>ERZ825137.4637-NODE-4637-length-13517-cov-7.140841_pt1 | contig 13517 bp, 13 predicted proteins | sample MGYA00519873_ERZ825137 | MGnify/ENA primary metagenome ERZ825137 (study PRJEB31778, sample SAMEA3449190) | human gut metagenome | biome: human gut; feature: human-associated habitat; material: faeces | place: United Kingdom | collected 2010/2012 ...
CCCTGTGCAGACTGAGTTCTGCCAGACTTGTAAATGAATTTGCGCATAATACTTGACGGTACCCGTATCCGAACGTCAAGGATAAAGGCTGCAAGCAGTCCGGCTTCGCCGCCCTTGACATCCGGTTCCGTCGGCGTTATGGTAGAGAAAAGGCGGCATCGGTCAGACCGCTGCCGCCTCATACCAGTTTCTGCTGTTTGCACCCGCGGAGAATGTTTACACAAAATTCGGGATAGACCCGAGAGCCTACTTCTTCGGGATTCACTATAAATTCTGTCAATGACTTGTTTCTTTAGGATTTTTTCCAATCGAATATTATCCCATTTTCCGTTGTTCAAAAATGGAACATATTCGTTCTGTACTTTTCGCTGAAAAGGAATGTGCGTGCTATTTTCCCTTTGTAACCCAGCGTAAAAATAAAATGAACGATGGCGTTAATGTATTCCAGATCAACATCTGACAGTTTTTTCGGGGAATACTGTTTTTCAAAGCGAGGCTTATTGAACGGTTACTTCCCTGAAACGTCATTCATAAGCGATTGTTCAATACAGATCCATTGGATTGATATTGTCCATGTCGTCAAATTCCTGATTTTCGCCGCACATACCCCAGATAAAGGTGTAGTTGCTGGTGCCAACGCCGGTATGAATTGACCAGGAGGGTGAAATAACTGCTTGTTCGTTGTGAAGAATCACATGCCGGGTCTCGGTTGGTTCTCCCATCATATGAAAGATGACATTGTTATCCTTTACATCGAAGTAGAAATAAACCTCCATACGACGCTCGTGTGTATGGCACGGCATGGAATTCCAGTTGCTGCCCGTCGCAAGCTGAGTCATGCCCATGCATAATTGGCAGCTTTGCATGACTGCGGGATGAATATACTGGTTGATGACACGCTTATTACAGGTTTCGATGCTGCCTAACGGGCGCTTGTTGGCTTTGTCGATGTCGATGTGGACAGTGGGATAGGTTTTGTGTGCAGGACAAGTGTTGACATAGAACTTGGCCGGGTTTGTCCTATCCGCACTCTCCATTTGAATTTCCTTTGCGCCCATGCCTACATATAGACCGTCATATTGTTTGAGATCATACGCGATGCCGTCAACGGTAATTTTGCCCTTGCCGCCAATGTTGATCACGCCCATCTCTCGGCGCTCAAGGAAGGTGTCGGAGCACAACTCCTTGCAGCCGATAAGTTCCACGCGTTTGCTGACGGGCATCACACCGCCGGCAATGATGCGATCAAAGTGAGAGTATGTAAATACCGCCTCATCGGCAACGAAGATTGTTTCAATGACATACTCGCTGCGCAAACGCTCGGTTGTGTAATGCTTTGCATCCGCAGAGGCAGACGGTTGACGAACGTTGAGTACCATATTCAATTCCTCCATTTTCAGCGAACTTTTTTTATGACCTTTAAATTACATCTTGTATCCCATCAAAAGAGGTACGGCTGTCGTTAATTCAGGGATGAAGGTGATCAGCAGCAGAACGATAATGTTACAAATTACATACGGAAGCGCACCTTTGGCGATCTTGATGATTGGCATACCGTTAATCTTGTTGCAGACATTCAGACACATACCAACCGGCGGAGTGACCAGACCGATGGCCAAACCGATGATGAAAATGCCGCCAAATTGCCAATCACTGACACCCAGCGCGCGCATGATCGGCAGGAGAATCGGAGTCAGCATCAGAATGGCCGGAGAAACGTCAATAAACGTGCCCAAGAACAGAATCAGCAGATCCAGAATCAGTAGCATGGTCCAGCGAGGCATATCCAGAGACATAAACATCGCAGCGACTGTTTGAGGCACCTGTTTCATGGTGAGCAGCCAAGTGAAGATGGTTGAAAATGCAATGATGATCAAGATCGAAGCTGTGGAAAGCATCGTTTTGCATAGCGCTTTGATCACGGCCTTGATCGTCAGTTTCTTGTAGACGAAGAAGCCGAGTACCAAAGAATAGGCAACGGCAACCGCACCGGCTTCACTGGCCGTGGTAATGCCAAAGGAAATAGAGCACACCATGATGATTGGCATGATCACAGCTGGGAGGCTGTACAGCAGCGTAGAGGTCATCTTCTTGACGTCCAGCTTTTCCAGCTTGGGATGATACCCCTTCTTTTTAGAGATTATATAGCAGACTACAAGCTGGAACACGCCCACCAGAACGCCCGGAACTAGACCCGCCATAAACAATGCACCGACGGATGCGCTTGTAATCATGGAGAACATGATCATCGGAATGCTGGGCGGGATGACCATACCCATCGTGGAGGAGGCCACCGTAATGCCGGCAGCAACCTCGGGCGGGTAGCCTTTCTTTTCCATTTCCGGAATCAAGACGGAACCAAGGCAGGAGGTATCTGCAACGGAGGAATCGGAAATACCGCCAAAGATCATTGAAGCGACAATATTAACCTCGCCAAGACCGCCGCGAATCGGGCGAACCAGATACATGCAGAAATCAATCAACCGGCTGGTCAAACCGCTTTCGTTCATCAGTTCGCCCATGAAGATGAACAGCGGCATTGCGACCATGACATAACTGAATGAACCGGACCAGATGCGCTGCGGAAACATGAGGATCAGTTTCGGTGTTTCAGCAAGGATAAACGATATGCAGGATGCGCCAATCGAGATCGCCAGCGGAATGCCGACGAGAGAGAACGCAATCAGCAGTCCCAGCAACACAACCATAATCATGCGGCATTCTCCTCCTTTTGAGCCTTATCAAAAACCGGTTTATTGAGGATCAGGCAAATCAGCTTATAGAAAATGCAAAGCAAGCTGACCGTGATTCCCAACGGCATTGCGCCATAAATATATTTATACGGGACACGAAGACCGTTGGAAAGAGCCTTTCCGGCGACAGAAATCCAATTAAGGGTGTAGTAATCCACGATAACCAGTGTAGTTGCAATAACCAGATAGTTAAAGATATCTACAAAGCGCCGGAATTTGGATGGAATTTTCAAGTAGAAGAAGTCGATGACAACGTGTTCGTTTTCAAGCGCGCACATGCCAATTCCCCAGAAAGCGGAGAAAGCAAGAACCAACGTGATCAATTCCTCAAGGAAAGAGAACGTGATGCCGAAGAAGTAGCGCAGGATAACGGTTATAATGACGGCGGCCGCGATAAACCCCATCGCCGCGATGCCTACGCCGACATAGACTTTATACAATGCTTTGCCGATTTTACGAAGAGCATTCATTGAAGTTTATCCTTTCTTTTGGACAAATCAGGGCTGCCCGCACCCGGGCGGACAGCCCTGAAATGAAACATTTCTAGGGAAGAACGATGATCTGGATTACCAGGAAACCGTCTTGTCAATCACGGCCAGCATTTCAACAAGCTGATCCTTGGTGATCCGGCCGCTCTCAACGTATTTCTTCCAAACTTCCTCAGCCGGAGCGCGGAAGCTATCGCGCTGCTCAGCGGTGAGAACGGTCACTTCGCAACCATTGGCCTTGATCTCTTCGATGTAAGCATTGTTCTCCTCGTCGGTGATGCGGGAATTCTCTTCCATCATGGCAACCGCCGCATCCTCGACGATCTTCTTGTAATCATCCGGCAGAGAGTTGTACCAGTCGAGGTTGACGTAGAACGGCTCGGCACAAATCATGTAGTCGATCAGCGTGCAATACTTCTGAACCTCGTAGAACTTCTGAGAGGCGATCAGCGCAACAGGGTTTTCCTGACCATCGGCCACGCCGGTCTTGAGCGCCATGTACAAATCCGTAAACGGAATGGAAACGGCATTGGCGCCAAAGGCCTCCATGGACAGAGTAATAACTTCCAGAACGGTACGCATCTTCAGACCCTTCATATCCTCGGGCTTGACGATCGGACGCACGTTGTTGGTGATCTGACGGAAGCCGCTGTCATCACCGACGGCCAGAACCTTGATATTGTGAGTCGTTTCGATAGAACTCAACATGTTTTTGACGAAATCGCTGTTGCACAGCGTGCGAACCTGATCCAGATCGTCACAAAGCATCGGCAGGCTCAGGATGGTGATTTCCGGCAGGTATTCTAAATCGCCGCCGCGAACCGCCTGCAGGATACCCATGGCCACAGCTTCGGTCATTTCCGTTTCATTGCCGAGTTGGCCAGCCGGGAAAATTTCTACCTGAATGTCGCCGTTGGTTTGCTCCTCAACCAGGTTCTCAAAAAGCAGGCAAGACTGATGGCGAGCACTCGTGGTAGATTGTGCGTGGCCGAGTTGCAGGGTGTAGGTTTCGCCCATTGCAACGCTGGTGAGCGCACACAGAATCATGCAGACAACCAGGATCAGTGACAGTTTTTTCATTTTGTTGTTCCTCCTCTGTCTTCTTTGAAGTATCGGCAGAATATCCGCTGCCCTTGTTGTCTGTATTATAAACTTTGCACAATTTTAACGCACTAGAATAATTTGTTTTTGTCTATGAATATATTGTCAAAAATAGGAGAACGCCCCAAGATATTGCGCAGAATCAGGGAAGGTTTTGAAAATAGCGATATTTAACTGGGGAAATGCCTGTTGCTTTTTTGAAGGACCATGTAAAGTAATTCGGGTCCTGATAGCCGACCATATAGCTGATCTGTTTAATGCTGTATTCTCCCTGCGTCAGCAGCTCTTTTGCTCGGTCGAGCCGGATCTTGATCAGATACTCAATGATGGTCATACCCATGTACTGCTTAAAAAGCCGTCCGCCATAATATTTGCTAAACCCGACGTGCTGTGTGATCTCTTCGAGCGTCAATTTTTCTTCATAGTTTTCTTGCAGATATTCGCAGATAAGCTTGATTTCCGGTGGCACCTGATTGCTGACAGCATTTGAATTCTTTTCGGTATCGAAACGGCTCTGTTCGGTGAGCAGATCCCTCACGGGCAAGGAGGGGTGGCCGTCCACCTTGTTCTGTGCGTCGATATAAGATTGTTCCAGTTGAAAAACATCGTCAACCCATGACCCTGCGCCGCTTGTGTAGGGGATATCATATTCCTTTAATGTGCGGTCAAAAATATCGAAGACAACCTGCTGCATCTTATCCTGTGGCCTTGTTTGAGTACAGTAAAGCAAAAAATCAATACGCTGTTTATGCACGTGGAGTTGGTATTTATAACCGGTAGACGCCAAATCCTTGCGCAGATGCCGAGAGACATGTTCTTTTTCTTTTTCGTTCAGTATTCTGCCTAAGCGACAGAAGAAACAGCAACACGCACTGCTGCCAATGCCGTGGCATTCGAGAAACCACAGCGTCTCTTCATCAATCTGTCCGGTAATCAACTCTCGTAAAATCCGTTTTTCCAGCACATATGTCATGTCCGTCATCTGCATCTGGTGTTCGGCAGCGCATTGTTGAGCATCTAATTCGTCAATGCCTTTGTTGAGCACCCGGATCAGGGTTTCTTTTTTTACCGGCTTTACCAGAAAATCCAACGCACCGAGCTGAAGTGCGCGAATGGCATAATCGAAATAGCTGTATGCTGAAGAAAAAATAACCTTACAACCCTTTGATATGTACCCAGTTTTCTGGACACCGGTTCAAAATTGAATAATTAAGATTCCATCATGGATGCTTCCCTGAACTTGGAGGGAGGCATCCATTTTGTTTTAGCTTGGATTCTGCTGTTATTATAATAGTCAATATACTCGGCAATGGCCTTTGAAAAGGCTTCAAAGGAGTGATAATTCTTCTCAAATCCATAGAACATTTCATTTTTCAGTCTGCCGAAGAAGGTTTCCATCATGCAATTGTCATAGCAGTTACCCTTTCGGGACATGGATTGAATGATTCCGTGCTTCTGAAGTTCACCACGGTAGAATGCGTGCTGGTACTGCCAGCCCTGATCCGAGTGCATGACCAGACCTTGTACAGAAGGAAAGCGTTCAAATGCTTTGTTCAGCATATCTCTTATCTGCTCCATGTTGGGACTGGTCGAGAGATTGTAAGAAATGATCTCATTTGTATTCATATCCAGAATCGGTGAAATGTAGCATTTTCCCCAAGGAAGATTGAACTGCGATACATCTGTTGTCCACTTTTGCAGCGGCTTTTCGGTACTGAAATCCCGATTGATGATATTGTCCGCAACTTTACCAACGTCGCCTTTGTAAGAATGGTACTTCTCTTTTGGACGTTTGCCAAACAATGCAAGCCGGTTCATAATTCGTTGAACACTGATTTACCTGAAACCCACGGTTCAGAAGTTCATGGTGTACCCGTCTCACGCCGTATCTTTTTCTGTTCTCGTTGAAAATAGTAGAAATTTCAGACGATAACTCGGCATTTCTCTCTTTGACTTTATCCGTTCTGCAAAGTTCGTAATAATACGTTGATCTGGACAAACCAATTACACCCAGCAGATCATTCAGTTTATGTCCTTCTTTGTGGAGCTCTTGGACGATCGCAGCTTTTTCGCCTTGAGTTGCGCTGCGCATCGCTCTTCTCTCAAGGCAATCTCTTTTTTTACGACGGCAATCTCCGCTCGCAAACGTTCGTTTTCAGCTCTGAGCCGAATCATCTCTTCTCGCTCAGAAGGGGTCAGTTCTGCCGGTTCTATTTTCTTCTTCATGTCAGGCTCCTTGGGCGGCCGTCCTTGTCGTTGTGCGACCAATCCCTGATACCCTTTCATTTTATAGCATCTGACCCAACTGTACAAGAGTCCCTTGTCGATTCCAGCTGCTATTGCTGTTGTTCTGTTGGATTCTCCTGCCAACACCTTAGCCACTAGCTCGTATTTTTCTTCTGCCGTCCACACTTTGTTTTGATTTTTGTGCCTTAGTGCTTCTACACCACATGATTCTTCTGTTCTTGCCCAGATTTGAATCATATTCCGAAAGTTCTTTTCTTTTACTCCTTCTGGTGTCTCGACCCATTTTCCTTGTCGATATAATTCGACGCACATCTTCTTGTATTCATAACTGTATCGCATAAAAATACCCCCAATACCGGATGTCCAGTATTGGGGGTACATATCACTTGTTGACAGATTTGATTTGTTCCATAGCTTCAAGTCCATTCAGGCCAGGCATTTTGATATCCAAAATGCACAAATTAGGCTGTTCCATCAGTGAAAGCTGAACGGCATCAATTCCGTTTCCCGCTTCCAATATGGTATCAATTTCCAGACTGGAATGTTCAACGAAGAAACGAAGCGCCTGCCGTTCAAAGGGCTCATCGTCAACAATCAGCAATTTGTACATAGATTCAGCCTCCTTCGTTATTGCTTTCTGTTTGGAAAGGCACACGCAAATGGACACAGGTTCCCTTCCCGATTTCGCTGGTCATTGAAAAACAGGTTTTATCGTGCGTGAAAACTTCCAAACGTTTTCGTGTGTTGTTGACACCGATGGAGCTGGTGTGACCCACACGCCCCAAACCTGTTCCCTGCGTTACCTGTTCCAATTTTTCTTCAGACATTCCTACACCGTCGTCGATTATGGAAATGACGCAGATTTCCTCTTCTCTGTGAATGCTGATACGCAGCAGGCCGGGCGTAAGCTTGGGCTCAAGACCGTGAATGACAGCATTTTCAATGATGGGCTGAAGCGTAAAGCGCGGTATCAATACCTTTCCGATTTCAGAAAGATCATAGTCATAAACCGCTTGCACGCGTTCGGCAAAACGAAATTGTTGAATAAGTACATACCGTTGAGCAATATCCAGCTCACTGCCCAATGTTGCAGGGACGGAAGCATCCGCCAGATTGTAGCGCAGCAAACCTGCTAACGCATCAATCATGGCGACGGCGTCGTCGTTTCGCTCCAAAGTGACGGTTCGCGAAACGCTATTGAGCGTATTGAAAAGAAAATGTGGGTTTACCTGCGCCTGCAGAGCCATGAAGTTAGCCTGCTCGAGCAAACGCTGATATTCCGTGTTTTTGAGTTTTTCATTGAGCAGATCGGTCTTTACCCTTTGAGCCCAATTCAGGTCATCTACCATATGCCGGATGCTCTCGGTCATGGTGTTGAAAGCAGCCGATAGACTGCGCATGGTGCTGTCTCCTTCTTTTTCAGAGACATGTACATCGAAGTTTCCGCCCGTGATTTCAAGCGACGCTTCATATAGCCGGGACAATGGATTTCCGAATTGACGTCGGAGCATCCGAATGCTTAATCCCGCACAAAGCAACAGCAAGAGAAGAACGACGATTTCAGCTATCAATACGACGTTTTGTGCATGTTCGATTTCTCCATAATGTGCGTGACCCATCTGGATATAGGTTTCAAGCAGCGAGTCACAGTAGTTTTTTAAATAGGCGCTGATCCTTTGAGCGTCGTACAACGCGCTGTATGCGTCGATGTTCTGGTTTTCATAGAAAAAATGCGCTGCGTAGTTGCTTGACGCCTGATAGGATTCGAATGAATCGTCAATGGAATAAAGCAGAGAGCTTTTCTGCATTTGAAAATCGGCTGCTTTCAGCTCTTCAACATTCTGCATAAACGTTTTAACGCCTTCGTTGTAAGTGACAAGTTTGGCGCGATTTCCGCTGTGCAAATAGGATTTCATGGAGTCGTCGCATTGATACAGCATGTTTTTCAGCCCTGCGACCCGATACAACGCATGCATGTCGCTTCTGTAACGCAGATGCGCCAACTGGCTGCTGGCATAAATGCCGACGGAAAAGACGGATGCGACCAGCACCACAAGCGCAAATAGCCAAATGATCTGAACGACAGATTCACTTAACCTCAGTTTTTTGCTCCCATTCATGGTCTGTACCCCTTTTACTCATGGTTCAGATTCAAAAATCCGAATCCCCTGTTTTTTCAATGCCGCAAGGCAATCTTCCTGTTGTGCGGACAAGGAGCGCTGTTGATATTCCGCGGCCAGTATGGCGCATTCGCGAACGATTTGCTGCTGATCTGTCGGCAAATTGCCCATGGAAACCTGACTGGCTAGCAGTACGTCTGGTGAAATCGGGCCGTCGTAAAAGGAAAGTACCGGCAATGCCTGTGCGTATTCTTTGGTGGCATATGTGAGTAAGGACAATTCAACGCTGTCCACATAGCCGTAATGAATGGCTCCGATCATGTCCTTCACATCAGAGGTAAGAACAGAAAAACCAAGGGCTTGCAGCTTGTCGATGAGGAATTTGGAGGGATACGCACCGATTCGAAGCGCCGATTGAGTGGAATCCTTTGCTGGCAAGATATCCTTGCTGGCAATGCAGCGTCTATCTGGCGCCAGAGAGGCGAGCAGCTCTATGCGGCTTGTATTGAGCTTATCCCGCCTAGGCGTCAATATATCGCCATCCAAAACAAGACATTCTTCAGGAAGTGCATAGCAGTTGATCATTGAAAAGGCAATGCCTCCGAATTCCAGTTGTTCGACTGAAGCCCGCTCGTCTCCAAGTTCTCCGTTTGGAATTACCTGAACTTGGATTTGTCCTTCTGTTTTTTCCTGGACAAGATGCGCGAAATACAATGCAGCGGTTGTATCCAAATGATTTTCACGCGTACAGGTGGCCAGCCTTAAAACAGTTCCTTTTCCGATGGATTCGAAACTTACTGCTTGGCGCATGGCGCATAAACTCACTCCTGAGATCAATGCTGCCAACAAGCTTGAAAAAATGCAGAACAGCCGTGTTTTCATCAAGTGCCCTCATTTCCGTTGCATTAATTTGTGCGTTATGTCTATTATAGCGCACAAGCTCGCATAGTTACAACCCATTTGAAGGCTCAAGTGCGGGGAGAATAGCGAAATTGCCGCGTGACATCCGGAACAACGCGCAACTGTAACTCGGTCAGGTGCTCCTGTGGATCGCCGGAAATATGGATGTCTGTTCGTACCATTTCCAGCAGAGTTCCCTCTGGACGCAAACCCCGCTGAGCGGCGTTTTGCAGCAATAACGGAATATAGTGCGCATTTTGTTGGCAATCTCCGCGATAGGTTGTACACAGATATTGGCCGCCTGGTAGGATATGATTCCCGTCCTCATGAATGATGAACACGCCGTCATAGACTCGGTAACGCCCCTCGTATATCGCGCTCAGGTTCACAAAAGAACCAATTTCGTCATTACCCAATACGTAAAGGGAATCCTGATTGAGAGCAAGCAGCTGCTGAATTAGGACATCCATCTCTTCGTCGGAGCGATAACTCTCGTTGAGTTTATAGCAGTGATGCGGCGGTAATTCCTTTAAGTTGATTTCGCCCACAACGGCTCTCAGCGCTGCCTGAAGGTTTTCTTTTCGCTTGCACACGTTTTTTCTGACAGAGCGAAGAATTTCTATTTGTTCGGTGATCAATGTCTCTTCTGCTTCTAGCAGATGCAGCGTGGAATGTGCGCTGTGCACCTGAAGATAATCTTGAATACTGGAAAGCGGAATACACAGCGCGCGCAAATCACGAACGACATTTAGACGCCAGACGTCTTGTGGGGAATAGATGCGATAGCCGTTCGGCATGCGTTTGGGGGAAAGGATTCCCTGTTCTTCATAATAGCGCAGCGTATCCGCATTGAGGTGATAAAGTCGCGCCAGCTCACCGATTTTAAAATAACGCGCCATTGCATAAAATCTCCCTTTTTCAATATTCAGCACAAAAAAAGCAATATTTTCTCTTTACATTCGTATTATACGAGGCTTTACACTTTTTGACAAGGAGGAGATACGTCTATGAATTTGGATCCAAGGCATTTGAAAAAAGACTACATGCGTTTTATGATTGCTTCAGTTATGGCTCAATGGGTGTTTGCCCTATATAGTGCCGTAGACGGTATGTTTGTAGCGCGAGGCGTTTCGGAAATTGCACTTTCCGCCGTCAACATCGCTTCTCCGTTTATCAATTTTTTATTTTCTGCCTCTCTGCTTTTTGCAGCGGGTACATCTACCGTCGCTGCGATTTACATGGGGCAGAATAACATGAAAAAGGCGGATGAAGTTGTCTCACAGAATCTGGTGTTTTTGGTGGCGCTTTCCGTCGTTATCACAGCGGGCGTTATGTTGTTCCCGGATCAGGTCGCCTCTTTTTTGGGCGCAAATGAAGCTACTATGCCTTTTGTCAGGGACTACATTTTGATGGTTGCGCCTTTCAGCGTTTGCTTTGTTGTGGCGTATGCCTTTGAAATTCTGGTAAAAACGGATGGCTATCCGCGTTACGCAATGATGGCCATCATCATGGGCTGCCTGTTCAACTGTGTGCTGGATTACGTGATGGTCATTCGGTTACATTGGGGCGTTAAAGGCGCGGCCTTAGCCACGGGGCTCTCGCAGTTGGCGCTTAACGTCATCTATCTGATTCACTTTCTGGGCTCTAAAGCAAGCCTGCGTTTCTGCCGTTTTCATTTTGATAACACGGAGCTTCTGCGCGTCACTAAAATTGGCTTGCCATCTGGCTTGACAGAGCTTTCGGCGGGTTTGACGATCTTTCTGTTCAACCACATGATCTTGCGTTATTTGGGCAATGAGGCGCTGGTCAGTTATACTATCATCGGTTATATCAGCACGATTGTGGTAATGGGCATGGCCGGTATCGCGCAGGGCGCACAGCCAATGATCAGCTTTTTTACTGGTCAGCGAAATGAAAAAGCGGTGAATTGCCTGCTTCGCTATACGCTCCTATCCGCCGCGTTTCTGGGTACATTTATGTTTGCGGCATGCATGGTTGGCGCCAATGCTTTTTCCGGTTTTTTCATTTCACCTATGTTAACGGATTTGCGACAAAGTTCTGCGCATGTTATTCGGATATACAGCGCTGCATTTCTCATTATGGGCTTTAACGTCGTTATTGGCGGTTTCTTTACTTCGATTGAAAGGCCGACAGAATCTTTTTTAATTTCGCTTAGCCGCGGATTGGTTTCTGTGGTTGTCGCGCTTTTTACGCTCACTGCGCTTTTCGGTGGCGAGGGCATTTGGTGGGCTGGTATGCTTTCTGAGCTGTTAACGCTCATACTGACCGTTTTACTTTATAAACGTTACAGCAAGGTAAACAACAAACAATCTTTATTGTGAAAGGATGACGAATATGAAAGTGCTGTTGGTAAACGGAAGCCCGAATGAAAAGGGATGTACCTACACTGCGCTCAGTGAGGTGGCTTCTTCCTTGAAAAAATGCGGTATTGAAACCGAGATTGTGCATATCGGCAGGGAATTTGTTCATGGCTGCGTCGGTTGCGGCGGATGTTCCAAAACTCATCGCTGTGTTCACGATGATGGCTTGAACGCCATTCTGGAAAAAGTGGAAGTTGCGGATGGGCTGATTATTGGCTCTCCGGTGCATTACGCAGCGGCTGCTGGCGCCATTTCCTGTACGTTGGATCGCATGTTTACTGCAATCCCCGACAGGCTGGCTTATAAACCGGCGGCTTGCGTCGTCAGTTGCCGTCGCGGCGGTGCCTCAGCAACGTTTGATGAGATCAACAAGTATTTCACCATAAATAAAATGCCGGTTGTCTCCAGCCAGTACTGGAACAGCGTGCACGGCTCCTGCGCTGAAGACGTGCTCAAGGATGAAGAGGGGCTTCAAATTATGCGTGTGCTGGGGCGCAACATGGCTTGGCTGCTTAAGTGCATTGAGGCCGGCCGTCAGGCAGGCGTGCCGATGCCCGAGCAGGAAACGCATCTTTGGACGAATTTCATCCGCTGAATAGCTAGATTTTCCTCCTTAAAATTAGCAAGATATCTTAGCAGCGCAACAAGTTATTGTAGTGAAAAAAGAACATCCAACTGTTACAATACAGGTAATAACAGCGGCGACGGATTGCCGCAAAAAAGGAGGATATCTCATGATCGTCGGTACTCTTGATCACAGCGAGCAGTATTATGTGCTCGGCGAACGCATTAAGCAGGCGTTGGAATTCCTCAAGGCTCACGACATCCGTGAAATGGAAAACGGTCGATATGCGATTGATGGAACCCGTCTTTCCGAAAGTGACCTGCTCGACCTGAGCGCGAAAGAAGAACAGGGCATCTTCGTTCTGGTTCAGCGCTATGAGACCCGCAACATCGAGGATTGCTGGTTTGAAGGTCACAAGAAGTTCCTCGATCTGCATTATGTAGCGGAAGGCAACGAATATTTCTGCTACACACCGCTTGCTCGCGCCGGCGCTCCGGTGACCGAGTATGATCAGGTGGAGGACGACTTCCTCTATCGCCGTGACTATGAAACGGCTGTGCTGATGCAGCCCGGTGATTTTGTGATCGTTTATCCGGAAGATGTGCATATGCCGCAGCGCCGCGTGGTTTTCCCGTCCAAGGTAACCAAGGCTTGCATCAAAATTGCGATTGACTGATTCTGTTATAATTATTCGTAAAAAAATGGAAAAACGTATATAAAAAGGCGTTGTTGCAGATGTTTTTCATCGGTAACAACGCTTTTTCAACTTGTGCCCCAACAAAAACTCGGTAAACCGCCCAAATTTTTGCATACTTTCGTCGGAGACAAGAGAAACTGCTTCCGCTTTTTTGAGTATTTCAAAATTGAATTCAGAGAGAGTGAATCAGGGGCGGTTTCATTGTGCCGATGATGCGCCGAACGATAAGACGCTTCAATCGGCCTCCTCGGAGGCGGGCTGATTG
>ERZ825137.4639-NODE-4639-length-13516-cov-27.724463_pt1 | contig 13516 bp, 10 predicted proteins | sample MGYA00519873_ERZ825137 | MGnify/ENA primary metagenome ERZ825137 (study PRJEB31778, sample SAMEA3449190) | human gut metagenome | biome: human gut; feature: human-associated habitat; material: faeces | place: United Kingdom | collected 2010/2012 ...
TGTTCTGCAAGGATAACAAGAAAAAGGACACCGGCATGATCCTGCTCGGCTTTGCGACGCTCATGTTCGGCATGGAAACGATGAGCACTGCCGTTGCGGGACTGAAGGACGTTCCCGCTTTCACGAACCTTTTTGTTGCCTTTCAGAATCCCATTCTCGGCGTGCTCGCCGGCGCGCTGCTCACGGCTGTGATCCAGTCAAGCTCGGCGTCCGTCGGTATTTTGCAGGCGCTCGCCGTCACCGGCTCTGTGAGCTACGCTGCGGCCATTCCCATCATCATGGGGCAGAACATCGGCACGACCGTCACGGCCATGCTCTCCTCCATCGGCACGAACAAGAACGCTCGCCGCGCCGCCGTTGTCCATCTTCTCTTCAACGTCATCGGCGTTGTCGTGCTGCTGACGGTGTTCTGCATCGTGCGCGCCGCGCTTGCTCCGGCATTTCTTAATGAATCTGCTTCCATGGCGGGCATCGCCGTGGCACACTCGGCATTCAATATCCTTTGCACTGCGCTGCTCCTGCCCGCAGGCGGGCTGCTCGAAACGCTTGCCAAGCGCATTGTTCCTGACGATGCACACGCGCAGGACGAGCAAACGACCGAACTTGACGTGCGCCTTCTCCCCACGCCCTCGCTCGCCCTGCGCCAGAGCCGCAGCGTCGCCTGCGAAATGGCCGGATACGCTGTGCGCGCACTGGACAATGCCATCGACGCCCTCAGCCACGGCACACCCGAACTTGCCCAGAGCATCCATGACGATGAGGAGCGCTGCGACCATTACGAGGACATTCTCGGCACCTATCTTGTCAAGCTCAGCGCACAGAAGATGGGGCGCGACGAGAGCGAGGAAGCGACCGAGCTTTTAAAGACCATCGGCGATTTTGAGCGCATCTCCGACCATGCGGTCAACATTCTCTCCTCCGCAGAGGAGCTGGAGCGAAAGGGACTCACCTTCTCCGGCAGCGCGCTCAACGAGCTGTCCGTGCTCACCGCCGCCGTCCGCGAGATCCTTTCTCTCTCTCTCAAGGCTTTTTCCGGTCAGGATCCCGCTGCTGCGCAGCAGGTCGAGCCGCTGGAGCAGGTCATCGACACGCTCAAAGAGCAGATGCGCACGCGCCATATCCTGCGCATGCAGCAGGGCACGTGCAGCATTGAGGCCGGCTTTGTGCTCTCCGACCTCCTGACCGACTTGGAGCGCACGTCCGACCACTGCTCCAACATCGCCGGCTGCGTCATCGACGCGCGCGAGCACAACCTCAACCTGCACGAAACGCTCCGTCAGGCAAGAAGCGACGACGGCAGCTTTCAGCATACCTTCGAGCATTACGTGCAGAAATATCAGTTGCCGATTCCGTCAAACGGATAAAAACGGGGTGCCTGAAGGCACCCCATTTTTGCTGTTTCTTTGCTTGTCAATCGCCCGATTCCTTGTTATACTACGGGTAATGTGCAATTCCTGCGCCAAGGCGTTTTCGCGCGGGAGGAAAGGAAGATACGTCAATGGATCCGATTTATGAGATTGAATTGCAGGACTGCCCCTACTGCCGCGGCACCGGCACGGTGGAAGATGAGCAGGGCTGGTGCGTTTATGTCACCTGCGTTGACTGCGGCGCGCAGACCGCGCACGCAAGCTATGAAACGCCCGAGGAGCGTCTCGCTGCCGCGCAGCAGGTCGCGCACCTGTGGAACATCGGCAAGGTCCTCAATCCCGGCGTGGGCGACTGAGCCTGCCGGATATGCAAAAAAAGGACGGAAAGCGCTGCTTTCCGTCCTTTTTGCCGCTCAACCGCCGTTTGAGCACACGAAACTTCCCCTCCATTGCGCGCTCAACCGCAATGGGCTATACTGAGTACATCAAGGACGTCCGCACTTTATAGGAAACGGAGTTTTGCCTTTATGAATATCGACATTGGCAGCAAGATCAAAGCGCTGCGCCTTACAAAAAGCATGACGCAGGAACAGCTGGCAAAAGCCCTCCACGTGAGCGCACAGGCCGTAAGCAAGTGGGAGATCGGCAGCTCGCTGCCCGATATCCAGCTTCTGCCCACGCTGTCCGTCGCGTTGGGAACGAGCATTGATTCTCTCTTCTCCCTCACGGACGAGAGCCGCTTTGCCCGCATCGACAACATGCTCTGGGACAAGAGATTCCTCACGCAGCAGGAATTTGACGAAGAGGAACGCTTTTTGCAGGAAAAGTGCCGCGAGGACAAAACGAGACCGCGCGCGACGCTGCTGCTTGCGCAGCATTACTGCAAGCGCGCACGGGAATACAACGACCTCGCCTCACCCCTCGCCCGTCAATCGCTTGAGCTGAATCCCGACTGCAAAGAGGCACACAACGCTATTTTTGACGCCGAAAACGGCGCGTATCTCGACTGGAACGCAACGAACCACTACCGCACGATCGACTTCTACAAGAATTTTCTTGCCGCGCACCCGGACAATCACAGCGCATATCTGTGGTTTTTGGACCTTCTCATCGCCGATGGGCGCTGCGCGGAGGCGCGCGAGGTCTTGGACCAGATGCACCGTCTGAAGCCGACCTACAACGACGATTTCTACCTTGGCCGCATTTTATTGCAGGAGGGGCACATTGATGACGCGCTCGCCCAGTGGGAGACGATGTGCGCAAGCTATCCCGACACATGGGAGGTCTACGTCATGCGTGCGAGCGAGCTCGCCAAGCTCGGATATTACGACGAAGCCATCGCGGATTATGAGAAGACGATGACTCTCATGCCGTCCCCGCGCTTCATTGACCCTGACGAGGCCATTGCGCAGATCTGCGAGATCCGCGGTGACTATGAAACAGCCATCGCCTGCTATGAAAAGGTCATCGAACTCATGCGCACCGACTGGAGCGAAATGCAGGGCGAGGCCATCGACGCGCCGCGAAGAAACATCGCACGCCTGCGCGAGAGAATGGCAAACAGCTGATTCTTCCATAAAAAAACCGCCCTGACGAAAAGTGTCAGGGCGGTTTTTCATTTTAGAAACGTTTGCTCACATATTGAAGCGCCTGCGCGCTTCCTCCCGGAGCGACGGAACACGGCGCACAATGCGCAGCGGAATGATGAGCCCAATGCAGATGACCAGCACGGCAAGCGACCACGACGGCTGCCACGCCCCAAGAAAATACCGGTCGAGGCAGTATTCCACGCCGAGGGCAAGAAGCCCCACCGCGCCGATGCACATGGCAAGGGTAGAGATGCGCGATCTTCTGCCGTCGCGCAGGAAAAAGCTCAGCAAAAACACAACGATGCAGGCCCAGCCGAGCATCGGCAGCGCAAGACCCCGGAACCACCGTCCGCCGTGCAGCGCAACGGAAATGATCCACACATAGATGCCGATGGCGGCAACGTCCGCCGTGAGCCGGAAGAAAACCGGAATCCGGCGCGCCAGCATCGGCAGCGCAAACCAGATCCACAGCATCACCGCCGCGCCCGCAATGTAAAGAGACCATGGGTGTTCGGTCGGCAAAATAAGGTTCAGAAGCCCGCAGCAGAGCGACACCGATGCAAGCATCGCCGTGAGCAGCAGGGCGGCCGCTCGCCGCGAGGCAGGGGGAACTACAGCCGGCTTTGTCGGAAAATAGGGCAGCGCTTCCCGGTCGGGCTTCCACGCAGGCGTGCCGCAGAGCGGGCAGCTCGCCGCACCGTCTGACAGCTCCACGCCGCAGTTGACACAGTATGACATCAAATTCCTTCTTTCGTTCAGCGGTTGCTTTCCACATGCACGGGAATGCCCTTGCGCACAAGAAAGCGGAAAAAGTCGCGCTCGGTGTCTGTCTCCTCCTGCGTGCCGGCAAAGGTGATCTCCATGGTATCACCGTAACTGATGGACGCGCAGTGGCAGCGCGGCACCGTCGCCTGCCCGAGAATAACCTCCGCCCCGCGGATATACGGTGCCATCTCCGGCGGCACGGTAAAAGCGCCGGGATTGGTATAGGTGCAGGAATAGGGGCGCACACCGTGCAGACGGTAGTTGAGCGCCATGACGGGATTTTTGAGCGCGACCGGCACGAGCCGCAGCGCAAAATTCTTTGTAAAGCGGACATTCCCCGTAAACGCCGCCTGCATCTCCTGCCGGTTGATGTGCAGCTTCATATAATGGCGCACCTGCGAGACGATCTCGGGAAAGGTGTAGTCGCCAAGCGCGGGGTCGATAAAGGGGCGCACCGTGGTGATAAAGTTGCGCAGCGTTTCCGTCGGGAACCAGCCGCGCAGGTTGATCGGAACGGCCAGCGCCACGGGGCGCAGTCGATAGGGCTTCTCGCGCTTCTGCTTTTCCAGAATCACGTAGATGAGCACGGCGGAGAGATACTCCGTGATGGACGCGCCGTACTTTTTTGCTTCCGCGCGCAGCGCCTGAAGCGGCACAAAGCCCATCGTCACATGGAAGGTATAGAACGGCTCCGGCGTTCCGGTATTCTGATACGCCTTCGGCTGGCGGTGCAGCCCCAGCGCATGATGCCCCGCGTAGCGGGCGTAGGCGTCCTCCAGCTCCTCCGCGCGCGGCGGCTCGGAAAGGTCGAGCACGCCGTTCCCCGGCGGCACGTCAACGCCGGTCTGGCGCAGGTACTCGGCAAGCAGCGTGCGGAAAAAGACGATCGCCCCGCCGCCGTCGGACAGCGCATGGAAGACCTCAATGGAGATGCGGCTGCGGTAATAGTAAAAGCGCACGAGCCAGCCGTTGTCCTCCTTGAACCGGACAGGCTGGCAGGGGTCGGATACATCTTCTTTCAAAAACGGCCCCGGCGCGGTATTCGGCTCAAGATAGTACCAGAATGCACCCTTGCGGATGCGCACGGCAAAGCTCGGAAAGCGCGGCATGCAGCGATCGATGGCACGCTGAAGCGCGGCGGGGTCAACGTCCCGCTCCATCAGCGCGGAGAAGCGGTAGATGGCAGAATACTCTTCCTTTTGCAGCGCGGAGTACAAAATGCCTGCATTGTCGAGCCGATACCATTTGCTGTCCGGTTTTGCCATCGTTTCCCCCTCCTTCGCGTATCAGGATCATTCGGACAGTATTGTAGCACAAAGCGCTGCGCACGACAAGAAAGATGACGATTTCCCTTTTCTTTTTTACAGAAATATGATACGCTGAAGCAAACGCAAGATCCGGAAAATTATGGGAGGCGCCTATGGAATCCAAGCTGCACATCATCAGGAAGAAAAAAAGCGATCTGGAAAATTCCCGGCTCGACCCGCTGATGCGCGCGCTCAAGGCGCTGCACAGCGCCGGCGCACCGGAAAACATGACCGCCGAAGAGCTGGAGCGCCAGCGCCGCAGTCAGGAAGTGCTCGGCAGACTGACTGCCCCGATGGCCGGCATGGACTATGAAGAATTTGCTCTCTCCGGCATGAGCGCAGCATGGACACGTCTGAAAGCGCCCCACGGCAGCCGCCACGCGATTCTCTATTGCCACGGCGGCGGCTACACAAGCGGCAACCTTGGCTATTCGCGCGTATTGTCCTCCAAGCTCGCCCATGCGACAGGCTACGACGTGCTGAGTTTTGAATATCGCCTTGCGCCTGAATTCCCCTACCCCGCCGCTGTGGAGGACGCGCTGCGTGCGTGGGACTTTCTCATGCTGCAAGGCTACGGTGCGCGCGACATTGTCCTCGCAGGCGACAGTGCAGGCGGCAACCTTGCGCTTGTGCTTTGCAGCCGCTTGAAAGCGGCCGGCCGCCGCCTGCCCGGCGCGCTCATTCTGATGTCTCCGTGGACGGATATGACAATGTCCGGTACTTCCTACCGCGAGCGCGCGGAGATCGACCCGATGCTCACGCCCGAGTACATCGAGGCCGTTCGCCTCGCCTATGCCGCGGGACAAAACTACCGTTCGAGCGACTTATCCCCCCTGTTTGCAGATTTTGAAGGCTTCCCGCCGACGCTCATACAGGTCGGCGACCATGAGATCCTGTATTCCGATTCCGAATCGCTCTATCAGGCGATGAAGCGCGCGAACGTTCCCTGCCGCTTGCAGGTCAGCGAGGGAATGTGGCACGTTTTCCAGATGTTCCCGATGAAAAAGGCTTCGATCGCGATGGATAATGTTGCAAGATTCCTGCTGGAGCAGTGATTCCCCGCAAAATACCGATAAGAACAGGAGGCTGCCCTCTTTTGCAAAGAAGGCAGTCTCCTGTTTGACCCGTGGCCGCGCAATGCACCGCGCTCTTTCTGCTCCGCCATTTTGGTGCAAAAGAAAATAATGTTTTTTGCGAAATCCACTTGACAAGCAAAATGCCCGTGCTATAATGCGAAGCAACAAATAAAAAGCTTCAAACCTATGATGGAGAGAAGTAACCGGCACAGATAAGCACAAAGAGAGTCCCGGGTGGTGTGATCGGGGCAGCGGACGGCTGGTGAATGGACTCCGGAGGGCGGATCGAACGGCGAACGCCAAGTAGAGACCGACGGGTATCCCACCCGTTATCCATCGGGGCGCGTATGATGGTGCGCGTAAGCGAGCGGGCGTTTTCTAAAACGTCAATTTGGGTGGTATCGCAGAAGTTCGATGACTTTTGTCCCATGGATATGGGATAAAGGTCTTTTTTCTTTTTCCCCTCCTGTTCCGGCAAAGCAGGAGTTCATCTGCCGCTCAAAATCAAATATATTTGGAGGAAACCAAAATGAAAAACAACATGATGCACAAGCTTCTCACCCTCGCGCTTGCCGGCGTGATGACTCTGTCCCTCGCTGCCTGCGGCAGCAAGACGGACAATGGCGGCAGCGATGCCCAGCAGGAATCCGAGAACGGCAAGACCTATAAGGTCGCCGTCATCAAGCAGCTCGACCACGCTTCCCTTGATGAGATCGCAAAAGCCATCACCGCCGAGCCTGACAAGCTCGCCGCCGACAACGGCGTGACCATCGAATATGAGGTCACCTCCGGTCAGAATGACCCGACGATCTTAAAGCAGCTCTCCGATCAGGCGATCGCCGACAATGTGGACGCCATCGTTCCCATCGCCACAAGCGCCGCGCAGATCGCAGCCCTCTCCGCCGAGGACAGCAAGACCCCTGTGGTCTACGCCGCCATCTCTGATCCCGCAGCGGCAAACCTGACCGGCATCGACTATGTGACCGGCACGAGCGATGCGCTGAATACCGAGTTCATCATGGACATGATGTTCGCCCAGAACCCGAACGTTGCCAAGGTCGGCCTCCTCTACTCCCTCTCCGAGCCGAACTCTGCCCAGCCCATCACTGACGCCAAGGCCTATCTTGACGCAAAGGGCATCGCGTATGTCGAGCAGACCGCCAACACGAATGACGAGGTCGTTGCCGCCGCTTCCGCGCTGATCGCCGACGGCGTGGACACCGTCTTTACCCCGACCGACAATGTCATCATGGCCGCTGAGCTGGCCATCGCCGAGGACTTTGCCAAAAATGGCATTCCCCACTACACTGGCGCTGATTCCTTTGTCCGCAACGGCGCCTATGCCACCTGCGGCGTGAACTATACCGATCTTGGCACCAAGACCGCTGACCTTGCTTACTCTGCCATCACCGAGGGCATGGGTTCCATGGAGGACTACTACCTGATGGACGGCGGCATCATCACTGTCAACACCGACACCGCCGCCATGATCGGCAAGCAGGCCGAGTATTCCTGCTTCGACAGTATGGGCACCGTCGTTGAGGTCACGACCACCAAGGACTAAGCCGCATTCCCGTTCCCAACAACGTACTGCCGTCCCCCGGCTTTTCGCCGGGGGCATCGGCATGAAAGGAGACTTCTCCCATGCTCATCATCACGCAAACCGCCCTTGAACTGGGCTTCCTCTACGCACTCATTGCAATGGCGCTCTTTTTGAGCTACCGCATTCTCGATATCGCAGATCTGACGACCGACGGCTGCTTTGTCCTCGGCGCAGCCGTGTCCGTCACGGTGACGGCGGCAGGGCACCCCATTCTCGCCATTTTTGCCGCGATGCTCGCAGGCGCATGCGCAGGCTTTGTCACCGCCTTTTTGCAGACGAAGCTCGGCGTGCCGAGCATTCTGGCCGGCATCATTACCAATACCGGCCTCTATACCGTCAATCTGATGGCAATGGGCTGGAAGTCAAACCAGAGTCTGCTCGGCGGCAGAACCGTCTTCACGATGCTGCGCGACCGTGGCATCGGCGGGGACTGGTACGAGCTGCTGCTCGCTGCCAGCGTCACGATTCTCGCAGGGCTGCTGCTGGTGCTGTTTCTCGGCACGCGCATGGGGCTCTCCATTCGTGCCACGGGCGATAATCCCGACATGGTGCGCGCCTCTTCTCTGAACCCCTCGTTTACGATCACCGTGGGGCTGTGCCTTGCCAATGTGCTCACGGCGCTCTCCGGCGCTGTCGTGGGGCAGTATCAGAAAACCGTGGACATCAACTCCGGCACGGGCATCGTCGTCATCGGCCTCGCCTGCCTCATCATCGGCGAAACGCTGCTCGGCCGCAGAAGCGTCAAAAAGGGCGTCATCGCCGCCATTCTCGGCTCGATCGTCTACCGCTTCATCTATGCCATCGTTTTCTACACAAAGATCGTCCCCGTCGAGTGCTTAAAGCTCCTGACGGCGGTCATCGTGGCGCTGGCCATCGCCTCGCCAAGCATTCGCAGGTGGTTCGCGTTCCAAAAGCGCAAGATGTCTGCCAGAACGAAGGAGGGCGCGTAAGATGTTAGATATCAAGAAGATCTCCAAGACCTTCAATCCCGGCACAGTGAATGAAAAAAAGGCTCTCACGGAACTATCGCTTCACTTGGACGAGGGCGACTTCGTCACCATCGTCGGCTCGAACGGTGCGGGCAAATCGACCCTCTTCAACGCCATCGCGGGCAGCTTTTATGTCGACGAGGGCAGCATTTCGCTCGCCGGGGAGGACATCACCTTCCTGCCCGAGCACGAGCGCTCCCGCCGTATCGGGCGGCTTTTTCAAGACCCCCTGCGCGGCACTGCGCCAAACATGACGATCGAAGAAAACCTTGCGCTTGCGTACCTGCGCGCGGCGCACGGCAATCCCTTCAGCCGCATCAGCAAGAAGGATAAGGCCTTCTTCGCCGATCAGCTCCGGCAGCTCGACATGGGCCTCGAGGATCGCATGAAAAACCCCGTTGGTCTCCTCTCCGGCGGGCAGCGCCAGGCGCTGACGCTTCTCATGGCAACGATGGTGCCGCCGCAGCTGCTGCTCCTTGATGAGCACACCGCGGCGCTTGACCCCGCAACGGCGGAAAAGGTGCTTGCCCTCACCCGCCGTGTCGTGGCAGAGAGCCGCATCACCTGCCTGATGGTCACGCACAACATGCATCAGGCGCTCACGCTCGGCAACCGCACGCTGATGATGTCCGACGGACACATCGTGCTCGACGTTGCGGGCGATGAGCGCGCGGGCATGAGCGTGGACGATCTCATCGCGCGCTTCAAGGCGGGTGCCGGACACGAGCTGGACAACGACCGCATTCTGCTCTCGGAATAAGAAAAGGACAAATACCACCGCTTCCCTCCCGAATCCGGGAAGAGCGGTGGTATTTTTTGCGCAGCACGCAAGCGCCGGCCTCCATCAGGTCTTTGCTCCCTATGGTTCTCGTATTCAAAGGTTCCGTCACGAGCGGTATAAAAAGCACCACCTCAACCGGGGGTGGTTGAGGTGGTGCTCACATCAAATAGTATTGATGTTGTCGTTCGCAGCTTTCCGAAAGGAAATTACTCCTTGTAGTTAGCCTTGAACTCCGCCTTGACGTCGTTGAACAGCTTCTGGTTGGTCACGGTGCGGTAACCGGTCAGAGCCATCAGCTTGGAAGCGTAGATAGCCTGATCCCAAGCGTACTCAGTGCCAGTCAGAACGGTGATCCCATCGGTATGGCCGCCGGGCGTGGTCTCGCCGTCCTTCACGATTGGGAAGGATATCTCAACGGTCGGCTTGTAGTAAGCGATGGTACCGAGGTCGGAAGAGGCAGAGGGCGGAACATCGAACTTAAACTGGCTGCCATCAATGCCGAGGTCGTTAGCGAAGTCAGCAGCAGCGTGATACAGGGTGGGAACGGGAGTGGCGCAGTACCACGGGCAGTCCCACTTGTAGATGGCCTTGCAGCCAGTCATGAGCTCAGCGCCCTTGATGATGTCATCAACGCGCTTCATCATGTGATTCAGCTCGCCGCTGTCGTTGGCGCGGAGCTCGAACTCGAGACGTGCCTTCTCGGGAACGGAGTTGGCCTGCTGGCCGCCGCAGCCGATGATGTAGTGGATACGGTCGGTCTCGACGGAGTGCTCACGCATGAACTCAAGGCCCAGAGCGGTCAGCATAACGGCGTCCAGAGCGTCCTTACCCTTGTGGGGGCTGGAGGAAGCGTGGGAAGCAACACCCTCGAAGGTGAGCCAGTTGTCGTGGGTGGGCCACACGATGGCCTTGCCGCTCACTTCGGAGCCCCAGCGGGAGCTGTAGTGAGAAGCCAGAACGAGGTCAACTTCCTTCAGGTAGCCGCCTTCGTAGATGGCGGGCTTAGCGCCGTCCATTTCCTCAGCGGGCGTACCGATCACGATGATGGTACCAGGGGTCTTGGGATCCTGGAAGGCCTGCTTGAGACCCATAGCGCAGGAGAAAGCAGCGGCAGAAATCAGGTTGTGGCCGCAGCTGTGGCCGTTGGGGTTGGCATCGTACTCAGCAAGAACGGCGATGGTCGGGCCGCCATTGCCGCCCTTGTAGACGGCCTTGAAAGCGGTAGGCATATCCATCTTGTGGCCGAGGGTGGGGTGCTTGCCCACGAGGCCGCGCTGAACCTTGAAGCCCTGAGCTTCGAGCTGATCCATCAGCAGCTTGGAGGACTTGACTTCCTTCCAGCCCGGTTCAGCAAATTCATGAATTTCCTTAGCGATCTTCTTGGTGTTGGGCGCGCTCTTGTCGATGGCGGTCATGATGGCCTGCTCCTGAGCCGTCAGCTTGCTCGTTTCAGCAGCGCTGGCAGGAAGGATCATACCGGCAGCCATGACGATGGACAAGCCTAAAGTGAACAATCTTTTAACAGTGTTATTCATTTTCTCGATCTCCTTTTTATATTACGCTCGGTTTTGCACATGGAATGTGCGATCGCTGGAGTCTGTGGAAAATACCCCCTTTCCACAAAAAATAGCACAAAGTTTTCGGTAAAAAACATTGCACTATTGTGTATGTATACAGCTTACAGAGGAAGATGAGAAAAGTCAAATGAAAGGGGCGTATCGCGTCATACGGTAAGAGAATGGCTCGAAGAAAGTAGGTTTTCCACGTTGTAAACGAAATTTATCCATGCATTTTGAAATATTTTATGCACTTATTGAAAATCATCTTTTGGTGGTTTATAATGGATTTAATACACTGTCGGCAGGCATAAGGGAGATGGATCGATTGAATATCGAGGAACTCGAAACTTTTTTGTCCGTGGAACGGCATAAGAGCTTTACCAAGGCGGCGGAAGATCAGTTTTGTACACAGGCAACTGTTTCCAGACGGATCAAGCGCCTGGAAGAAGAACTGGCCGTTCAGCTGTTCAAGCGGGAGCACGGAGATGTGACGCTGACCATTGAAGGCCGGGTCTTTCTTCCCCACGCCCGCCAATTGTTCGGCTGCTACCGCAACCTGCACCGCCAGATGGCGGAGCTGCACGAATCCGATTACGGCCGGATCGATCTGGCTGCCAGCGGCATGCCCGGCACATTTCTGATCCCGAGCATTTTGACAGACATGAAAAAGCAGCACCCTCATATCAGCGTGAATATCCGCATTACCTCTCCGGAAGATGTGGTCCGGGCCGTAAAGAAGGGCGATTTCCCGCTGGGGATCACCTCATTCCCGGTCGCCCCCAAAGAAGGCGATCTGGACGTGGAGTTCCTCATGGAGGATCCTCTGGTTCTGGTTGTCGGAAAAGAGCATCACTGGGCAAACAGCGAGGGGATCTATCTCCGTCAGCTCCAAGGCGAGCAGCTCATCGTGGGCAATGCGGAAAACAACTGGCTCGGCAGACTTTACCCTTACGTATCGGAAGAAGATATTTGCTGCATGGGGAACTGCGAGGCCGCCAAATATGCCGTCTATCACTCCTTCGGTGCGGCGCTGATGCCGCAGCACGGCGTTGAGTGGGGGCTGCGGACGGGAGACCTGATCAAGGTCCCCGTACTGGATCAGGGCAATCGGTTGAAGGGGCGCTGGTATTTCATTCACCGGAAGGATATCCCCCTCACGCCGGTCGAGGTCACATTCAAGGAATTCGTCATATCTGCGGTGGAAAACCAACTCGGGCGCGAGATCGATCTGCCGGATACCGTTTTGTCGCTGCCATTTGCAGCAGGGCAGCAGGAGGATCCCTGTTCCGGCCGCGGGGTCTGATCTGCCCATCTGATTTTTCCCAAAATAAAGGAGCGGCTCTCCGCAGAGAGCCGCTCCTTTTTGCTGCCTTGGAAGATTTAGTTGTTGCCGCTGCTGGTCGCGCGCAGCGTCACGTCGTGATAGCCGCCCTCGACGATGCTGGTGGCGGAGACAAGTGTGAGCTTCGCGTTCTTCTGCAGGTCGGGGATCGTGGTCACACCGCAGTTGCACATGGTGGACTTGACCTTGTAAAGGCTTCTTGCGACGTTGTCCTGCAAAGAGCCTGCGTAGGTGACGTAGGAATCGACGCCCTCTTCGAAGGCAAGCCCCGTCTTGCCGCCGAGGTCGTAGCGCTGCCAGTTGCGTGCGCGGTTCGAGCCCTCGCCCCAGTACTCCTTGACGTACACGCCGTTGACGAGCAGCTTGTTCGTCGGCGATTCGTCGAAACGTGCGAAGTAGCGACCGAGCATCAGGAAGTCCGCGCCCATGGCGAGCGCGAGCGTCATGTGATAGTCGTGAACGATGCCGCCGTCGGAGCAGATGGGAACATACACACCCGTCTCGCGGAAGTATTCGTCGCGCGCAGCGGAAACCTCGATGAGCGCGGTGGCCTGACCGCGGCCGATGCCCTTGGTCTCGCGCGTAATGCAGATCGAGCCGCCGCCGATACCGACCTTGACAAAGTCTGCGCCGCACTCGGCGAGGAAGCGGAAACCGTCGCGGTCGACGACGTTGCCCGCGCCGATCTTCACGCTGCTGCCGTAGTTTTCGCGCACGTAGTCGATGACTTTCTTCTGCCAGACGGAGTAACCCTCGGACGAGTCGATGCACAGCACGTCCGCGCCGGCCTCAACAAGCGCAGGAATGCGCTCGCGATAGTCGCGGGAGTTGATGCCCGCGCCGACGAGGTAGCGCTTCTTGCCGTCCTGCAGGGCAAGGGGGTGCTCCTTGTGCTCGGCATAGTCCTTGCGGAAGACAAAGTAGAGCAGGTGGTCGTTTTCATCTACGATGGGCAGCGCGTTGAGCTTGTGCTCCCAGATGATGTCGTTGGCCTCCTTGAGCGTGGTGGAGGCAGGGGCGGTGATAAGCTTTTCGCGCGGCGTCATGAACTCATGCACCTTGACGTCCGTGCTCATGCGGCTCACGCGGTAGTCGCGGCTCGTCACGATGCCGAGGAGCTTGCCGTTGGGCGTTGCGT
>ERZ825137.4640-NODE-4640-length-13514-cov-7.310201_pt1 | contig 13514 bp, 8 predicted proteins | sample MGYA00519873_ERZ825137 | MGnify/ENA primary metagenome ERZ825137 (study PRJEB31778, sample SAMEA3449190) | human gut metagenome | biome: human gut; feature: human-associated habitat; material: faeces | place: United Kingdom | collected 2010/2012 ...
ACAGCCAGACCGGTACCTTCGGCATCCCGGAAATGGGCACCAACTTCGTGCGCGGCATGCTGGTGGAGGCCCGGCCCAAGAACTTTTCGGAGCTGATCCAGATCTCGGGCCTGTCCCACGGCACCGACGTGTGGACCGGCAACGCGGATGAGCTGATCCGCAGCGGCACCTGCACCATTGCAGAGGTCATCGGCTGCCGTGACAGCATCATGCTGTACCTGCTGCGCAAGGGACTGGAGCCGAAGATGTCGTTCGACATCATGGAGGCCGTGCGTAAGGGCAAGGTCGCCAAGGGCGGCTTCAAGCCCGGGTGGGAGGAAGCCATGCGCGAGCACGATGTGCCCGACTGGTATATTGAATCCTGCAAGAAGATCCAGTATATGTTCCCCCGGGCCCATGCGGCGGCCTATGTGATGATGGCCTTCCGCATTGCCTGGTTCAAGGTGCATCAGCCCATGGCCTTTTACAGCGCCTATTTCGGCATCCGGGCCAGCGGCTTTGACGCTTCCATCATGTGTAATGGCGACGGGCTGGTGATGGAAAAGACCCGGGAATTGCAAGGCAAGGACAAGCGCACCGCCGCCGAGGAAAAAAAGACCTTCCATGGCATTTTAAAGGATGTTATTTCCGAGGAGGTGGAGGATGCGAAAACCGTCATTCTGGATATTCAGCAGGATTTGAATGATATGGTGGAGGAACACAAAAATGTGTTTGAAAACGAGCCTGTTCTCCTAACACCGCCCGCCATTCGGGAGGCGATGGCAGAAAAAGGTCTTTCCGAGGAAGTCATTTCCAAGGTGGAGGAAATTTGTGAGGAAGCCTTCGGCGATACCCCTCCCCTTGCGGAAAATCTGATTGACAGCAAGGCATTGCAAACGCACGCTGCCGCGAAAAAAGCGAATGTGCTGGCATTAGAGGTAGAAAGCCTGAAGCAAAAATTGGAGGAAAAGGAAGCCCTCCCTGAAAAAGAGGTCATTTTGCAGGTTTCTGCGGAAAAGCTGCCTGCCATCCAGACGGAATTTATCAATGGTAAAAAGTGCATTGTCATCCCCTTAGAAGAAGATGAACATGCCACCATCAACGGCAAGCATTGGAACAATGCGCCCTTTTAAAGGCTATGTATGGGATAAGGTAAATTTGCCTTATCCCCTTTTTTATGCCTTTGCCGTATAGGGTGCCAGCTCCAATCGAATGAAAAAGCCCCTGTCGTGCTGACAAACAGGACATTCCTGCGGTGCCTCCTTCCCTTCAAAAATAAAGCCGCAATTTAAGCACATCCATTTACATTCCACAGAATTGATGAATAATTTATTTTCCTCCAATAAATCCGCAAGCTGTCCGAAACGGTCTCCATGTGTTTTTTCAATGCCTGCAATCTGATGAAAGGATGCTGCCACCTGCGGAAAGCCCTCCTCCAGTGCCTTATCCCCAAACGCCTGATACACCGGGTCAAATTCTTCATATTCGTTATGCTCTGCCGCACGCAAAAGCTCCGAAACGGATTCATAAATATCCACGGGATAGCCGCCGTCAATGTGAACCGTTTCCCCCGAAAGCTCCTTCAAATGCTGATAAAAAACCGCCGCATGCGCCTCCTCCTGCTTGGCAGTAAACCTGAATACAAATTCCACCACCTGCATTTTCTGTTCTTTCGCCTGCGCCGCAGCAAAGATATAACGGTTTCTCGCCTGACTTTCCCCTGCAAAGGCACGCATAAGGTTTTTCTTTGTTTCGCTCTGTTTAAAATCCATAGCTTTCCCTCTCCTTCTTTTTCTTTAGTATGGACGAAGATGAAGCAGCTATACCCTTCTTTTTTCACATTAAAAAAAGTCCCCATAAAAGGTGCGCCCGAATAAGAAGTCTTACATTCTGAAATGCTGAAAGCTACAGCTATTGCATTTTCTTCATGCTTTCTTATCGGAACACCCCTAATAGGGACTTTTCAAAATTTTTCCGTTAAACAATGATATAGATTACCGCAATCGTCAGACCCAGACCAATCAGCAGAATACTCTGCGCAAAGCCTTCGCGGTATACCTGATGGTCATTTTCATAATCCGTATAAGCAGAGAAATATTTATCCTCCGGCGGAACAATGCGTCCGTTATCATTATTAAAGATAAAGATACGCAGCAATGCAATGATATCATCCATCAGATTTCCTGCGATACGGGCGAAGAAGCCACCCACATAAGGCAGAACGGTCAGCAGAATCGGGCGATATACCTTATCCTCCAGATTGCACCATTCCGGCCAGCGATCCACATAAACCAGATTGCCGTTTGCATCCTTCTGCATCAGCACCTTGCGGATGAACAGGAAATACACCACAATGCCCACACAGATGGAAATCACCGCACCCTTGAGGTTTACCCATGCGAAATAATGCACGGCATGCGCAGGGGTATGTGCATTCATGAAATGTGCGCCCATTGCCGCCAGAGCATCCTGTGTCTGGTGAGGGAAGATACCCAGAATCGGCAGGCAAATTGCAATCGCGCCCAGAATGACTGCCATCAGCCTGCTGATATAAGGCCCATTTTTGACAGGCTTCGGTGTGCCGTAGGGGTTATCCTCAAGGAAGATACATACGAAAATCTTCGTCATATAGGCCAGTGTCAGCCCACCGGAGAACAGGAACAGAATTTCCGCGCCCTTCATAAACGCGATGGACTGCCCTGCTTCCTTCAGCACCTCGATATATTCCACCATGCTCTCGTGAATCAGCGTTTTGGAGATATAACCGTTCCACAGAGGGATACCGCCGATACCCAGAATCGGCATCAGGAAAATCAGCTTCAGTAGCGGCTTATCCTTACCGTAGCCACGAATCTTATTCAGATTTAATTCTCTCAGGTTCATGAAAATCACACCTGCACCAAGGAACAGCAGCAGCTTGAACAGAGAGTGATTCAGGAAATGCAGCAGTGTGCCGCTTGCCGCCAAGGCGTTATGCTCGCCCAGAAGCCCCTGCATCCCGATGGCAATGATGATAAAGCCAATCTGGGACATGGAGGAGCAAGCCAATGTGCGTTTCAGATTGACGGAGAATACCGCCAGAACCGCGCCAAGCACCATTGTGATAATGCCCAGAATCAGAATAAACTGCCCCCAAGCCGCATCATGCAGGAAAAGCTTGCAGCTGACGATAATCGTACCGAATACGCCTGTTTTTGTCAGCAGACAGCTGAGCAGCGCACTGGAGGGTGCCGGTGCAACGGTATACGCATTCGGCAGCCAGATATGCAGCGGAAACAGCCCTGCCTTCGCCGCAAAGCCAAACAGAATCAATACGCCGATGGCATAGAACTCCGCAGGGTTTTCCCTGCTCTGCATAAACGCGGTCAGCTCTGCCATGTTCAGCGTGCCTGCCTTCTGATACATCATAAACAGACCCATCAGTGTCACCAGACCGCCAATCACCGCTACCGCAAGGTAGGTTTTTGCGGAGCGAACCGTGAAGTCCTCCTCATCATGCATAACCAGCACAAAAGAGGTAAAGGACATAATTTCAAAGAAAATAAATGTCGTAAACAAATCGGCGGAAAGGAAAATTCCCATCGTTGCGCCCAATGTCAGGAACACAAAGAAATAATACCGATTTCTGTTCCGTTCAGCCGCCATGTATTCCTTGGAAAAGATGGTTGTAATCAGCCAGATTGCGCCCGTCAGCACGGCAAGAATCACGCCGAAGCCATCCGCCGCAAAGCTCAGACCCAAGCCGCAGAAGCCGCGCAGGCTATAAACTGTTTCCTTCCCAATCAGCGTCAGGCTCGCAATGAAAATCACCGCGGATAAAATCCAGCACCAGATATCCCTTGCGCCCTTATTGCTGCGCCCGATGATGTAGCTGATTACCGCACCCAGAAAAGGAAAGAACACCAGAAACGGTAAAATTATGCTTGTTGTCATAGTTTCCATGCTTTCTCCCCTCCTTTACAGTATGCCCATAATCGCATCATTCATAATGCCCAGCAGTGTCGCAGGCATCAGACCCATCAGAATCGAAACAGCTGCCAGAACAATCAAAGGCACTGTCATATATTTATTCGGATCGGATACATGATCGTAATAGCCTGCAGGGTATTCCTTCTCCCGTGGGAAATATGCCCGAATGATGATGGAGAAGATATACAATGCCGTCAGCAGTGCAGACAGAATCAGCGCAACCACGCCGATATAGGTAACCGGGTTGCCGCTTGCGGTTGCCGCAGTTGCCAATGCCCATTTGCTGTGAAAGCCTGCAAAGGGCGGCACGCCAACCAGACCAATCCCCGTAATTGCCATTGTTGCAAAGGTAATCGGCATCAGCTTGCCGAAGCCCTCCACCTCGTAGAGATATTCTCTGTGGGTTTTATATAAAATCGCACCGGCAGTAAAGAACAGTGTAATTTTGATTACCGCATGATAAATCATGTGCAGCATCCCTGCCGCAAGCCCTGTCGGTGTCATAATGGCAACGCCAAAAATGATATAGGACAGATTGGAGATGGTAGAATATGCAAATCTTCTTTTGATATGCGGTGTCCGCAGTGCAACGGTCGAGCCGAACACAATCGTAATCGAAGCTGCAATCAGCATCACATACTGCGCCCATGTGCCAATCAGAAATTCCGTACCGAAGGCGTAATACGTCAGACGGATGATGGCAAATACACCGGATTTTACGACTGCCACGGCATGCAGCAGAGCCGTAACGGGTGTAGGAGCAACGGATGCCTTCGGCAGCCAGCGATAAAACGGGAATACCGCCGCTTTTACACCAAAGCCGAAGAACGCCAGCACAAATACCAACCGCAGCATCTGTTCATTGCCTGCAATCAAATCGGGATTCAGCACACCACCGTAAACAAAATCTGTCGTTGTACCGTAGAACAGCACAAACACGAACCCGATAAACGCCAGAGATGCACCGAACATCATATAAAGGACGTAGGTTTTCCCGGCGTGGCGCGCCTTATTATCGAACTGGTGCATCACGATAGGCAATGTCACCAATGTCAGAAATTCGTAGAACAGATACATCGTTAAGAAGTTATCCGCAAAGGCAATCCCGATAACTACGCCGAATGTCATGGTAAAGAAGGAGAAGAAACGGTCTTCATGTCCTTCATGTGTCATGTATTCAAAGGCATAAATCGTTGTGGGAATCCAAAGCAGAGATACCATCGTACCGAAAATCTTGGATAAGCCATCCACATGCAGTGCCAGAGACAATCTGTTGCTGAAGCGGAAAATCGTAATCGCGCCGCTGTCCGCAAAGAAGATGGCATACAATGCAAAAATCGCATTCAGCACGATAATCGGCAGAACCACCCTCTGGCGCGCCTTTCTGTCACTAAATTTTACCGGCAGCAGGCAGGCACCTGCAATGATCGGAAAGATCACCGGTAACAATATCGCAAATGCGTTCATAATGTTTCCTCCCTTTCCCTTAGAAAATCATTCCGCTGATACTGCGGATTGCCTGCATCAAAGGCGCAGGCATCATGCCAAAGCCGACTACAGCAATACTCAGCAGCACCAGAGGTACCGTCATCAAATAATTCGGCTCCTTCTTCTGCAAGGATGCGTAATCAAAATCCTTGCCGGGGAAGAACCCATTCACTACAATACTCATCAAATAGCCTGCCGTCAGCAGTGCGCTGACCATCAGCACCACTACGCCGACCAGACCAAGCATCCCCGCCTGTGGCAGCAAGCCGCCCTGTGCCAGATACCATTTGCTCACAAAGCCACTTGTGGGCGGAATCCCTATCAGCGAAAGTGCCGCAAGCGCAAACGTCCACATCACAATCGGCATTTCCTTGCCAATGCCCTTCAGCTCGGAAACGTAGGTCTTATGCGTCTTATAGATAATCGCACCTGCACAAAGGAAGAGGATATTCTTTGCAACCGCATGGAATACCACCTGCAGCAGCGCGCCCATAAATCCGGCAGGGCACATCAGCATCAGCCCGAACACAACATACGATACGTTTGAAACCGTGGAATACGCCAGCCGCTTTTTCAGCAGCTTTTCCTTATATGCCAGCATGGAACCCATGAAAATCGTCACAATGGAAAGCACAAGCAAAGCCGTCTGCGCCCAAGTGCCGCGCAGAAAATCCACGCCAAACAGATAATATGTCACACGAATGATAGCAATGATACCGCCCTTCGTAATGATACCGGAAAGCACTGCGGATGCAGGAGAAGGTGCAACGGGGTGCGCCGTCGGCAGCCAAGCATGCAGGGGGAACATACCCGCCTTACAGCCAAAGCCAAGCGCCATCAGGAAGAACACAACCAGAAGCAGGTTTTCATGCCCTGCCACCATCGCCATATCCAGTGTGCCGCCGGGCATAAAGATGGTTGTTCTGCAATAGGTGTTCAGGAAGAAGAACCCCATCAGCCCTAAGCCTGCGCCGAAGAAGGAATACCCCAGATATTTCAAGCCCGCACGCGTTGCCTCAGGTGTACCCGTATGGATAACCAGTGGTGCTGTCAGAATTGTCATAAATTCATAGGACAGATACATCGTCATCATATTTTCGGAGAAGCAAAGACTCATCAATGCCGCCAGAGAAAACGTATAAAACATGAAGAACCGCGCCGGCTTATGCTCATGCTTCATATATTCCATGGAGAACACTGCTGCAATCAGCCAGATGGTACTGATGAGGCAGGCAAAGAATCTTGCCAATCCGTCCGTTTTGTAAACAAGTGCCAATCGGTCAGATATCCGCCAGAGCACGAAGGTTTGCATCTCTCCGCTGCAAAGATACCAGACCAGAGCCGCTTCCACAGCCATTGCAATAAATACCAAGATATTGCGCTGCTTTTCCTCCTTTTGGAAACCAATGATGAGACCAAAAATGAAGGGTAAAATCATCGGGAGCAGCAAAAGTACAGATCCGTTCATTTCTTTCACCTCATTCTCTCATCATAATGCAACCTGAATCAGCTCGATACCCATTTTCATGATTTCGATAATGGGACGATAGCCGATACCCAGCGCCAAATTGACTACAATAAACAGTACCATTGCCATTGCAAACAGCGGAGAATTCTGCACTCTGACTGTTTTTTCCTTTGTCTCAGGGCGAGACCAGATTGCAATAACAGAGGGCAGGAAATACATCGCATTCAGAATCATGGAAATAGCCAGTGCCGCAAGAACCGGAACCAGACGTGTCCCCGTCATTTCCAATGCAGCCTCCGCAAAGTACAGCTTGGAGATGAACCCTGCAAACAGCGGCACACCAATCATGGACATAGCCCCAACGATGAAGGCAATCCCTGCCAGAGGGTTGCGGTAAGCCGCCCCCTTGAGGTTTTCCAGCTGCTCCTTGCCGCCGGCCTCCTCAATAAAGGTACCACAGCAAAGGAAAAGCATAGATTTTGTAACGGCGTGTGCCAGAACATGGAAGCAGGCTGCAAGCATCCCCGCCTCTGAGCCTAAGCCAATCCCCATAAAGATGTAGCCAATCTGTGCCACAGAGGAGTATGCCAGCATACGCTTCAGCCGGCTTTCCCGTACGGCATAGAAGGAGCCCATAATCATGCCCAGAACGCCCAGAACGAACAGAACGTCCGCAATTCTCAATTTAACCAGTGTTTCAATGGTAAATACTTCAAATACCAGCTTGATTGCCAGAATGATATATGCCTTCAGCACCAGACCGGACAAAATCCCGTTCGAGGTTGTCATCGTAGAGCCGTAAGCCGTAGGCAGTGCAGAATGGAACGGGAACAGACCGCTCTTGATGCCCAGACCCATAAACATCAGGCTGACTACAATCATCAGCGGGAAATGATACTGCCCTGTTTCCATCAGCATGGCAATCGTTTCCTTCATCTGCGGGAATAAGAGCTGCCCTGTGATGCCATAAAGAATACAAACACCCAGCAGAAACAGACCGGAGCCCATACAGCCGAACACCAGATAATGCGTTGTGCCGACAATCGCCTGCTTTGTCCCTCTTGCCAGAATCAGCGTGCAGGAGGCAATCGTCAGAATCTCAATGAAAACGTAGCCTGTAAACATATCGTTTGTATATGTCATTGCCAGCATTGCGCCATAGGTTGCATTCAGCATAATAAAGTAGAATTTTTGTTTTTCCGGAACAATTTCCTCAAAAATCTGCCTGCTGCCTGCCGTGATGGTTAAAAACATAACCACACTGACCATAACCGCCAGCAACGCCTCCAGAGGCCCGATGCGCAATTCATTGCCCCAAGGTGCAGGAAAATGCCCCATCATAAAGGTATATGCTTCCTGATTTTTCACCACGTTCGCCAGAAGCACAACAGAAAGTATGCCGACAAGCCCTACCATAAAGCCATGCAGATGGCGTGCCGCACGTCCGCTTTTGAGCAGAGGCGTAATGATGCCGCAGAACATCGCAAAAAAGACGCTGAAGAAAGGTATATTATGTACGAGATTTACATGATGTTCCATATTATTCCCCTTCCTCCTCTCTCATCATTCTCAGGATTTCATCCATATCCAACGAGCCGTAATGCTTATACAGCCGCAGAACCAGAGCAAGAGAGAACGCTGTTACAGATACCGATACAACAATACCCGTCAGAACCAGACCGGCAGGAATGGGGTTGATATAATAATCCGCATCAATAATGCCGTTTGTCAAAATCGGGGCAGTTCTGCCTGCCACATAGCCCTTCGCCGCCAGAAAAAGATAGGTAGCCGTATCCATAATATTCAGACCAATAAACTTTTTAATCAGATTTCTTTGCAGAAGCAGATTCATGAATTCTTTTTTTCTGGTTCTGCTGACAGGTATATGTACATTATGGATCACACAATCAGAACCAACAAATCCCTCTACATGATTCATATTTACCAGATATCCCTTTGCACATCGAAAAAAATTATGTACCGCAAGTTTTTCTTCGAGTTCTTTCATCGTAATTCTTGAACAGTAATCTCCTCTCGAAGTATGATAAATTACATTATGTCTCTGCCCCTCAATAAAATAGATATCTGCTATATCTATCTTTACAACTCCTTCCCCAATCGGAATCGTAAGAAATTCTTTAACCTCAGAACGCATACGACCAACTGCTTTATCCAGTTTCTGCGAAAAAGAAAAATACTCAACTGGTTTTACTACATAATCCATTGCATCAACTTCGTATCCACGTACTGCATATTGAATCATATTTGTAATAAACATGATAATTACTTTCTGATCCATTTGACGAATTTTTTCTGCTGCTGTCATACCGTCCATGAACCGCATTTGAATATCCATCAGAATAATGTCAAAACCGCCATTGTAATTTTCAGTGATATCTTCTCCATCACCAAATACTGTAACCTTTATTGATCTTCCCCTTTCCGTTTGATATTTCCGGATATACTCTGTTAATTGTTTTACGTAAATTTCTTCATCTTCCACAATTGCAATCTGTATCATCCTATACCCTCCACAAGAATTGCATTTTTTGTAACTGTTCAATCACACAATATAGTCCCAGGTTTTTATTATTATTTTATAAATAATTTTTGTTTCAGTATATCACTGCTTTTTTCTTGCGTCAAGTGGATGTAATATTACAAATTACAGCTGTATGATTTGGTTTTCTTTTATAATATATCCACAGTAAATCTCCTCATTCTTTAAATAGAAAGTAGAAATTCTGTTAAGTTTTCAATAGCATCTGGTTTTTCTGATAGTTCTTTCCCCATCAGTCCCTCTCCCATAATACTAGAATCCGCACTAAGAGATACAACGACTCGACTTGAATTCCATACAGCTTCATACATCATTTCCTGATTCTCTTTTGTTACTTTATTGAGAACGTAATAAAATGGTTTTCGAATACTTTCCGATAATTCCCCGATTTTTTTGGAAAGCTGTAGGGATTCATAGGATGGATCTATGATTATCAATATCAAATCTACACCGTTATCAATTCCACGTCCAAAGTGTTCAATACCAGCCTCCATATCCATTAGCGCAAATTGGTCTTCTTTAAGCCTGAGATTTTGGATAAATTGAGTCATAACAGTTCCCATAGCACAAGAACACCCTTCATTTGCTTGATGAATTTTTCCACTGGTCATCAGTTTTACACCGTCCTTCAGACTATAATAATCTTCCGGTATATCATCTATTGTCCAGGTTTCCTCAAAAAACTGATGAGTAAATTTTGATAACATCATATCATTTAAAACATTTTGCTTACCACCGAAATAGTCTGTAAAATCTCTGGGAAGCTTCATACCTAGCTGTCGGTGTAGACCATAATTAGATTCATCGGAATCAATTACCAAAATTTCTTTTCCTCGTCTGGCTAAAGCCTTAGCCAAAAGACTGGTTACTGTATTTTTTCCACATCCACCTTTTCCACAAACTGCTATTTTCATTTGTTCTCTCCTTAAATGCTTCTTACTCTACTTCCTCCAGTTCTGTTCCTTCCGGAAGAATATATCCGCAGTTATCACATACTCCGTCCTCTGCAAGTATCCCGTCTTTCACAAAGGCTTCAATGCCTCCCGGTTCATGACAGCGTGGACAATCTAATTCCTGTATCTTTTTCTGATTTCTTACATCCTGGCAATTGGCAAATTCAATTTTACCCATAGTGATTCCTCCATTTTCATTCCATATCAATTTGTCTTCGCAAAAAAGTTCCTACCATACGGGAAAAATTGCTGATATTACGAATATAGGCAAAGTCTTTTCCATAGATTCTCTTTTCCACGGAGAGCTCTTCTTCATTCCCTACAAAAATACCAATTACGAAAATTCCCTGATTTCTGGCCCGACGCACCTCATATGCAGTATCTTTCACAGCTCCTTCTCCGTCATAGATCTTGGGCTGGCGGGTTCCTGGTCGTTGTATGCTCATATCACAGGGTTTTCCATCACTTAATACGATTAAAATCTTATTTTTTTCCGGTCGCTCCATGAGAGAGGAACAGACTGTTTTCAGTGCAAGCCCATCTCTGTTATTGGCATACGCCCGAAATTGAAAGATTCTTTCATTTGTTTCCCTTGGATCTTCATAATCCCGAAATCTCTGAAGTACTGTATATCCCCAGAAAGCACAGTATCCTGTCACCCGATGAGGAATTCCTGCCTGGCTTAATGCTTCACTGATAATATATCCCTGTGCCGCTACCTGAGCCTGTCTGCCAGCTTGGGAACCACTGGAATCAATCAGGACGTCTATTACAAACTCAGAATCTTCTGATCTCTTTTTTCTATTAAATAACTTGTCATCGTCTGTTCTTCCAATTTTCCATAACCTCTCAGGAACAAGCTGCCCTGCATCAGATCTGCTGACAAAATCATCCTTTCGGATTATAAATGCCCGTTTCAGTGACTCTGCCAACACAGAAATATTTCTTTTGATGATCCAGTGATTATTTCCATAATAGGCTTTATTTTTTTCAAACTGCAGCTGAGAAAAACGGTATTGATTATTTTTTATCACAGGGTTCTGTAAAATTCCATCTGTAAGATACAGGATACAGTTTTTGTGGATTCCTGTACAAAATTTCCGGTTGACTCTGGCCTGCTCCGATTCACTTAGATACGATTTTCCGTAATTCAGTTCCACATATTCCCGTATCCGTCGCACTGCCTGTGGATTTATATTCTCCGAGCTTTCCGGAACTTCTTCATTTTCCGGAGAGAAATAAAATCTTTTTTTCTTTTTGTTTCTGATATCCAGACTCATCATCTTTTTTTTGAGATTAGAAAGATATTTTTGAATGATGTCTTCCATCTGTTCATCCGTCATGCATTCCTGCCACGCGTCATTGGCCAATGCCATATCCGGTAAATTCAGAATCTTCTCCAGATTTCCATTCCTTTTTTCAAAAGAGGGATCCAGAACATGATTATAAATCTCATCTATCACGTTTATGACATCTTCCGTATTTTCCGCATCCTTCAGAGAAAGAATCTTGTACAATGCAATCTCTGCCTGTGGATCCATTCCCTCATCGTCTGTGTTCTCCAGAACATGCCTTATATACAGAAGCCTAATCCTGTGAATCAGGTCTGTTCCAGCTTTGTCTGATACCTGCTCTTCCTCGGCCTTTTCCAATTTTCTGAACGCCTGTTCTCTGATTTCCTTTGTTCCCAAACGTTCTCGAATGATAAAACGATTCACTGCAGCATCCATGCATAATCCAGCAAGAGGCAAAAGCATATCTTCTCCAGCAGAAAAATGTAATTTTTTCATCAAATACATGCCAAGTTTCTTCTGATCAAAATATCGTGCAAAGGCACCCTGCTTCACTGCCTCATATAGAACCGTTTGTTTTGAATAAACATATTTTTCTGTGTCCGGTTCAAATTCCATATCATAATCACCACTGACTGTCCAAAAAAGATTTCTGATACGATTGCTGATCTCCAGACGATGTTCTTCCAGTTGTTCCGCCGGCCATCTGACATCCTCCATACAAGTTTACCCCCATATGTCTTTTCCGGTCCAGGAAGATGGGATTCTGGTAGAAACCACATCTTCTACGATCTCTTTTTCAAATACATCAAAACTTTTATTTATGATCCCCATCTGGATTGCATCAATTGGAGAAAGTCCGCTTCTTGTTGCTTTTACAGCAGAAACCAATCCTCTCAGGTCAAGAGATTTTGTTGAGATTTCTCCATGATAAGCTTTGATCTGCAAATCCAGAAACAGTCCTGCAAAAGCTTTCAGTGCACTTTTTTCCCCATCTGGAAAATGTTGTCTTAATACAAAAAGGACACTATCCTCATCCATTTCAGGCATATCAATTACCATAAACCTTGAAACCAATGCTTCATTTAGCTCTCTGGTACCTGCGTAACCATAATTCATCGTGCCGATAAATCGTGTTGCCGGATGAAGTAAAATCCTGTTATATCCTGGAATATCGATTCTGCGCCGATGATCCAGTGTGGCATGCAGTACAGAAACCGCATCATTTTTTGCCATATTGATTTCGTCCAGGATTCCAAATCCTCCAAATTCTGCGCATTGGTAGATGGGACCTTTCCGAAGGCGAACCTCATTATTTATAAAGGTATCCGTTCCAATCAGATCGGCACTGTCTGTATTTACATGAAAAGAAATGTCGTATTCCGGTCTTCCGAATATCCATGCCAGTGTCTCACATAGTACATTTTTCCCTGTAGCTTTCGCACCGGAAAGTAACAGGTTATCTCCCTGAAGAAGCGCTGCTATTGACATTTCCAGAATCTTTTTCCCATAAAATAGGATATCCGGTTTTTCTACCCGTTCCTTTACCTGATTCTCTACCTCATAACGCATGTGAAAATCTCTCAGTTCTCCAATCAGTTCCTGCGCTATCTTCTGGTCTTCTAAATATTTTTCTATTTCTGTCCAATGATTTCTCATGAAGATTTTCCTTTCTTTGCAATTGGTTATACCAAATCAGATAATATTTCTGTTTACTCAATCTTCAAACTTTCAATCCTCCAACTCACAATCCTAACTTCTTTACAATTTCTCCCAGTGCACTTCTTACAGGAGAATCTTTCGGA
>ERZ825137.4643-NODE-4643-length-13506-cov-5.485837_pt1 | contig 13506 bp, 9 predicted proteins | sample MGYA00519873_ERZ825137 | MGnify/ENA primary metagenome ERZ825137 (study PRJEB31778, sample SAMEA3449190) | human gut metagenome | biome: human gut; feature: human-associated habitat; material: faeces | place: United Kingdom | collected 2010/2012 ...
AAAACCAAATGGAATGGGTGCGGCAGATGAACGCTTGCAAGGCACAGGCAGAGGAAGTTGTGAAAGCGGAATTGATATACGATTGAGCGAGGAAGTCCGGGCAGAAAACTGTTCGGACTTTTCTCATATATCCAAAATGGCGGTAGAATTATTCACAATTTTATGGTATAATTTGAATACGAAAATTGTGCAACAAATCGGGATTTGAGGAGGATTAACATGACGGTTGATGTATATGAAAATTGCCCTATTTATGAAAATGAATATTATATGCTAAGAATGACAAACAAAGAGGACAAGGCGGATTTGTTAAAAGTATATTCTGATGAAAAATCAGTACCATTTTTTAATAGTGATAATTGTGGTGGAGATGATTTTTACTATACAACTGAAAAAAGAATGGAACAAGCGATTGAATTTTGGCATTGGGAATATGATAGACAGGGTTTTGTCCGTTGGACGATTGTTTCAAAGGAAACAAATGAGGCGGTGGGTACGATAGAACTTTTTCATCGAGAAGCCGAAGATTATTTTACAAATTGTGGTTTACTTAGATTGGATATTCGGAGCGATTATGAAATTACAAGTGAGATTGTTAAAATTTTGGAGTTGATAATTGAACCTGCATATGTACTTTTTCAATGTGATAAAATTGCTACAAAAGCGATAGATTTAGCGGTTGAACGTATTTCAGCATTGAAAAGATTGGGCTTTAAGTATTCAGAAGAAAAGTTGATTGGACATGACGGTACAGAATATGATTCATATTACGTATTAGAGCAATAACTTCCGATTTGTCGAACTGATAAAATCCCTTTAGGAACTAAAGGGCGCACTTCTATACTCTCTGTCGAGAGTAGTGCGTCCTGCGGAGCTTCATTCTCCGTCAGCAGAAGAAAACTGCATGACCGAGAATGTTGCGTCACTTCGTTCCGTCAAGGTGGCTACACCCCCTTGCGCTGCTAAAGCGGCTATCCCCTGTGGACTTGCCGTTCGCAAACGGTTTTGACAAACCGTTTGCCGCCAGCAAGTTTGAAGATCAGACATAAACAAATCCTCCGCATGGTCTAAGCCATACGGAGGATCAACTGTTTTACGGACACCCGTCTATGCCGGAGGGTGCTTTTGCTATCCCTTTTGATGGCGGGTGAGCCAGTCTTTGCCGTCCACGAAGCGAGACACCAGAAACGAGACCACATAGTCCCCGGAGGAGTTGATCATGGTGGCGGGCGGGTCCACCAGATTGCCGATGGCCACCAGAATGGGAAAGGCCATCTCCATCTGCTGGGGGAAGAAGAGGGAGCAGATGATGTACTCCCCGATGTAGCCGCCGCCGGGGACGCCGGACATCCCCACGGAGGACAGCACCGCCACCGCCACGATGGGCAGCAGCTTTCCCCATGTGAGCTCCTGCCCGAATACGCCCCAGACAAAGGCGATCTTCAGCACGCAGCTGAAGCACGAGCCGTCCATGTGCATGGTGGCCCCCAGAGGAATGACCATCTCCGCCACGTCCCGGCTGATGCCGGTGTCCTCCGCCGCCTCCAGATTGGCGGGGATGGTGGCCACCGATGAGCAGGTCCCCAGAGACGTCAGGGCCGGGCGGGCGATGTGCCGCAGCATGATGCCAACGCCGCCCCGTCCGCCGCCCAGCCGGGCCATCAGGGGAAAGGCGGTGAAGAGGTACACGAAGCACAGGGGGTAATACACCGCCATGGCCCGGCCGTAGGCCCCGGCGATCTTGGGGCCATAGTCCGCCACCAGCCCGGCGAAGATGGCGAAAAAGGCCACCGGGGCATAGTAGGTCAGCAGGCGGATCAGCTGCATCATTACCTGCGTGACGGCGGTCAGGCCACGGGCCACCGGGCCGTCGGGACCTCCGGTGAGATTGGCGGCGAAGCCCAGCAGCACGGAAAAAACAATGAGGGGCAGCATGGCCCGGCGGCTCAGCAGGCCCACGAAATCCTCGGCGGTAAAGAAATTCACCAACAGCTGACCGGGGGCGGCATAGTCCCCTACGGCCTCGGTGGGCAGCGACTGCCACGGGGTCAGCACCGGGGGAAATGCCTTCATCAGCAGGAACATCAGCACGGCGGCGAGGATGCCCGTCACCACGAAGGTCAGCACCGTGACGCCCATGATGCGCCCGGCCCGGCGGACGCTCCGCATCCCGGCGATGGCTCCGGCGATGGAGGAAAACACCAGCGGCACCACCACACAGAACATGAGGTTGATGAAAATTTGCCCCAGCGGGCGGACGGTCCCGGCGGCGGCAGGCCACAGCCAGCCGGTGACGCCGCCGATGAGCATGGCCGCCAGCATGGCCCCCAGAAGTCCGTAATTCTTCAGCACGGCTCGTTTTTCCATAGCACTCCTCCTGTCTGCCAGCCCATGGGGCGTGGCCCTGTGAAGGGAGTGTATGCGGGGGAGAGCCTGCCCCATGCGTCAGTCTGCCAGATACTCCAGATAGTCGCTCTCCGTGGCGAACAGCTGATAGCTGCCGCCCACCAGTCCCATATATCCTCCGCTGACGAAATAACCCTTCATATCCGTGGCCTCCTTGCTTGATCTTGAGGCTATTATAAAAGAGAAACTATCCAATAAAACGGACAGTTAGGCTTTTCGTATGAGAAAAAGTGTGGTACACTGGAGAAAAAAGGAGGGCGGGAGACATGGCCAAGAGCAGGAATCAGAAGGGGAAGCTCCTCTATCTGGCGGAGATCTTTCATCGGGAGACGGACGAGGCGCACGGACTGACACTGGCGGAGCTGACGGAGCGTCTGGCGGCTTACGGCGTGCAGGCGGAGCGCAAGACCCTGTACGCCGACATGGAGGAGCTGCGGCGCTGCGGGCTGGACATCACCAGTTGGAAGGAGGGGCGGGAGTACCGCTACCGGCTGGCGTCACGGGAGTTTGAACTGCCGGAGCTGAAGCTGCTGGTGGATGCGGTGCAGGCCTCCCGGTTCATCACGGAGAATAAATCCCGCAGTCTCATCAAAAAGCTGGAGTCGCTGGTCAGCGTCCACGACGCCCGGCAGCTGCAGCGGCAGGTGCTCATCGCCGGACGGGTCAAGACCATGAATGAGAGCATCTACTATAACATCGACAAGCTCCATACTGCCATCGGAGAGGGAAAGCAGATCCGTTTCCAGTACTTTCAGTGGACGGTGGAGAAGAAGGAAGCGCTGCGCCGGGACGGCGGGTGGTACTGCGTCAGCCCATGGCATCTGCGGTGGGACGACGAGAACTACTACCTCATTGCCTATGACGCCGAGGCGGACCGGGTGAAGCACTATCGGGTGGACAAGATGAAGCGCATCACCCTGTTGGAGGCGCCCCGGTTGGGGCAGGAGCGGATGGCTCGGTTTGACCCGGCTGTATACACCCGGCGGCTGTTCGGAATGTACGGCGGTCAGCCGGTGCGGGTGACGCTGGAGGGGGAGAACGAGATGGTGGGCGTGCTCATCGACCGGTTCGGCAAGGAGGTGCCGGTGCTGCCGGTGGACGGGGCGCACTTTCAGGCCTTCGTGGATGTAGCGGTGAGCCCCCAGTTCCTGGGCTGGGTGGCGGGCCTTGGCGGCGGCCTGCGGATCGTTTCACCGGAGCCGGTGGTGCAGAAGATGCAGGCACTGGTGCAGCGTCTGGCGGAGCAGTACTGTGCGCCGGATGGGGACAAGACATCTGTATGACGGTTTTTCTGACAAAAACAAGTGGAAATTCGCTAAAAAGCAGCTCTCAATGTATCGAAGGGCTGCTTTTATGCAGTATATACAGAAAAAAGCGGCAGCGTGCCAATTTGATTGACGGGAGTGACAGCGAAATACACAAAATATATTACGCAAAATGTACGGATAGCGATATTGACAATACGTTAAGAACTTGTTACACTCAAGCTAACGGACGGAAAGGTCCGCCGGCAGAGGGCGGACAGGCATCCTGACGGTGGCAGTTGGCGGAAGGAGGCGCACAAGCCCACTGACGAAGGGCCGGACCGTTTGAAAAGTGTAGGACACAAGCAGAGACTCAAGACCCGAAGTAACACAATATGAGAAGAATGAGGAGGCAACTATGCAACACAAAAGACCCCGCCTGATGGCGAAGATCCTTGCGTTTGTTCTGGCAGTTTCCCTCGTATTCCCTGTGTCTGCCTTCGCCAGCGTGGCTGATCTGGCGGATGACACCCGTGTTCCAGGCAAATCTCTGGCAAATACCTACCCCAACCTGCCGGTAGACTGGCAGGTATCTCTGGCTGAGGACACCAAGGACGTCACCGTGAGGGTTCCCGTATCCCTGACCGCTGACGAGCTGACCGCCGCCATCGAGGCGCAGTCCATCAGCTTCTCTCTGGTACGTGACGGCGAGCGTCAGTACCTGAACCCCGAGAAGTTCCCCAACCCCTGGGAGGGCGGCACACTGGATCAGTGGGTCACCCAGAACAACAAAGAGACCGTCCAGATGTTTGACATCAAGGAGATGAGCATCGAGACCGACAACGACGGTAAGGTGTATCTGAAGGTCCTGATGGACATCAACTGCTACTTCTACACCACCCGTTTCGGCGCCGTTGACTACAGCGCTCCCCACAACAACGGCGGTGCGTATCTGGACATCTGCGGCTACTTCAACTTCAACGCCATCGTGGCGGAGAAGACCGTGGGCAGCGTGGCTGCGAAGGTCGTTCCCTATGACACCTTCCGCACCATCTATGAGCTGTACGACGATGTGGATGCTCTGGCCAACGCCGAGACCGATCTGTACGTCTCCCGTGAGTCCATGGGCCGTTCCACCACCGACGGCTACGACATCCCCTATGTGATCATTGCCGACCAGAAGGCGTCCGTGGATCGCTGGCTGGAGTACACCGAACTGGTGGAGCAGGATCCCGATCTGGTCCTGGCTCAGCTGAAGGAAGGCAAGTGGGATGACCTGCGTGTCCCCATGTTCGCCTCCAATGTCCACTCCAATGAGAATGCCGCCGTCAACGGTATTCTGGAGTTCGGCCATATGCTGCTGGAGAACGAGACCGTTGACGTCAAGACCCTGACGGGCTTCACGGAGGCCGGTAAGGCGCTTCTGGCCGAGGAAATGGCAAGAAACAATGCCAAGACCCCCGACCTCATCAAGGATTACGCCTCCTATCTGGGCTACATCCGTGGCGAGAACGGCTACAACCACTGGACCACCAGCGGTTCCTCCAAGGGCCTGTACTCCGGGCAGCTGGAGCTGGAGAAGTACTACAACGTTGAGAGCGAAACCGTGAATATTAAGGAACTGCTGACCGACGTGTTCGTCGTCATCGTTCCTGAGCAGAACGTGGAGGGTTATGAGCACATGACCCGTACCACCGGTCAGGGCTATGACCCCAACCGTGACGAGGCCAACCAGACCCTGTTCGAGGATGCCAACGCTATGGCTCTGGTGAACAAGTTCAACCCCATGGTCTTTACCGAGATCCATGGACGTGTGGATGCCGTCCTCATTGAGCCCTGCACGCCTCCCCACGAGCCCAACTACGAGTATGACCTGATCGCTGAGCAGTTCATTAAGCTGGGCGAGGCCGTCGGTGTCGGCGCCATCGCCAACAACCCCGATCACAACAGCTTCGAGATGCCTTTCCGGGATTTCCTGAGAGGCAACGAGGATTCCCCTACCGGCAAGGAGTGGACCAAGCCTTGGGATGATATGACCACTGCCTACGGTTCTCAGTATCCCGTGCTGATCGGCACCGCCGGCATCACTTGGGAGCTGCCCGTGTACAGCGATATCAGCGCCGAGTACATGGTTCCCTACGGCCTGATGACCCAGGCTATGTTCATCCGTGACAACAAGATCTCCATGCTGGAGAATCAGGCCAAGCTGTTCTCCCGTGGCGTGAACAACACCAACTCCAACGCCGATGTGGCTCCCTGGTACGTGAACCAGTACGACGAGACCGGCGCTCAGGCTGAGCTGATGCGTCCCGTGTACGACGGCGAGGGCCAGAACGGCAACTTCTACCCTGAGTGCTACATCATCCCCCTGGATCGTGACAACCAGAAGAACCTCTTCGACGCCGCTGCGGAGCTGAAGTATCTGACCCGCAACGATGTCAAGGTCAACGTGGCCACCGAGTCCTTCGTCTATGACGGCGTGACCTATCCCGAGGGCACCACGGTCATCTCCATGTATCAGGCCAAGCGTTCTCTGGCTAACAGCCAGCTGTACGACGGCACCTTCATCAGCGTGTGGTCCGGCCTGTACTCCGAGAGCTTTGCCCAGCGCAGCCATGCCCGTGGCTATGACCGTATCATCGTGGCCGAGCCCGCTGCCTACGAGACCATCATGCAGTCCTGCCAGGCCACCATCGACTATGAGGGCACTCTAGCCGCTCTGGCTGAGTGCACCGCCGACTTCGACGGCGTTGAGAATGCCGATGTCATCATCGACAACGTCTCCAACGATTCCGCCAATGCCGTCAACGCTCTGCTGAACGCCGGCAAGACCGTGGCCATGATCACCGAGGGCGAGGAGAAGGGCAACTTCCTGTGCTCCTATGAGGACTTCCTGACCATCGCCGATGAGTATGTCGTGACCGCCACCGGCGTGTACGGCGCCAACTATAAGGCCGCCGTCATCGACAACCCCACCGTGTATCTGCCCGGCAAGCCCGCCAACAACACCAGCGGCTACGTGGAGACCACTCTGCGCTCCGGCTCTTACAACTATCGTTTTGACTGGCTGGCTCTGACCAACATGGGCTTCACCGTCACCGACGACCTCTCCGCTGCCAACGTCATCGTGGGTTCCCGTGCTCTGAATGATGAGGCTCTGGGCGCTGTCAAGGCCGGTACTCCCTACATGGGCTATACCGCCACCGCCGTTAGCCGGGTCGGGGAGCTGGTGGATCTGGAGATTTCTTCCTGCGAGATGGGTACCGACTTCCTGGGCCGCGTGGTGTATCCCAACAACACTCTCATCAACGCCACCTACATCAACGAGGGTGACGACGTGATGTACGAGTATGGTACCTATTGGTTCTCCAAGATTCCCGACGGTGCTACCGTTCTGGTGCAGAACGCCGGGAAGGATCCCCTGCAGGGCTGCATCTGCCTGACCGACGACGGTCTGGTGAAGCAGTTCGAGACCTACAACAACGGTGTGGTGGGCTTCGAGTATCAGTCCGGCAACATGGACATCGCTCTGTTTGCCAATGTACTGAACCACAAGATCCATCAGACGGATGAATTCACCTTCATCAGCAACTTCATCTTCTCTCGCAGCCTGAGCGCCGTCGCTTATGAGGGTGTCCAGCAGCCTGAGAATCCTGAGCCCGACAACCCCGACCCCAAGCCCGATCCCAAGCCCGGTGATTCCGGTACCACCGATCCCAAGCCCACTACGCCTCCCGAGACCGGCGACACCAGCAACGTGATGCTGTGGGTGGCTGTGGCCGTTATCAGCTGCGGTATGATCCCCGCCGCTGTGGTGGTCCTGAAGCGTAAGGCTCGCTGAATCACTCGCTGTGAGAGGTCTGCGTGACCGTCACATGAGAGGATAAGCACCAACTGCAAAAGCGTGCCCGCCGCAGGCTTCGGCCTGCGGCGGGCATTTCCTCATGGGAAAGTGTGCTTCCGAAGGGGGATTTTTCCCGAACGTGAGGTGTTTCCCGGCGTGAGGATACCCCTACGGGAACAGCACGGAAGAACATTGCGGAAAAGCAGCGCCCCGGCCATGCGGCCGGGGCGCTGTTTGTGGGGCTTGCGCTGTTTGCGGTGCGGGCATGGGCTGGGGCAGCGGGGGGATCAGCGGCCGGACATAGAGCGCAGTTCCTGTACCTTTTGCCGGATGGCCGCCAGTGCCTGCTGGGGGTCGGCGGCGTCGGCGGTGGCCTCCTCCATGGGGCAGAGGCCCGTGCCGGTTCGATTCAGGATGGACTCCGCCACCTCATCGCAGGTATAGGGAACACCGTATTGGGTGAGAATGGCCGTGGCCCGGCGGCTCATCACCGGGGCATAGACCATCGCCGGGTGCAGCAGGGTATAGAGCCATGCGGCTCCGGCACCTACCACCCGATCGGCCACGCTCCAGCCGGAAAGGCCCTCCTCCAGCCAGCCCAGAAGGGGCGCTACCCCCCGAAGCTGGGTGGTGCGGATCTCCTCGTCCCGGCACAGGGCGCAGGTGCAGTCAATGGTTGTCAGGGCCTCCTTGGCCCGTTCCAGATCAGTCATGGTGCAGAACCTCCATTGCTATAATTCGTGAAATCAGATGCGGAGACGGAAGGTGCGGGGAGCCAGCCGGTAAACCAGCAGCAGGGACACAGCGTAGTATTTGTCCTGGTCGGAGGAGATCACGTCGTTGTTGGAGAGCTCCCCCGATGAGGGTCAGGAAAACCAGAAGGTGGAAGAAGCTGCCCGCAGGGAGGGTCAGGGGCAGCTTGTGACCGGTCAGCGTCAGGGGCAGCAGGAACATCAGACCGAAGTACAGCTTCAGATCGTTTACCAGAAGCTTCATGGTGTGATAGTGGATAGCATATATGGATGCTATCACACGCATGAGGCACCTGTCAAGGAAAGGCCTTGCCGGGGGCGGTGAGGTTTGCTATAATAAGACGAAAAGCAGCAGGGAGGGGGGAGAGGATGCGGACCTTGGCCACCATAGCGCTGTCCTTTGCGGCGGGCGTTTTTGCCGCCGTGCTGCTGGGCGTGGGCGTCTGGCAGCTGTGGGCGGCAGGGGCCTGCCTGCTGGCGGGACTGGTGCTGCTGGGGCTGAAGCGGACGATGCCCGCCCGGCTGCGGCTGCGGGGGATGCTGATCCTCTTTGCCCTGTGCGGGGCGCTGGTGTACACGGCGCTGTTTCAGGCACTGGTACAGGCTCCGGTGACAGCCCGCTGCGGGCAGATGGGGGAGTTCTCTGGCACGGTGCTCTCCCGCCCGGTGGAGACGGAGTGGGGCGTCCGTGTCACCATCCGCCTCTCCGGCTCGGCGGCCAAGGCGGAGGTCTACGCCGATGCGGAATATGCCGGTTTAGAGCCGGGGCAGCAGCTCTCCGGCACGGCCCAATGGCAGGACGCCGCCCGCATCCGGGAAAACGATGTGACGGCCTTCACCTCACGGGGCGTGTTCGCTCTGCTGTATGCCCGTGGACCGCTGACGGCGGAGGAGGGCAGCGCCGGAAGCATCCGGTGGCTGCCCCAGCGGGCGGTGTACGCCCTGCGGGAGAAGATCGCCGCCATATGGCCCGACGGCGACACGGCGGCCTTCGTCACGGCGGAGCTGACCGGCGACCGCAGCGGCATGACGGAGGAGGACGCCGCCGTCATGACGCAGGCGGGGGTGGCCCATCTGTTCGCCGTATCGGGGCTGCACTGCGCCTTTTTGGTGTCTCTGCTGGGACTGCTGCTCCCCGTCCGGCGGCGGGCGCTGGGGGCGGGGCTCTCTATGGCGGTGCTGCTGTTTTATATGGTGATGGTGGGTCTGACACCCTCGGTGGTCCGGGCCTGCATCATGCAGATATTCCTGCTGGCGGCTCCGCTGCTGCGCCGGGAGAGCGACGGGCTTACCAGCCTGTCGGCGGCGCTGCTGGTGATCCTGCTGGCCAATCCCTTCGCTGCAGCGGGGGTGAGCCTGCAGCTGAGCTTTGCCGCCACGCTGGGGCTGGTGTGCTTCTCCCAAAGACTGAGCGGCTTTTTCAAGGGGCTGTACCGGGGGGAGAAGCGGCCGGTGCGGGCGGTGGTGTCCTTCGTGGCCGCCAATCTCTCCGCTTCGCTGGCGGCCATGGTGTTCACCATCCCGCTGACGGCCTGTTACTTCAACACATTTTCCCTCATAGCGCCGCTGAGCAATCTGCTCATCCTTCCGGCGGCGGGATGGAGCTTCATGCTGGCGTTCGTGGCGACGCTGGCGGGCTTTCTCTGGCTTCCGGCGGCACGGGTGCTGGGTTGGGGCGTGTGGGCGCTGGTGCGGTATGTCCTGTGGATGGCGTCGGCTCTGACCCGTCTGCCGGGCCATGCGCTGTATTTTTCCAACCGGTATCTCAAATACTGGCTGGTGTATGCCTACGCCCTCTTCACCGCCTGCGCCATCACCGGGGAGCGGCGGCGGAAATACGCCGTGGCGGCAGCGCTGGCGGCCATGACCCTGCTGCTGACGGTGGGACTCAATGTCCGGCTCAGCCGCTGCGGAGAGATGAACGCCATGGCGGTGAATGTGGGGCAGGGACAGTGTACCCTGTTGTATGCCGGGGATCAGGCGGTGGTGGTGGACTGCGGCTCCAGCAACAGCTATGTGGATGCCGGGAGCCGTGCGGCGGATCAGCTGGAGAGCATGGGTATCCACAGGCTGCGGGCCGTGGCGGTGACCCACTATCACGCCGACCACACCAACGGCCTGTATCAGCTGCTGGCCCGGTTGGAGGTGCAGACCCTGTATCTACCGGATATCGAGGACGAATACGGCGTGAGGGAGCGGCTGCTGCGGCTGGCGGAGAAGAACGGCATCGAGGTGGTGTATGTCCGCCGGACGGTGGAGTGTCCGCTGGGCGGGGCGGTGCTGAGCCTCTATCCCCCGGTGGGGGAGGGCGACCTCAATGAGCAGGGGCTGACGGCCCTGTGCAGCGCCGGGGATTTTGACGTGCTCATCACCGGCGACATGGCGGGCAGCACGGAGCGCAAGCTGGTGGGGCAGTACGACCTGCCGGATATCGAGGTGCTGATGGTGGGCCACCACGGCTCCCGATACAGCTCCTCGCAGGAGCTTTTGCAGGCCGTGCGGCCGGAGACGGCCATCATCAGCGTGGGCGACAACAGCTACGGCCACCCCACGCAGGAGGCCATGGACCGGCTGAGCCAGGCGGGAGCGGAGATCTACCGCACCGACCGGCAGGGAAATATTTTAGTGACCGTACACGGAGGAGACTGACCATGCCCCCTAAGGCTGAAAAAAAGAACAACGGCTTCGATCGCCTGCGGGCGGATCTGAAGGCACAGACCCCACAGAACGTATACCTGTTCTACGGAGAGGAGACGTATCTGCGGAGCTACTATCTGGAGGAGCTGCACAGGCTCCTGATCCCGGCGGGCTTCGAGGAGTTCAACTACCACCGGCTCTCCGGCAAGGGACTGACAGTGCAGGAGCTGACAGAGGTGACGGAGGCCATGCCCATGATGGCCCAGCACACCATGGTGGTGGTGACGGATCTGGACATCTTCCGGCTGGATGAGCAGCAGCGCACGGCGCTGATGGCCCTGCTGGCGGACTTTCCGGAGTACTGCACGCTGGTGCTGGTATACGATCTGCTGCCCTATAAGCGGGACGGCAAGATGAAAAAGCTGTGCGCTGCGCTGGACAAGTCCGTGTGCGAGGTGGAGTTCCGCCAGCAGGAGCGGGCGCAGCTGCTGCGATGGGTGAAGCGCCGCTTTGCCGCCGCCGGACACGACATCGACGACGCCACGGCGGACCACCTGCTGTTCACCTGCGGCTCCCTGATGACGGAGCTGGTGCCGGAGATCGGGAAAATCGCCGCCTATGCCAAGGGCCGGGCGGTGACGGTGGAGGATATCAACGCCGTGGCGGATCCCGTGCTGGACGCACGGGTCTTTGACATGACCAACAGCATCACCGCCGGGAAGTACGATCAGGCGGCGCAGGTGCTGGGGGAGCTGCTGCGGATGCAGACGGAGCCCATCGTCATACTGGCGGCGGTAGGCAAGGAGCTGAGGCGGCTGTATACGGCCCGGATGGCGCTGGACGCCGGGAAGGACCGGTTCTGGCTCAAGCAGCTGTGGAGCATGAGCTCCGATTATCCCGCCAAGCTGTTGATGCAGGCGGCAGGAAAGGTGGATCACGAATGGTGTCAAACGGCGGTCATCCGATGCCAGAGGCTGGATCGGCGGATGAAAAGCGAGAAGAATATGGACAGCGAGGCGGAGCTGAAGCTGTTCCTCATGGAGCTGGCCGGCAGCCGGTGAAGCCCCGTGTGCGGCAGGTCATTGTGGTAGAGGGGCGGTACGATAAGAACGCCCTTTCGCAGGTGGTGGACGCCGTTATCGTGGAGACGGGGGGATTTTCCGTATTCCACGACCGGGAGAAGCTGGCCTATCTCCGCCGTCTGGCGGCGGCCCGCGGCGTCATCCTTATGACGGACCCGGACGGGGCGGGCTTTGTGATCCGCAATCACCTGAAGGGTGTTCTGCCGCCGGAGCAGATCTTGCAGGCCTATGTGCCGGACGTGTACGGCAAGGAGCGCCGCAAACGCAAGGGCGGTAAGGAGGGCAAGCTGGGCGTGGAGGGGATGCCCCCCGCCGTGCTGCTGGAAGCCCTGCGCCGCTGCGGCGCCACATGGGAGGGAGAGGCGGCCCCGGCGGCCCCCTTGCGGCTTACCAAGGCGGATCTGTTGGAAAAGGGACTAATCGGCCCCGACTCCGCCGCCCGGCGGCAGGCACTGTGCAGGAAACTGAGTCTGCCGGAGCGCATGACCCCCAACGCCCTTTTGCAGGCGCTGAACACGCTGCTGACGGAGGAGGAGTGGGCGGCGCTGTAAGGTAGGCGGCTCCGCAGAGACGGACGAAAGCTCTCCCGCTTGAAGCGGGAGAGCTTTTTTAGTATCTGGATAGGATTTTCTGCAAGTATTCGTACTACGGCCGGTATCAGGGAGAGAAATTTGTTGTCCCGGGCACGATATCATAGACCAGAAGCTCCTACCCCTTCAACTGAGTGGGAGCGGCAGCGGGTCTGTTGCTGGGGCAATTCCCGTTACGACCTATAATAAACGAAGCTCTTGAGAGGAAAGGAAGTTTTGAAACCATCGGTTTCAAACGACTCTTTTGTCCACTTTTCCAGCTGCTGGGAAAAGTGGGCCGCCGGAGGCACAAAGGGAAAAGCTATCGGAAAAGCATGCCGTCGGCACGCAAAAACCATCCAAAACAAAGGAGTGCTGCACAGCCGCAGCACTCCTTTGCTTTACTCATGATAGCTGGGTTCCTTGCCCTGATAGATGTCCTGCATCTCCCGGTCGATCTCGCTGATGGCCTCGCTGCATAGCCGCAGCCGTGCGGCGTCGGAATCGGAGAAATTGCGGTCGGATTTATACCGCAGCTCATGCTCCAGACTGGCCCACATATCCATGGCAATGGTACGCAGCTGGATCTCCACCGGCAGATGCAGCGTCCCCTCGGAGATGACGATGGGTACGTCGATGATGAGGTGCAGACTGCGATAGCCGGATTCCTTGGGCTGCTGGATGTAGTCCACCTCCCGCAGCACCTTGAAGGATTCGGACCGGGTCAGCAGGCTGCGGAGATAGTAGATGTCATCCAGATAGTTGCAGATGACCCGGATACCGGCTACGTCCTGTATGTAGGCATAGATATTGTCGATGGTGACGTCGTAGCCCCGGCGGCGCAGCTTATCGCTGATGCTCTCCAGCGTCTTGATGCGGTACTCGATGTGGTGAATGGGAGAATGGTCGTACAGACTGGCGAACTCCTCGTCCAGGATCTCCATCTGTGTCACGGCCACCTTCAGCGCGCTG
>ERZ825137.4645-NODE-4645-length-13503-cov-4.762641_pt1 | contig 13503 bp, 8 predicted proteins | sample MGYA00519873_ERZ825137 | MGnify/ENA primary metagenome ERZ825137 (study PRJEB31778, sample SAMEA3449190) | human gut metagenome | biome: human gut; feature: human-associated habitat; material: faeces | place: United Kingdom | collected 2010/2012 ...
CGTAGTCGAGGTTCTCGCCGCCCATGCCCCAGATGAAGGTGTAGTTGTGCGTGGCGGCGGCGCTGTGGATCGACCACTCGGGCGAGAGGACCGCCTGGTCGCCCTTCATCCAAATGTGGCGTGTCTCGTCGACCTGGCCCATGAAGTGGCAGACGGCCTGATCGTCGGGCACCTCGAAGTAGAAGTAGGCCTCCATGCGGCGCGAGTGCACGTGGGCCGGCATCGTGTTCCAGACGCTGCCCGGACGCAGCTCGGTCATGCCCATCTGCAGCTGGCAGGTCGGCAGCACCTGCGTGACGATCATCTTGTTGATGTCGCGGTCGTTCGAGTACTCGAGCGAACCCATGTGCGCCACCACGGCGTCGGCCTTCGTGATCTTCTTGTCGGGGTAGTTGCGGTGGGCCGTCACGGAGTTGAAGTAGAACTTGGCGGGGTGTGCGGCGTCGAGGCTCTCGAAGGTTACCTCGCGGTCGCCCGAACCGAGGTAGAGCGCCTCCTTGTAGTCGAGCTCATAGACGGCGTCGCCGGCCTTTACGCGGCCCTTGCCGCCGACGTTGAAGATACCCATCTCGCGGCGCGTGAGAAAGTAGGGGGCCCTCAGCGGGTCGATGGCCTCGAGCTTGAGCGCCTCCTTGACCGGCATGGCGCCGCCGACGACCATGCGGTCGTACATCGAGTAGACCATGTTGACCTCGTCGGCCGCAAAGACCTTCTCGATGAGAAAATCGCGGCGCAGACGCGCCGTGTCGTAATGTTTCGCATCCTCGGGATGCGCTGCATAGCGGATTTCGTAGTTGGTTTTCATCGTGTTATGGAGTTTTGTCTTTTGGTTGTTCCTGTTCCCGAAAATTGGCTAACCAATTTTACATTCGCAAAGATAAAAAAAAAATTCCGAATTGCGCATGCAAATTCGGAATTAATTTACGGTCCGGGGCCCGGTGTCGTCCAACAGCTCCAAGAGGGCGGTTGCGGTTGCATTTGGCCGCTCCGCATGGGACCTCGCTGGCCGGACGCCGCCTGATTTCTTTATTATTATAATGTGTCGGCCGGAGAGGAGGGACCTGTCCGAAGTTTGGGGCGGACGTGCAGCTTGCCGTTGCACCTGACACGGGCTTGGGCTTGGGCACGGGCGGTCACCGCATGGAGTTCATGCGGATGCTCGCCTTCACGAGCGCCAGGGCGCGGATGCGCGACATGGCCACCTCCTTGTCGGCGTGGTGGGGGTTCTGGCTCACCAACTTGACGTAGCCTTCGCGGTCGGACTTCTGGATGTACTTGACCGTAACGTACTCCTCGCCGTCGATGTCGATCGAGAGCAGGTACATGTCGCCCCAGAAGATGTCGTTCAGGTCGTGCAGCTGCTTGTAGAGCACGATGTCGCCGCTCTTGAGCAGCGGGTACATCGAGTCGCCGACGACGTAGATCGCCCCGTCGCACTTCGGCAGGTTGGGGATGTGGATGAAGTTCACGGGCTTGGCCTGCGTGCGGTCCGTGAAGAGCGGCACGAGCCCTGCGGTCCCCTCGATCGAGTAGAGGGGTACGCTCTGCAGCGGCACCGAATTGTCCGTGCGGTGCATGTAGGCCGTCAGGTCGGGTTCGGCGTTGAACATCTCGCCCTCGCCCGTCTCGAGCCACTCGGGGTTGACGTTCAATTCCTGAACCAGGATGTTCCTGTTGCGGGCCGACAGTCCCGCCTTGCCCGTCTCGATCATCGAAAGCGCCGCCTTGCCGATGCCAAGTCGCTGTGCGAGTTGCTCCTGCGTCATGCCGAGCTGCTTGCGTATCATTTTTACCCGTTCGTTCATGATTTTCTATTGGAAAAATTTATATAAAATATTTGAACTTTTCGGTACAAAATTCAAAATTTGAACTTATCTTTGTGCTACAAAGTTAAACAATTTATTTCGATCCGCAAATCCTTTTGCGAAAAAACAACACGTTCAATGCTTTATTCCGTATCCCCTGATCTTTACCGGGAGACTGCCGGACGGCTTGCGGAGGCGATCGGTTCGGAGAGTTACTTTTCCGGATCGCTCAGCTTCCCCTTCGACGGGCTCGACTGCCGGCTCACCGCGTCGGTGATCGTCTACCGCGGCCGGGTCTCGTTTCCCGAGGGTGAGACGAACGCCATTCGGGACCTGGTGCCCGTGTGGTGGGAGTTCCACACCGTCGGCGAGGAGGGCGAGCGGCTCAACGACTTCTCGTTCTCCGAACTGCGGCGTTGGCTGTAGCGCGTGCGGCGATGCCCCGCGACGGGGCCCGCCCCGGCACCGACTCCTTCCGGCCGCTCCCGGCGGTCTTCACGTTCCGGCCTCTTCCCCTCTGCGGGTTCGGCGCAACCCGCCGGAACGGCTTTAGAAAACCTCCCGCCGCGGCGCCGCGCACCGGGTTTTCACTCACCTTTTAATTTATCCGAATGGCTGTACAAACCGTTCCGACCTCTGCGGAGTATCCCTCCGCAGGGGTTTCCGTGTCCGGACCTCTTCCGGATGCGGCCGCTGTCCCGCCTCCGGGCAGTGCCCCTCCCGTTTCCGATGGCGCTTCTTTTGCTTCCGGTTGCGTTCCTTCCGTCTCCGGTGACACCTCTTCCGGAGCTGACCGCACGCCTCCGGTATCCGATGGCGCTTCTTTTGCTTCCGGTTGCGTTTCTTCCGTTACCGGTGACGCCTCTTCCAGAGCCGGTCGCACACCTCCGACCAAATCCCGGTCCCGATCCAAAACCGGGGCGGCATCCCGATCCAGGGCCGGGGCCTGCTCCAAAGCCGGTACGGGCACCCGTTCCAAAGCCGCGTCGGCTTCCCGGTCCCGGACTGCGGGCAGCCCCGATCCCGAACTCTTCGCCGAGGAACCGCCGACCAAAACGATTGCGCCGCTTCCCGTCCCGCCTGCAACTGTGCCTCCCGCCGCTGCCCCGGCTTCCGCTTCGGAGACCGCGACCCCGGCATCACCCCCAGCTCCGGCGCCGCCTGCTGTTACCTCCGTGCCGCCCGCTGCCCCGGCTTCCGCTTCGGAGACCGTGACCCCGGCATCACCCCCAGCTCTGGCGTCACCTGCTGTTCCCTCCGTGCCGCGCGCTGCCTCCGCGTCGCCTGTTGCCCCGCCTGTCACCCCTCCGGCCTTTGCCGACTTTGCGCAGTCGGTCTATCCCTTTCTCGAGCTGCAACCTTTCCACCGGGTCTACTACCGTGTGCTGGAGGCCTTTGCGCAGGGGCGCATCCGGCGGCTCATCGTCACCATGCCGCCCCAGCACGGCAAGAGCGTCGGGGCCACGACGCTGCTCCCGGCCTACCTGCTGGGGCTCGACCCCGACTGCCGCGTGGCGATCGCCTCCTACTCCGGCGCCCTGGCCTCGAAGTTCAACCGCCGCGTGCAGCGCATCCTCGACTCGCGCGAGTACGGGGCCTTTTTCCCCGCCACGACGATCAAGCAGGGGACCCGGCCGCCGAGCTACATCCGCACGGCCGACGAGGTGGAGATCATCGGGCGCCGTGGCAGCCTGCTCTCCGTTGGGCGCGAAGGGTCGCTGACGGGCAACCGCGTCGACTGCTTCATCCTCGACGACCTCTACAAGGATGCCATGGAGGCCAACTCGCCGCTTGTGCGCGCCAACTGCTGGGAGTGGTACACCTCGGTCGTCCGCACGCGCATGCACAACCGCTCGCGCGAGCTGATCGTCTTTACGCGCTGGCACGAGGAGGACCTCATCGGCTCGATCGCGGCGCGCGAACCGGTCGAGATGCTGCACTCGTGGGCGCAGCTCGACGCGCCGCCTCAAGCGGGGTGGCTGCACCTGAACTTCGAGGCGCTCAAGGCGTCGCCACCCACGGAGCTGGACCCCCGGGCCGAGGGCGAGGCGCTGTGGGAGCAGCAGCAGGGGGCGGCGCTGCTCGCGGCGAAACGGCGGCTCGACCCGCTGCAGTTCGAGGCGATGTATCAGGGCCATCCCACGGCCCGCGAGGGGCTGCTCTACGGCCTGCACCTTGCCGAGTACGACGCCCTGCCGCGCGAGATCGTCCGCCGCGCCAGCTACACCGACACGGCCGACACGGGCGACGACTATCTCTGCTCGCTGGCCTATGTGGTCGACATTGACGGGCTGGTTTACATCACCGACGCCGTCTACACGCGCGATCCGATGGAGGTGACCGAGCGGCTCGTGGCCGAGATGTTCCTGCGCTCCGACACGCGGCAGGCGGCCGTCGAGAGCAACAACGGCGGCCGCGGCTTTGCACGCGCCGTGCAGGCGCTGGCACCCGACGTGCGGGTCGAGTGGTTCCACCAGAGCGGCAACAAGGAGGCCCGCATCCTCTCGAATGCCGCCACGGTACTCCACCTGGTGCGCTTCCCGCGCGGCTGGGCGCTGCGCTGGCCCGAGTTGTACGGCCACCTGACCACCTACCGCCGCACGTTCCGCGCCAACCGCTGGCACGATGCCGCCGACGTCGTCACGGGGATCGTCGAACGCGAGGTCGCCGACCGCGGCCGCAAGCGGGTGCGGGGCGTGCGTTTTCTGTGATCGGCTGCGCCGGGCTTCCTGTGATCGGCTGCTGCCGGGCTTCCTGTGATCGGCTGCTGCCGGGCCGCTCTGCTGTCCGCGGCCGAACGAAAACCCCTGCCTCCGGGAAGGCAGGGGTTTGTGTGTTTGCGGGCGGCCGGCGGGTGTCGTTTCCGGCCGGGCCTGATGGGGGTCGGATGCCGCGATCAAAGCGCCACGCGCTTGCATTTGCCGCTGAAGGTGCGGATGTCGAGGCGGATGATCTGCGTGCGGTGGAACGACTTTTCGGCATACTTGCGGCCGACGGCCTCCAGCCCCGGGGCGTATTTCGCCACAATCAGTTCCAGCGCCCGCATGCGCTCCGCCTCGGGAAGCCCGAGGTGCGCCTCGCACTCCGCGATGACGCTTTCGTAGGCTGTCGTGAAACGTTCGGGCACCACGTGCGTGCGGCCCGTCACGCAGAACGAGACCTGCGGCGCGGCTTCGAGACAGCGCAGCTTCCGCCCCTCGGGGGCGCAGTGGATGTAGAGGCTCTCGGCGCCGTCCCACACGTAGCTCACGGGAATGCCGTAGGCCTCTCCGCCGTCGCACATCGACAGCACGCCGTATTCGCCCGCGGCGAGAAGCCCGCGCGCTTCGGCTTCGGTCAGCAGCCGGTCCTGACGGCGCACGCCGCTGTTGTCGTAGATCATCTCCTCGGTCTGTTTTGTCCTGCGGATTTCGTGGCGGACGGTTACCGCTCGGGCGCGGCGTAGGTCAGCACGAGCTGCGAGACCTGGGCGTTCTTGGCGTTGAGGATCGTGAGCCGGCAGGGGGTGGCCGTCACGTCGTCGAGCAGCGTGAAGGTCATGCTCATGCCGTCGTCCGCGAAATCGAGTGCGTGGTTGAGGCTCTCCCCGGTGTCGGTCGCAAGGTCGAACGAGGGCAGCTCGCCGGCTCCCGTCGAGTTGACGTAGAGGATGGACGAAAGGCTCAACCCGTCGATGGCCGGGAACTCCACGTAGGCCCCCTCCTTGCTGAAGTAGAGCGCCTTGTTCGGCTCGGGGGCCTCGTAGTACTGCGCCTGGTTGTTCCAGAAGAACTTGCCGTTGGCGGCCGCGTCGGCATAGATGGCCAGCGTGTAGCCCTCGAACGTGTATTCGTGGCGTCCCGTGAGGGCGTCGGCCGAGGTCGAGGGAAGGGCCGGGGTCAGGATGTCGGGTCCGGCGGTGAAGTCGAGCGTGAGGGTTACCGGATCGGGGGACGGGGCGGGCTCGGCGCCCAGCTGGCTTACGCGGATTGTCCGCGGAGAGTCGGCTCCCGAGGCCGTGATCGTGATGGTCCCGAGTTCGCGGGTCGCGGTGTCGGGGTTCGCCTCCGTGGCGCGGATGCCAAGCGTGGCGTCGCCCGTTCCCGTCTGCGGGTCGAGCGCGAAGCCGCCGCCCGAGAGCGTGGCGCTCCAGCGGGCCGTCGTCGTGAGGCCGACCGTGGCCTCGGCGCCCGATTCGGCCCCCAGCGTCACGGCGTCGGCCGTGACCTCGAGCGTGACGTCGGAGCCCTTGTGGTCGTTGTCGTTCTTCTCGTCGCAGGCCGTGGCCGCGACGAGCATCGCCGCGGCAAGCAGTCCGGCCGGGAGGCGAAGCAGTTGCGTAAGTCGCATGGTCGCTTGTTTTTGATCGGTTCGTTTCAGAGTTCCTCGAGCCGCGCCGCGGGCGAGACGTCGAGCGACGCGAAGTCGCCGTGCTGGTAGTGGTAGTAGCCGGCCATGGCGATCATGGCGGCGTTGTCGGTCGTGAACTTGAATTCCGGGAGGAACGTGCGCCAGCCGCGCCGCTCGCCCGTGCGGACGATGCCGTTGCGCAGCCCCGAGTTGGCCGAGACGCCGCCCGCGATGGCGATGTCGCGGATGCCCGTCTCCTTCGATGCGCGGACGAGCTTGTCGAGCAGGATCTCCACGACGGTCGCCTGCAGCGAGGCGCACAGGTCGGCCTTGTGCTTCTCGATGAAGTCGGGGTCTTCGGCCACGGCGTCGCGCAGCATGTAGAGGAACGAGGTCTTCAGCCCCGAGAACGAGTAGTCGAAGCCGTCGACGCGCGGATGGGCGAGGTGGAATGCCTCCGGGTCGCCCTCCTTGGCCAGACGGTCGATCACCGGGCCGCCCGGGTAGGGCAGTCCCATCACCTTGGCGCACTTGTCGAAGGCCTCGCCTGCGGCGTCGTCGATCGTCGTGCCGATGATCTGCATCTCGAGGGGCGAATCCACGCGCACGATCTGCGTGTGTCCGCCGCTGACGAGCAGGCACAGGAACGGGAAGTCGGGGTGGGGCAGCTGCCGGTCGGGCAGATCGATGAAGTGCGAGAGGATGTGCCCCTGCAGGTGGTTGACCTCGACCATCGGGATGTTGCGGGCGATCGAGAGCCCCTTGGTGAACGACACGCCCACGAGCAGCGAGCCCAGCAGGCCGGGGCCGCGCGTGAAGGCGATGGCGTCGAGGTCGGAGGCCGTGAGGCCTGCGTCGCGCAGCGCCGTGTCGACCACCGGGATGATGTTTTGCTGGTGGGCGCGCGAGGCGAGTTCGGGAATGACGCCGCCGTACTTCATGTGTACGGCCTGCGAGGCGATGACGTTCGAGAGCAGCACGTTGTTGCGCAGCACGGCTGCCGAGGTGTCGTCGCACGAGGATTCGATGCCGAGTATTGTGATGTCCATAATTCTCTTCGTAGGAATTTTGTCCCGGGCGGTTTTCGGTCCGTCCGGCTGCAAAGGTACGAAAATATCGGCAAACCCGGCGCGTGCGGGACGCTTCCGTCCGAATTTTTCGGCAGCGGCCTCCGGTGGGGGCTTCGGCCGGGCTTCGGCAGAGCTTCGGACGGGGCCTCGGGCGGGGCTGCGACAGGACTTTGGACGGGGCTTCGGCGGGGTCTCGGGCGGCTGCACGGGCAGGTGTGCGGGCTCCGGACGGAAAGATCATGCCCCGAGCCGAAAAAACCGGTCATCCCGTGCGGCTTTTCAGCCTTTTTTTCGTATATTTGAGGCGTAATCAGGTTGGCAACGGTTGCCGGCGGAATCGGGAAGAAGGGAGCAGAGGGACAGGCATTTCCGCCGGTTGTTTTTTTCGATGGTCCGCCGGGCGTTCCAACGGGTGAACCATTAAAAAATTACCGTTATGAAAAAAATCTTCAGCATTTCCTGTCTGCTCCTCTTTGCGGCGTTCAGCCTGGTTGCCTGCAAGGAGGACGATCCCGAACAGACGAAAGTGACGCTCGAGTCGAGCCCGAGCGGGTGACGGTCACCGTCGGAGAGACGGCGCAGCTGACCGTGCATGTCTCTCCCGCCTCGGCTGCCGGAGCCGGCGTCGTATGGCGCTCGGAGAACGAGTCGGTGGCCACCGTGGCCGACGGACTGGTCTCGGGCGTCGGCATCGGTTCGACGCGCGTGACGGCCGAGGTCGATGGCGCAATGGCGGCCTGCGAAGTGGAGGTCGTGGCGCGCGCCGTCAGCGAGGTGCGGCTCGAACCGACGGATCTGTTGCTGACAGTCGGCCAGACCGGGACGCTCACGGCGACGGTACTGCCCGAAGATGCGACCGACCCGAGCGTGACCTGGAGCTCGGACGACACGTCGGTGGCGACGGTGGCCGACGGCACGGTGACGGCCGTGGGTGTCGGACAGACGGTGATCCGGGCTGTGGCGGGGGCGTGTGAGGCCACCTGCGCGGTGACGGTCGAGCAGGTCGCCGAACCCAAGGTGGGCGACTACTTCTACTCCGACGGTACGTGGAGCGACGGCGGACTGGTGAGCATCGGAGCCGACGGCACCGATGCCGTGTGGGCCGAGACGAAACCTGCGCCGCAGGCCGGCAAGACCGTGATCGGCATCGTCTTCCAGACCGATCCCGAGCGTCTGGCGGCATCGGACGTGGCGGCCGGATATACGCACGGATACGTCATGGCGGTCAAGACGGCGCACGGCGCGGACAAGCTGACGACCTACTGGGGCAACGACTGGGACTTCTCCTGTCTGGACGCCTTCAAGCTGGCCTCGTCGTGGTACGGCAATGTCAACGGTTATGTCGAGACGATGACCGTGCGCGACACCTACGGCGAGAGCCTCGCCCAGTGGATGCCGGCCTTCGATCTGGTGCTGAACGCCTTCTCGCAGGCGAATCCGGCGCCGGCCGGGACCAGCGGCTGGTTCCTCCCGAGCACGGGCCAGTTGTGGGACATGGTCGCCAACCTGTGCGGCGACGAGGCTGCCCGGATCATGCAGGAATGGCAGACGATGAACTACGACGCCACGTATTACTGCTCCGAGCAGGTCTCCTACGACGCGCTGGCACGCTTCAATGCCTGCATGTCGGAGATTCCCGACGCGGACAAGGAGGAGCTGATCGTGGTCGACACGTGGCGGAACTACGCTTCGGTCTGGGCGTCGACGCCCTACGATGCCGAGGCGGCCTGCCAGATGAACATCGGAACGGACGGACTCATCGAGTGCATGTGCGACTGGTATGACGGCGATGCCGTGGCCCGTCCGATCCTGGCTTTCTGACCGGCCGCCTGCCTGTCCCGACGCGGGGCCGCAATCCAGCAATGGATTGCGGCCCCTGTTTTGCAATATCGGGGCCCCGAATTTCGTTTTTTTCGACGAATTTGGTTAACTTTGCAAGTTAAAAGCCCCATATCCGTACCAGTCCGTGCGCAAAGGTGTGAAAATAGTGGGAATGTTGCTCTCGGCGGCCGTGCTGCTGCTGATGGTCCTTCCCGTGTCGCTCTCGATTCTGCTCGACATCTCCGCCGTGCAGAACTACGTCGTGCAGGTGGCCGCACGGGTCGTGTCGCAGCGCCTGGGCACCACCGTGTCGATCGACCGCGTGCAGATCGGGCTCTTTTCGCGGGTGCGCGTCTACGGCTTCTACGTCGAGGATCTTCAGCGCGACACGCTCTTCTACGTGGGGCGTCTCGACGCCCGCTTCTCGACCCTCGGACTGCTCGGCGGCGGGCTCGAACTGAGCCACGGCGAGATCGCCGATGCCAAACTCTACCTGCGCGAGACCCCCGGGGGGGAGATGAACATCAAGCAGGTCGTCGCCCGCATGAGCGATCCCGACCGCGAGCGCAAGGGCAACTTCCGGCTGACGCTGCGCAAGGCCTCCATCGAAAACATGGACCTCTGCCTGGAGCGGCAGCGGCGGCGCGATCCCCCCTTCGGTATCGACTACGGCCACATGCACCTCTACGGCATCAACGCCCGCGTGGAGGACTTCACCGTCGACGGACAGATTATCCACGCCGCCGTCTCGGGGCTCTCGGCCCGCGAGCGCAGCGGCTTTGTCCTCGACCGTTTCGACGGCCGCTTCTACCTGACCAACGGCTGCCTCGGATTCCAGGATGTGCGCATCGTCACCGGCCGCTCGGACGTGACGATTCCCCACATCTCGCTCGTCGGCGACTCGTGGCTCGAATACCGCGACTTCCTCGGCAGCGTGCGCCTCGAGGGCCGGCTGCGCCGGACGATCCTCTCGAGCGACGACGTGGCCTACTTCGCCCCGGCGCTGCGCGACTGGCACTTGACCTTCTCGGATGTCGACCTTGAGGTCGCCGGCAAGGTCGCCGACTTCGCGGGCCGGGTGTACGGCATGCGCATCGGCGAGGGGACGTGGCTCGAGGCCGACGCCGAGGTCCGGGGTCTGCCCGACGTGAAGACCGCGCACTTCGATCTGCGGATTCCGCATCTGATCTCCTCGGCGCCGGCCGTGGACATCCTCTCCTCGTCGGTCGCGCGGCGCGAACTCTCGGACCGGCTCGTCGAGGTGCTCTCGCGGACCGGCCGCGTCGACCTTACGGCCCGTTTCGAGGGACTGCTCTCGTCGTTCGACGTGCAGGCGGCGGCGACCACCGACGTGGGGGACGTGGACTGCCGGCTGCGGCTGCGTCCGCTTCAGGGCGGTCTGCGCAGCGTGCGCGGCGACGTAGCGGCCCGCTCGCTGCAGCTGGGCAAGCTGTTCGACCGCCGCGACCTGTTCGACCGGGCCTCCGTCACGGCGCATGTCGACGGCTCAGTGGGCCGCGGACAGACCGACGCCAACATCGTGGGCAACGTCACGCAGCTGGGCTTCAACGGCTATGTCTACGACTCGCTGCGGCTGGACGGCCGCCTGCGCAACCGGGAGTTCGACGGCCGCATCGCCTCCCGCGACCCGAACCTTGACTTCGACTTCCTGGGCATGGTCGACTTCAACGATTCGATCCCGCTCTACGACTTCACGATGGAGCTGCGCCACGCCGATCTGGCCCGGCTGCACGTCAACCGCCGCGACTCGGTCTCGCAGCTCTCGGCCCGCATCGTGGCCAAGGCCGGCGGCCGCTCGCTCGACGACCTGAACGGCCGCATCCAGGTCACCGATGCTGTCTACCGCTACAACGACAAGCAGCTCGAGGCCCGTAACGTGACCGTCACGGGCGAGAACTCCGCCTCGAGCAAGCTCGTCGAACTGCGCTCGGACTTTGCCGACGCGACGTTCCGCTCGAAAACCAGCTACCGCGTCGTCTTCGACTACCTGCGGCAGAGCGCCTGGCGCTATCTGCCGATGCTGCGTGACAGCGCCGCGACGACGGGCCCGGCCCGCCGCAAGGCGGCCGTGGCCGACGACTTCTCGCTCCTGTCGGTCAACATCCGCAACTTCAACCCGGTGGCCGATGCCGTGGCGGCGGGGCTGCAGATCGCCGACGGGTCGTCCATGCAGCTGCTCTTCAACCCGGCGAGCGACCAGCTGTCGTTCCGCGCCTCGTCGGACTATGTCGAGCGGCGCCGCATGCTGGCCACGCGCCTTACGGTCAACGCATCGAATCAGGGCGACTCGCTGACGCTCTACGCCTCGGCCGAGGACCTCTATGCCGGGCAGCTGCACCTGCCGCACCTCTCGCTCACGGGCGGTGCGCGTCAGGGGCGCGTCGAGGTCTCGACGGGCTTCACCGATACGGTGCGCCGGGTGTCGGGGCTGATCGGCCTGCATGCCGAGGTCGACGACGAACCCGGTCCCAACGGCCGGGTCATGGACCTGCGCATCCGCCCCTCGCACGTCACGCGCGGCGACAAAACGTGGCAGATCTTCGCCCGCAAAATCCAGATCGACACCTCGCGGGTGGTCATCGACCGCTTCTTCGTGCTGAACCAGGACCAGGAGCTCTTCCTCGACGGGGTCGCCTCGCGCAGCCGCGCCGATTCGCTTACGCTGCGCCTGCGCAACTTCGATCTCACGCCCTTCACGCAGCTGGCCGACCGCCTGGGATACGCCATCGAGGGGCGCAGCAGCGGCAGCGCCTCGATGAAATCGGTGCTGCGCGCCGGCGAGGTGACGGCCGACATCGCGATCGACAGCCTCGAGGTCAACGGCCTTGCGGCTCCGCCGCTGCGCCTCACCTCCCGGTGGGACTTCGCACGCAACCGTGCGGGCGTGACGATCGCCGACCGCACGACGGGCGACATGCTCGTGCGGGGCTTCTACGCGCCGGCGCAGATGCGCTACTACGCCCGGCTGAATGTCGACAGCCTCGACATGGCGCTGCTCGATCCGCTGCTCTCGGGCGTGATCTCCTCGACGGGCGGCCACGCCTCGGCCGACCTGGTCCTGCAGGGGCAGGGGCGCGACGCCGACCTCACGGGCGAGATCCGCATCGCCGACCTGTGCACGACGGTCGACTACACGCAGGTGACCTACCGGGCGCCGTCGGCCGTGATGCGGGTGAAGAACAACCTCTTCAGCACCTCTGACGTGACGATCGTCGATCCGCAGGGCAACCGCGGCCGCATGGACCTCGATCTGGACCTGCGCCACCTCTCGAACATCGGCTACGACCTGCGCGTGGCGCCCGAGCGGATGCTCGTGCTCGACACCGACGACGAGGACAACGACTACTTCTACGGCCGGGTCTACGCCACGGGTACGGCCCGCATCTCGGGTGACAAGGGCAGCGTGCGGATGGACATCGCCGCCGCGACCGACGACAACTCGTCGTTCTACATGCCCATGTCGAACCGCTCGAACATCTCCTATGCCGATTTCGTCACCTTCCGCCAGCCCGAGCGGGTCGACTCCATCGACAACGTCATGCGCAAGAAGATGCTCTTCGAGCGCAAGCGCCGGCAGCGGACGGCGGACGGCAGCCAGATGGCCATCTCGCTGGCGCTGAACGTGCGTCCGAACGTCGAGGTGGAGCTCATGGTGGCGGGCAATGCCGTGCGGGCGCGCGGCGAGGGGATGCTCAACCTGCAGATCAACCCCCGCTCGAACGTCTTCGAGATGTACGGCGACTACACGATCAGCGAGGGAAACTACAACTTCTCGCTGCAGAACATCATCAACAAGCGATTCCTCATCGAGAACGGTTCGACGATCCAGTGGACCGGCTCGCCGACGGATGCCGTGCTCGACATCGACGCCGTCTACAAGCTCAAGGCGTCGCTGCAGCCGCTGCTGCAAACCTCGGTCGGCACGACCGACGGCGGCAGCGTGGGCAACGACCGTTCGGTGCCCGTGGAGTGCGTCATCCACCTGGGCGAGCACCTGACCAATCCGTCCATCGCCTTCGACGTGCGCGTGCCGGGCTCCGATCCCGAGACGCAGGCCGTCATCTCCAATACGCTCAACACGCCCGAGACGGTCGACCTGCAATTCCTCTACCTGCTGCTGTTCAACAGCTTCTACGCCGAGAGCGGCACCGGCACGACGGCCGATCTGGGCACGTCGGCCTCCGCGGCCATGAGCATGGAGCTGATGAGCAACATGCTCAGCAACCTGCTCTCGATCAACGACTACAACATCGTGCTGCGCTACCGGCCCCGTTCGGAGTTGACGAGCGACGAGGTGGACTTCGGCCTCTCGAAGAGTCTGATCAACAACCGGCTGCTCGTCGAGGTCGAGGGTAACTACCTGATCGACAACAAGCAGGCGGTCAACAATTCGGCCATGTCGAACTTCATGGGCGAGGCCTACATCACCTACCTGATCGACCGGGCCGGGACGCTCA
>ERZ825137.4648-NODE-4648-length-13500-cov-2.474972_pt1 | contig 13500 bp, 5 predicted proteins | sample MGYA00519873_ERZ825137 | MGnify/ENA primary metagenome ERZ825137 (study PRJEB31778, sample SAMEA3449190) | human gut metagenome | biome: human gut; feature: human-associated habitat; material: faeces | place: United Kingdom | collected 2010/2012 ...
GGCGCGGCGATGGTGAGCTGTGTAAAGCCGTAGATAATGCCGACCAGCGAGCAGCCTGCGCCGAACACGATCACCGACACCAAAACGGCGATCAGAACGCCGATGGAGATGCCCAGTACGGCGTACACCAAGCCGTAGAGCAGAGCGACTGCGGCGAGCACGGGAATCCACAGGATGGCGCTTGTCGCGCACAGTCCCCAGAACATGGGGCAGGACGGGACATATTCCTCGAACATGCTGTCATCCAAGGTGAAATCAGTGGTGAGGGCTTCGGGTTCCTCGGGTGCGGGAGCGGCATGTGCGTCCGCAGACTGTGCGTTGGAGGGACGTGCCGTCTGATGCACGGCGGGCATATCCACCCGTGTCGCCTCGGCGTTGACCGGCGGTTCGGTCGGCTCTGCCGCAACGGCGGTCCGCTCGTTCACGGCTTCTGCCTCTGCCTCGGTTTCGGCTTTTTTGGCGGGCGTTGCCGTCTGTTTTCCTTCGGTCTTTGAGACGGGGGAAAAGGCGGCGGTGGTTTCGGTTTTCAGTTCCGATTCGGCGTCGGAGCCGAATTCACTGTCTACCGGAAACACGAAATCCTCGGTGTCCGATGCGGCGTCGCCGTACGACGTGTTCTGTCCGACGGCAGGGAACTGACCTGTTTGCGGACGGAGAAAGTCCAGCTCGAATTCCCCGGTCGCATCGTCATCCAAGCCGAGCGCGCTGAGGCGGCTCTCCTCGGTATCGTCTTCCGCCGAAGAGTCCTCGGCGGCTTCGTTTTCGTCCTCAGCTGACTGCGCGGTCTTAAACTCACGGGTCGTGCTCCCATGCGGCTCTTCGGGTACGGGATCAAAGGAAGCGGTCGCCTGTGCGACGAGATCCGCGTCCGGAAACGGCTCCTCGGCGCGGCTCTTTTTGCGCGCGATCAGATTCACGATGTTCCGCGCGATGGCGTCCATGGAATCAAAGCCGTTGATCTGCTGGCTCACTTCCTCATCGGACAACGTATTAAAATAGCGTTCAAACTGCTTGATGTAGCGTGCGGATTCGTCCTCTCCCACGCCGAGCCTGACCAGCTTTTCGCGCAGAGAATCCAAAAATGTCTGTTTCTCCATCTCGGCACCTATTCCTTTTTGTCCGACGGCATGCGCCGATGTCGGACGGTAATTTATAAAAATAACGTTGACAAGGCAAGAAAAAGCAATTATAATATACCTGTCTACGATTATAACAGATTCAGGAGAAAATTGCAAGATGAGAATGAGAAAAAAGAAGCACGGTGCCGAAAGACTTTCGGCGTGCGGGGAATTGTTCTACGATCAGGGCGCGGACACCCTTGATCCCGCGCGTCCGCTCCATTTGGAGATCGGATGCGGCAAGGGCGCGTTTATCTGCGCCATGGCGGTAAAATACCCCGATGTGAATTTTATGGCTGTGGAAAAAATTTCCGATGTCCTGCTGCTTGCCATGGAGCGCGCAAAGCGGGAGGAACTGAAAAATCTTCGCTTTCTCAACTGTGACGCTGCAGTGCTCGGGGAAAAGCTCCCGCCGCACAGCCTGACCCGAATCTATCTCAATTTCAGCGATCCGTGGCCGAAAAAGGGGCACACCAAGCGTCGGCTGACCCACCGCACCTATCTGAACCTGTATCGTGAGCTGCTGCGCGATGGCGGCAGTGTGGTGCAAAAGACCGACAATCCCGTGCTGTTCGACTTCTCGCTTGAGGAATTTACCGTCTGCGGCTACACCCTCAAAAACGTGACCCGTGACCTCCATCACAGTATATGGGAAGAGAATAACGTACATACCGAGTACGAGGATCACTTTGCGTCTATGGGGATGCCCATTCACCGCTTGGAGGCGTGGCTCTGAAGTCCGCTCCCCGCAACGGTCAGCGCGGTCATTCCTCCTCCAGCGCTTCCAGGGTCTCGTACAGGGACAGAAGAGAGGCTTCCGCCTGCTCCCGTTCGTCGCTGAGCGCGGCAATCGCCTTGTAGTCGGTCGCGGCTTCGCCCTCCATCCTGCGGTCGATATCTGCGATCAGCTCTTCCAGACGTGTGATCTCCCGTTCCGTATTCCGTCGTTTGGCTTCCAGACGGCGGATGTCGGAGCGGTTCTTTTTCGTTTCGAGGAACTTTTCCTTTTCCGCCGTCAGCGCGGCGGCTACTGCCGTCGGCTCTTCGGTTTTCTGCTTGGCTTCAAATTGCAAAAATTCCTCGTCCCCGCCGCGAAAATCGTACAGCTCCTGTCCGGCGGTGCGGAAGGCGAGGATGCGGGTGGCGAGCTTTCGGACGAAGTAACGGTCATGGGACACGGCAAGGATCGTGCCGTCGAACTGAAGGAGTGCGTCCTCCAATGCCTCGCGGGAGGGGATGTCCAGATGGTTGGTCGGCTCGTCCAGAACCAGAAGATTCATGCGGGACAGCAGGAGCTTTGCCAATGTCAGGCGCGCTTTTTCGCCGCCCGAGAGCATTTCCACCTTTTTGTTTACGTCATCTCCGGTGAACAGAAAGAGCGCCAAGGTGTTGCGGATCTCGGTCCGGGTGCGGTCGCGGTAGGTTTCCCAAAGCTCATCAAGCACCGTGTTGTCCGGGTTGAGGTTCTGATTTTCCTGATCGTAGTAGCCAATGTTGACATTGGAGCCTAATTCCAGCTCGCCGCTGTCGGGGGAGAGGTGTCCCGTCACGATTTTGAGCAGGGTGGACTTGCCGCATCCGTTCTGTCCTACAAGAAACGCGTGGTCGCCGCGTCTGATGAGGAAATTGACGTTGGAAAAGAGCGGTCTGCCGGGGAAACTGCGGCTCAGCCGATGTGCGATGACCACATCGTTTCCGCTTTCGCCCGACGAGGTGAACTGCATGCGCACATTTTGCGGCAGTGCCTGCGGACGCTCCACCCGTTCCATTTTGGCAAGCTGTTTCTCGCGGCTTTCTGCGGCGATAATGTTGCGTTCGCGGTTCCAGCGCCGCTGTTGCTCGATGTATGCCTCGATGCGCGCGATCTCGCGCTGTTGATTTTTATAGTGCCGCTCGGCAATTTCCCGATCGGTCTTTTTCTGCTCGACATATTGGCTGTAGTTTCCGCGGTACAGCTTGCCGCGGTGATGCTCGATCTCTAAGATCTGTGTCACTGTGCGGTCGAGGAAGTAACGGTCGTGCGAAATGATGATCACGGTTTTCGGGTAGGCGCGCAGATAGTCCTCGAGCCAGAACAGGGTCTCGCGGTCCAAGTGGTTGGTCGGTTCGTCCAGCATGAGAATGTCGGGCTGTGACAAAAGGAGCTTCGCCAGTGCAAGGCGCGTCCGCTGACCGCCGCTCAGGGAAGAGACCGACTGCTTCCACATTTCGTCCGGAAATCCGAAGCGGCGGAGCATGCCGCGGCACCGTCCCGCATATTCGTAGCCGCCGTCCTGCACGAACCGTTCGTGCATGGAGGCGTACCTCGTGGCAAGGGCGGCGTCTGCGTTTTTCTCCAACTGTGTCTGCATCTGCTCCAATGCGGTCTCGGTCTGCCGCAGGGAAGAGAAGAGGGAGAGGGCTTCCTCCAATACCGAGCGGTTGCCCTCCAGTCCCAGATTTTGTCTGAGTACGCCGATGCGGGCATCGCGCGCAACGAACACCGAGCCGCCGTCGGCGTGATATTCTCCCGTGATCAGCTTGAACAGGGAGGATTTTCCCGCGCCGTTGACGCCGACGATCCCCAAACGGTCCCCCTCGTTGAGCGAAAAGGTGATATCCTCGAGAATCGGCTCAGCCCCAAAGGACAGAGACAGATTGCTTGTACTGATTACGATCACGGTGTGTCCTCCATATCTTGCGGCGCATTGGCATCCGATGCCGTGCGACCGGTTTTCCCGATTTACGTTTTCCCGCCGATTGTGCGGGAACGAAAAAGATTCACACAAGCCGCAGCCCGTGTGAATCTTTTCGTTGGATGCGGAACGATCAGATGCGTTCCTTAACCTTAGACTGCTTACCCACTCTGTCGCGCAGATAGAACAGCTTTGCACGTCTGACCTTACCGCTGCGGATAATGTCCACGGCAACCACATTGGGGGAATGAACCGGGAAGGTCTTTTCCACGCCGATGCCGTTGGAAATGCGGCGAACCGTGAAGGTTTCGGAGATACCGCCGCCGTTGCGTGCGATGATGGTGCCCTCGTACATCTGAATTCTTTCCTTGGCGCCTTCCTTGATCTTGTTGTGAACACGGACGGTGTCACCGACATTCAGAACCGGGACTTCCTTTTTGGGTTGCTCGCTTGTAAAAGCCTGAAGTTTATCCATTTTGGCTTCCTCCTGATAATTAGGACATTCGTGCGGAGCTTTGGCAGAGGACTGTCCTGCAAAATAGCATGCCGCATACTGCGCCCGTCGGGACGCACCACGCCTACGCATAGCATAACGGTAGTATTCTACCATATAGGGTGACGAATTGCAAGTGCTTTTTTCTGTTTTCGGAAAATAACACAAAATGTTTACATTTTAGCAGGCATCTTTTCATCTTTCGCCGTGCCGAGGATATCGAAAAGGAGGTCGGGCAGGGAACCTGCGACGGGTGCGGCATGTCTCTTCTCCAAACGGCGGGTCAGCATGCTCCGACGCTCCTCCGAGGCGATCAGGGCGGCGATGGCATCGGCGATCGAGCGGCTGTCGGCATCGCACAGAACGCCGTATCGGCCGTCGTCGGTCTGTTCGCGCGCGGCGGGATAGCGTGTGACGACCGTGGGACGGCACAGGATCATGGCTTCCTCCACGGTCAGGGGCATCGCCTCCGAGCGTGAGGGCTGAACGTAAATATCGCAGTCAGCCATGAGTGGGTACGGGTTTTCCCGTTCGCCTAAGAAAACAATGCGATCCGCACAGCCTGACGCTTCGGCTTGTGCGGTCAACCGACGGCGGTAGGCGGAATCGCCGTCCCCGACAAAATACCAGACGGCATCGACCCCGCGTCGGCACAACTCCGCCATCGCGCCGATGGCAAGATCGATCCCCTTGAGGGGCGACAGACGCGCGACCGTGAGCAGGCGAACCGCTTTTCCCGTGCGCGGCAGACCGCAGTCAGCTTTTGCCAAGGTGCGGATGCGTTCGGCATTGATCCGATTCGGGATGTACACGAACCGATCGGCAAGAGCGGGGAAGCGTCGGCGCAGATCGTCCCGCCCCGCGCGGCTCACTGCCGCAATGCGGTCACAGCGGGAAAAACAGGCTTCATATAATCTGTCCTCGCGCGCAACGGCGGTATAATCGAAGTGCATCCAGGTGACGTGATGCGCGGCATCGGTCTTGTGCGCCGCATAAAACATGGTGCGGTCGCCCCAAAAGGACAGCACCGCGTCATAATGTCCCGACAGCGGCGGCATCTTTTGCATAAAGTGAAGCCACATGCGGTGGAAGGCTTCGCGCCGTCTGCGTCCGAACGCCATGGCGAACAGATAGGGTACAAGCTCTGCAGCGTACAGAGGATTGCGGTGCAGGAGGCAGTGCGGAATGACGTGTCGGGCGTTTGCGGCAGACAGGGTGAACCATTCTCCCCACGCGCCCATGTCGCGTACCTGTATGCAGGACGGAAGCTGTGACAGGAGGGAACCGCTCCGACGCGCAAGCAACAGTGTGATGTCGTACTGCTCGGAGTCAAGGGAGCGCACGGCAGACAAAAACGCCTGTTCCGTGCCGCCGAGCGACAGATCGATCCCCACAAACAGAAGTGATTTCTTCAAGACAGCATCCTCCCTTCCGCATATTTCGGCAAAATTCATACATTTTATTATAGCACGTGTCGGCGTTTGTGTCAATTCCCGTATATCGCGTTTGGGGCGCGGATTTTCTTGACAAGAACGCTCACTCTGTGATAAAATGGGAAAAACAAATCGAGAGGCGGTCAGGATACCGCCGTTTTTCGATAGGACACTCTTTTGCGCCGCATGCCGCGGAAAACTCGGCGGGCGCGATCGACACCGCGCACGGCGGGGAACGGAGTTAAAATATGGAGCATTTGTCGGATATTGAAATCGCACAGGCGTGCCGTCCCGAGCCTATCGGGGTCATTGCACAGCGGGCGCACGTAGACGCAAAATACGTGGAGCAATACGGAAACGATAAGGCGAAGATCGATCTTTCCCTCTTGACCGAAACGGACAGACCGGACGGTAAGCTGATCTTAGTGACGGCAATCACCCCTACCCCCGCCGGCGAGGGCAAAACGACCACCACCATCGGTCTGGCGGACGGACTGCGCCGCATCGGCAAGGATGTCACCGTGGCACTCCGTGAGCCGTCCCTCGGTCCCGTGTTCGGCATCAAGGGCGGCGCGGCAGGCGGCGGGTACGCGCAGGTGGTTCCCATGGAGGACATCAATCTCCATTTTACGGGAGATTTTCATGCCATCGGTGCGGCAAATAATCTGCTTGCCGCCATGCTGGATAATCACATCCATCAGGGGAACGCGCTCGGCATCGACGTGCGCAAGATCACATGGAAGCGATGCGTGGACATGAACGACCGTCAGCTCCGCTTCGTGGTGGACGGACTGGGCGGAAGGGTCAACGGTACGCCCCGCGAGGACGGCTTTGACATTACCGTTGCATCCGAGGTCATGGCGATCCTCTGCCTTGCCTCCTCACTCTCCGATCTGAAGGAGCGCCTGTCCCGTATCATCGTGGGCTACACCTATGACGACCGCCCCGTGACGGCGGGCGATCTCAAGGCGGCGGGCGCGATGACGGCGCTTTTGCGCAATGCGCTCAAGCCGAATCTGGTGCAGACCCTGGAGGGCACGCCCGCGTTTGTGCACGGCGGTCCCTTTGCCAATATCGCACACGGCTGTAATTCGGTGATCGCCACCCGCATGGCGCTGAAAATGGGCGATTACACCGTCACCGAGGCGGGCTTCGGCGCTGACCTCGGCGCGGAAAAGTTTCTGGATATCAAATGCCGCATGGCGGGTCTGACCCCCGATGCCGTGGTCGTTGTGGCGACCGTCCGCGCGCTGAAAATGCACGGCGGCTTGGCGAAAAATCAGTTGGGAGATGAAAATCTCACCGCACTGGAGGCGGGCATTCCCAACCTTCTGCGGCACGTGTCCAATATACGCGACGTTTACGGTCTGCCGTGCGTGGTGGCGGTGAACCGTTTCCCCACCGACACCGATCGGGAGATCGATTGCATCATCGAAAAATGCCGTGCGCTCGGTGTGAATACCGTGCTGTCCACGGTCTGGGCGGACGGCGGACGCGGCGGCGAGGCGCTTGCGCGTGAGGTGGTACGTCTTTGCGAGGAAGAGCAGGGGCATTTCACGTTCAGCTATGCGGACGAACTGCCCTTAAAGGAAAAGATCGAAGCCGTGGTGAAGCGTATCTATCGCGGAAAGGGCGTGAACTTCCTGCCCGCCGCCGAAAAACAGCTTGCCACCCTGACCGCACTGGGCTTCGGCGGGTATCCCGTCTGCATTGCGAAAACGCAGTACAGCTTTTCGGACGATCCGACCAAGCTCGGCGCGCCCGAGGATTTCACCGTGACTGTGAAAAACGTCCGTGTGTCCGCAGGCGCCGGCTTTGTCGTGGTGCTGACGGGCGACATTATGACCATGCCCGGATTGCCCCGCGTTCCGGCGGCAGAAAAGATCGATGTGGACGAAAACGGAAAAATCAGCGGTCTGTTTTGATTCCCCGTTACGGTAAAATCGGAGATCCCATAGGACGCACAATTTCAACGTTGTTCATGAAACGCGCTCTGCATGCAAGGCAGAGCGCGTTTTTAGTATTATTTTGTTTGTGCCAAAAGTGAACTGCTTGTGCAAAAACGGTTGCTTTTTTGGAATTATAGGTTAAAACATACGTGTGTAACTGTGCCCGCAAGGGAGATCTGCGCAAAAGACGGTCTGCGGGTATCGGTGCGTTTCCTTAATATAATATCAATGTAGATTTTGCCGCGAACGTCCTTCGCGGCGGCAACAAACAGGGATGAAGGAGAACACAATGAATACGTACACGAATTCCCCTCAAAACAGAATTCTGTCCGCACTGCTGGCGATCATTATGCTGATGTCGGTGATGCCGCTGTCGGTATTTACGGCGACGATCATTCTGTAAAAGGCGCAGTCAGCGATACTGTCACGCCGCCCGACAGCAATGCGGCGGACGGAGATGTCGCCGAGGTCACCGTCGGCAACTCGACCACATCGTACGGCGATTTGGCGTCGGCGTTTACTGCTGTGCAATACGCCTCGGGAAGTGTCACGGTGAAATTGTTGGATGATATCGACAGCTTCGCTACAGGCTTTTCCAGAGCCGACGGCGCCCAGTTCAGCAACAGCGTCGATGTCACGCTGGATTTGAACGGCCATTATATTGAAAGATACAACAATGCCGCCGGAACCAACGTCAATAATAAGGCTGTGTTTTATGTAACGGGCAGTGCCAAGCTGACCGTTACGGACAGTGTCGGAGGTGGAAATATCATCCAGACGATAAACGGCACCCCTGCACTGATCGTGGATTCGAGCGCTTCGCTGACGGTTTTGAGCGGCACGATCTCGAACAGCGGGTCGGGCTGCGGTATCCGTATTGACGGCGGAACACTGACCGTCGAAGGCGGCAAGGTCAATGCCTCATTCGACGCGGGTATTTGTGTCGGCGGCGGGACTGTTACCGTGACGGGCGATCCTAAGATCCATGGCGGAAAGTCGAGCGCCCTGCTCATAACAGGGGAAAGCTCGGTCACTCTTTCGGGCGGAACCTATACAACCAATGAGACAAATAATCGCAGTATCTTGAACAATGTCGGCAAGGTCGAGGACCTTTTGGCTGACGGCTTCAGATATACCGATTCTAACGGCATGGATGTTGCAATTACGGCAGACGGCAAGGGAACAGACTCCGACAATGTCACCGTATCCGATTTCGGCATTAAGTATATTGACGCCGACGGAGCAGAGCAAAAATGCACGAGCTTCACCGAGCTTACCGATGCAACCACAGGGGCTTTGACCGGATGGTACGCCGTCACGGGAACCGTCAATATAGAAGGTGCCACCGGTGTTACCGGAGGCAATACACTTAACCTGATCCTTTGCGACGGGGCAGAGCTCAACCTGAACCACACCCTGTATATGCTCGGCGGTTCAACGCTTAACATTTACGGGCAAAGCGGCGGTACGGGCACACTGATCGTCGAATCAAGTACCTGCCAACCCGGCATAGGTATTATGGCAGGTTTCTCCGGCGGCACCGTTACCGTAAACATTTACGGCGGTACTGTCACCGCGAAGACAACCGAAGGCGCACAGCCTATCGGATTGGTTCCTGATGTTACGTCCGGCAAGGTTAATGTTACAATCGGTGCAGGTATGAAATGCGTTAGGACCGACGATCAAAAAACGGCATATGCCTACGACAATACCGACGGTACATCCATAACCATTACCAAATGCGCCGAGCACAAATGGATATATACAGAAATAACCGATGATACTCATGACCAGACCTGCGAGCTTTGCGGTACGACCGAAACGGGCGTTACGCACACAACGGCAAGATATAAATACTTCCGCGCAGACCTGCACTCCCTAATTTGCGCTTGCGGGAAAGACTACGGCACAGAATATCACACTTATACCTATGCTCCCAACAGCGACGGCTTGACCCACACGGCGACATGTAAATGTGAATATGCGGTAGACGATATTGAACATACCTATAAGGGCGAAGACAAAATCTGCATATGCGGCGCGTTCCATTCGGCAACATACGATGGAAAGAACTATGCATCACTGCAAAGCGCAATTGACGCCGCCGCACCTGTCGGCGGTACGGTAACCCTTGCGCAGCAAATAAATGAAAATGTTGTCGTCACCGACGGTATGGTCACAATTGACCTTGGCGGTAACAGATGGAGTGCTGATATTTCCTATAGTGAAAAGGGTTATGTTCCTTTGACCGTAAACGGCGCCAATGTTACCTTGAAAAACGGAAATCTTTTTCAGGGTTCCTCCACTTCTACTTACGAAACCGCCATTGTGATAAACGGCGGAAGTGTGACGATAGAGAAAGATGTCCGTGTCAGGGGCGGTACGCCTGACAGAAACGGCCAGTGTCCTTCTATCACTCTTAACGGCGGCATCCTTATGCTCAAAGAGGGTGCGACCCTGCTGAGCGGCTTACAGGTGCCTGAGAACAAGGTGCTTGCGGACTATCTGCCCGAGGGAACGGCCTTTGTAAAGTGCAGTTATGATAATAACAGTAACACCGTGACCGTCTCCGACCCGCAGGAATTTGTTTCCGATGTGTATACGGCAAACAAGATTACCGAGGGAATGGCGGTTGTTTCCCATACCCACGATTTCAGCACCGGTACGGCCTGCCCCTGCGGCTTCAACTGTGACCACAATACGGTGGACGAGGCTACGGGCAAGTGCGAGACCTGCGGCACGCAGGTCTATGTTGCAGCGCTTACAAAAGCGGACGGCATAAATCAGAGTTATGCGTCCTTTGCCGACGCATGGATCGCGGCAACCGATAACGAAGGGTCAACGCTGAAACTGCTCTGCGATATAACTCTTAATAAAGCAGAAAACGGTATCATTGCGCAGTCCGGCAAATTTACCTTTGATCTCAATGGCAAAACCGTCAGCGGTGAAATTACAAATCAGTTGCTTACCGTCAGCGGCACGGCTGATATCACCGTTAAAAACGGTAAGCTGATCAATACCTTTAGCGTTGACAGAACGGATATAAACAATGCATATGCCAACGTTTTGGAAATTGACGGCGGAGCGGTAACGCTTGATCAGGTAGAATTGATTGCCGGTCAGATATATCAAGGTGCCCGTTCTTATGCGGCTTCTATTTTCAGCGGAAGCCTTACGGTGGTAAGCGGCACCTTTACAGGTATGCTTGCGGTAAAGCGCGACATCTCTGAAACGCTTCCTTCGGTGAAAATCACATCTGCGACTCTGCATAACGGAATGCTATATTCCTGCAATGGCACTACCGACTTTGATTATGCGGGACTGAAAGCATTTTTTGCAGACGGCAGCATGCTGTTTGACGAAAACAGTAAGTATATAGATATTACAAATGACAACTATTGGATCACCGAGGCCTACGAGGAGGACAACTTTTATTTGGCAGGCTTCTATTATGAAAGCGGTGCAATAGTAAAGCCTCACACCCACGATACATATGTTGACGGCAAATGCGCCGAGTGTGACTATGCCTGCCCGCACGACAGCGGCAAAAACGAGCGTGAGGCAAGCTATTTTGAAAAAGCTATCTGCTCTGTTTGCCACAGCGAGTATGGCGATTATGCAAAGGATACCACCGCACCCACGGGCGAGATCAAGTTTAAGGAGCGCACATGGTGGCAGACGGTACTGAACAAAATTTCCTTTGGCTTGTTCTGTAAGGAAGACGTCAGCGTGATCATTACCGCCGACGACGATAGCTACAGTCAGCCCGGCTATGATGAGGCCAAGCATGCAGTAAAAATCGAATACCTTATTAGTGACGGTATTTTAAGCAAAGAGGCGGTCGAGAATTCTACGGAATTCCGTGATTATACCGTTCCCATAGGTTTTTCCACCGAACAGCAGTATGTTGTTTATGTACGTCTGACCGACCATGCAGGCAATCTTGCCTATGCCGGCTCCGAAGGCTTCGAGATAGACAAGACTGCGCCGCTGATTGACGGTATGGAAAACGGTGGAGTCTATTACATCTGCGGCGGAAAAACCATAACGGTTACCGACAAGAATATAGATAAAGCCACCATGGACGGCGCAGAAATTTCCCTTGATGAAAACGGGCAGTACACCCTTCCCGTCGATTCCGAGAAGCACAAGATTGTTGTGGCGGATAAAGCGGGAAATGAAACGACAGCTTGGATTACGGTATTTCCGTCCCACAATTTTGACTCGGGGACCGACACCTGCTTAAACTGCGGTACTCCTGCGGCGGCAAAGGTGGAAAATGGCGACATATCCGACCGCTTTGCAACCGGCGACGAGCTGTTTAAGGCGCTGGAGAACACAAAGTACAACGATGCCACCGTGACCTTGCTGACCGATGTGACCGTCACCGAAGATGTGAGCGCTTCCGGCGAGGCACATCTGAAAAACGATCTGACCATCGATCTGAACGGCAAAACGCTGCAGGGAACGGCAAACAAATATATCATGGTCTCGGGCGGTGCGGTCAGAATATACTCATCGAACGGGGAAGGCGCGGTTACGGCCGGTTTATGTGTCTATGGTGCCGAGGCATCGCTTACCATGGACGATGGCATCGGTGAGGCAGGATACGTCATGTTCCGCCTCGGAAATCTTACCATCCGTTCCGGACGGTATGCGTTGCTTAACGTTATATGTGAGGAAGATAATACGGCGGATCTCATCACCCTTTACGGCGGAAGTTATGAATCAATCTATTTTGCTACTGACTGCCCCGCAAAGGCTGGTCAGATTTTGGGCAAAGGCTGCCGTTATAACAGGGTAGATTATTCGACGGCACAGGGAAAAAAACAGCTGTCGAATGTTTCGGTCATCCCCTGCGACCACGCGGATCTGAACGATTTTGTCTGCAATGGCTGCGGGATGGAGATATTCCTTTCTGCCGAAAAGAACGGAGAAACCACGCTGTTCGGCACCTTTGAGGACGCTATCCGCTATGCCGAGCAGAATGAAGGCTGCACCGTCAAGCTTTTGCAGGATATTACGCTGTGTAGGGAGAATATCGGTTCACTGATCTCTAACTACTATATTTACCTTGAAACCGGCACTTACACGCTTGATCTTGCAGGAAAAGCGCTGACCATAGGAGACGGAGCGGAACCACTACAGGGACTCACAGTGACCGGCGGCTGTAATCTGACCGTTATCGATACGGTCGGCGGCGGAAAAATCAAGAGCAGCAGATGGGGTGAAGTTTTTGAAGTTCGTTCCGACAGTTACCTGACGATTGAGAGCGGCAACTATACCGAACTTTCAAGGGTTTTGGCTTGGGGTTCTGACAGCCTGACGATCAAGGACGGTAAGTTTAACTGTGTCGCAAGCAAGGAAAGCAGTGACTCGGTATCTCCGCTGACCTATCTTGCCGACGGCTGCGCGTTTATGCTGAGCAGCGGCGAGTATGCAAATGAAAGCAATGTAGAAAGTCAATACATCTCAGGAAGGGGAACACAGTATTGGATCAAAGATGTTTCGGTCGTACCTGCGCCGCAGACCATTGACGAACAGCCGACCGATCTTAAGATCGCCATGAGACAGAGGATCAGGTGGTCGAAGGGACACATTCAGGCATTTTCCGAGTCCGGGGGAAAGCTGTTTGCCGGGATATTCAGGTTTTTCGGCAGGCTCAGGAGCTTCATGTGCTATGATATGTTCTTCATTGTGACGCCGGTTTCGCTTGTGTCGATGTTCTGCCGCTGGTCGGCGGTCATTCTTGCGATTGCGCAGGCGTTTGCTGACGGCGGAAGGTTTTCTGCGGCGCTGGCAATAGCTCTGTGGGCGCTGTACAACTTTCTT
>ERZ825137.4657-NODE-4657-length-13486-cov-3.172362_pt1 | contig 13486 bp, 11 predicted proteins | sample MGYA00519873_ERZ825137 | MGnify/ENA primary metagenome ERZ825137 (study PRJEB31778, sample SAMEA3449190) | human gut metagenome | biome: human gut; feature: human-associated habitat; material: faeces | place: United Kingdom | collected 2010/2012 ...
CTGCCAACGTTGTTTACCGAGCACGGCATTCCCGTCATCACCGCCGATTCTGTTCCAGGCGCCACGCAAGTACCGCTCCAGAACAGCCTAATCGACATTGCGAACAACTTCCACGCACGCATGCTTTCAACGGCAACCCTGGCAGCACAAAGCCCCAACATGGAATATGTGCAGATAGTAAGCTTCGGTTGCGGCCACGATGCGTATCTCTCCGACGAGATTATCCGTCTGATGAAAGAGATCAGCGACAAAACACCACTGGTGCTCAAGGTGGACGAAAGCGACATTCGCGGACCCTTAGGTATCCGCGTTCGCTCGTTTATCGAAACGGTCAACGAGCGTCGCGAAAAAGAAAAAGCAGCAACACCTGATCAGACAGCCTATGCTATCGATGCAAATCGACAGGGAAGCTTGAATGCCTCTTGCTGCGGCAGCACACAGAGCTGCGAACCCTCGCAATGCGCAGCCTGCACAGCCGCATTCGAACGCAAAATCGACGAGGCCCTAGCTCGCGCCACAGGAGAAAAGCTCGCCGATCCCTATCCGCAGAAATTCACCAAGGAAGACGCCGCCACCAAAACGGTATTGGTTCCCAATACCTCGCACGCTTTTAGCCAACTTATGGCAGCGGCGTTTGCCAATCAGGGTCTGAACACCGTTTCTCTTCCTATTGGCCGTGAACGCGCAATTTACCTGGGGAAACGCTATGTCCATAACGACATCTGCTTTCCTGCTCAAATTGTGATCGGCGAAGCGCTGGCGGCACTTGAATCGGGCAAATACGACCCCGACAAGGTTGCCATTGCCACCGGCAAGTACATCGGTGACTGTCGTCTTACTCACTACGCTGCGCTACTGCGTAAAGCGCTCGACGATGCAGGCTATCCTCAAGTTCCCATCATCACCAACGATGCGGAAGACGCTCATAATGTTCATCCTGGTTTCAAGATGAATCTAAAAACCGCTATGCAAATTGCATTCGGCTTGCCCATGATCGACGCGCTGGAAGAGCTGCTGCGCAAGATACGTCCCTACGAGCTGGAACCTGGCAGCGCCGATGCAGCATTCGATAAATCTATCGATGCCGTTATAGGCGGCTTGCGCCAAGGCGGTATCGGGGGCATGAAGAAGGGCTTCAAAAAAGCTATTGCTTCGATGCTTTCCGTGAAATACGACCGAAGCAAGCCGCGCCCCACTGTGCTGATCGTGGGCGAGTACCTCTTGAATTTCCATCCAGGCGCAAACCACGATATGGAGCTGTATTTGGAAAACAACGGGTTGGAGATCATCGAAGCACGCATGACCGATGTTATTCGCAAAACGTACTTCTACCAGCGATCTCAGCAACGTGAATACAAGGTGCATCGCCCGCTTCCCATCAAGCTGAACAATTCGATATCCGACGCCTTCTTCAAGTTGGCGCATGATGCTACCGACAAAATTGCCAAGGCGCACCCGCTGTATACACCGCCGTGCCGTATGCCCGAATTGGTGCAGGCAAGCGACCCTATCATTCACCACACCTTCGATGCCGGTGAGGGCGTTCTAATTCCCGCAGAGATTCTGCACCACGCAAAACGGGGCTGCCGCGCGTTCGTTATCCTGCAGCCCTTCGGGTGCCTTCCCAACCACGTAGTGGGCCGCGGTATATCGAAACGCCTGAAGGAGCTGTACCCCGATGCGCAGATTCTGCCCCTCGACTTCGATCCCGACGTTAGCTTCGCCAACATCGAAAACCGCCTGCAAATGCTCATCATGAACGCGAAGGCGCAACACCAGCCCACGCAAAACGCCGAAAGCACCGGCGCCGAGGACCAGGAGTAGCCATGGCACGACCGAGGAAAAGCGAACGCGGCACCGCCGATATACGCTTAGCAAACGCATTCTGGGCCCTGCTCGAGCATCATCGACTCGCCAACATCACCGTCGGCATGGTCGCCGAGCAGGCCGAACTCAACCGCGGCACGTTCTACTACCATTTCAAAAGCATGGACGATCTTGTCGACCGTGTCACCGAAGACGAGGTCCTCGGCAATGGGTCCGTTTTGCAGAACATGCTCAGCCTCGTTGCGGGATCGTCGACCGCCAATGGCTTCGAAGCGTTCATCAAGCAGGACATAGGAAGAATCGCCCTGCTCATTAAGCAAGGCGGCATGGACTCGTTCTCCATTAAGACCAAATGTCTCATGTTCGGCACTTGGAAGGCGATCCTGTGCGATGAGGGCGAGGAGCTTTCCCCGAGCACGCGCATGATCATCGAATACAGCACCAGCGGCGTCATCGGCATCATCGCCTACGGCGCTCTCCGCGGAAGCGGCGAAGTGCCCCCCGGGTTCTTCCTCTCGTTCGCGAAAAGCAACTCGGATTTCCTTGTGAGGCAGATCGGGATCGCCCAAGGCATTCCCCACGAAGCCGTGCTCGAGCGGGTCCGCACCACATTGCGCATCGCCGGCATGAACGACCGATAGCAAAACCCGCCCGAGAACAAACATGCCCGACGCGCATCGAGCACGTCGGGCATGTTGACGTATAGGCAACCTCGAAGGCCCTTCCCAAGCGCTACGCGGCCGTCACGGGCACGTCGTCATCCGCGGAAACCTGCCAAGCACGGGTACATCGACATCGTCTGAAAACGGTTCGCCATCACTTCATCGCCGTAATGCGCAGCGAAGAGGCGCTGCACGGCGCCGACGGGCTCGGCGCCGGCCAAACGGTTCATCCAGCAATCGAATGCCGCGAACGTCACAACCGTATCCACCAGGAAAAACGCCAGCAATCCCCAGGCTAGCGGCGCACGCCATGCATTGGGGACCGTATCGGCTGCGCGCTGCATCACCGGCAACGCCAGCTTCACCCACGCCACACCGGCAGCTCCCCACACAAGCGCGATGCCCAAACACGTATGCCCGCCCAGATTGAACGGTTGCGAAGAATAATCCCAGGCCACAATGCCGAACGCGTTCTCCCAGAACCATCCGGCGAACCACTCGAACGCAGCCCCGACAACAGCCGCCGCGCCGAACAGCACGCCGCCGCGCGCATCCGACAAGCGAGCGAGCGCCAACGTCATCAGCACGCCGCCGACGCCGTAGATCGGGCTGAAAGGCCCCCACAAGAACCCGGCGCGGTTCTCCCATCGGCCATCTACAAAATAGCTGACCACCGTTTCACCGATCAGCCCCAGCACACTGCATACCGCGAAGATCCACACCAGATGATACAGGTCCAGCGTGATCGCCTCGGTTTTCGCGACGTCGCGTAAAGCCGCATCATCCGCCGCCTTAAGCGAAGCCCCGACGCTATCGGGGGCATTGACCGCGGCGGCCGTCCCCTGCGTTAGCACGCGATCGCAATCTGCCGACCGCGACGAGTCCAAACGAAACATGCTGCCTTCTTCCCCTTTCCTTTCTCCCCAACTGGCCATTATGGCACACCCCGGCACGCCCGCCCAAGGCGCAAACCACCGGTAAACAACCCGTTATGTTCGAAAGAGCCGCCGCTCACCGAGTCGCAAGCGGCCCCGCGATCCGCTACCAAACCCGCCCCAAAACGCCCGGCTGCCGCCGCATCGTTGACTTCGCCCGAAAGCAAACCCACCATATATCTGGATTTAGTTCGCAAACCGCAACCGCACACGCCAAAGGGGGCTTCATGCGCTACATCAACTGCCTGAACAACATCTCCGCCAAGGGAACCGACCTGCTCGGATCCGACTATCAGCTCACCGACGACATCGCGCAAGCTTCCGGCGTGCTCGTGCGCAGCGCCGCCATGCACGACATGGACCTGCCCGAAGGCCTGCTCGCCGTCGCCCGCGCCGGCGCAGGCGTGAACAACATCCCGCTCGACAAGTGCGCCGAAGCCGGCATCGTGGTGTTCAACACCCCCGGCGCCAACGCGAACGCCGTGAAGGAGCTCGTTCTGTGCGGCATGTTGCTGGCAAGCCGCGGCATCCTGCCCGGCGCCGCCTGGTGCCGCGAGCACGCCGATTCCCCCACCATCGGCAAGGACGCCGAGAAGGCGAAGAAGGCACCGCTCAAGGTATCGATCCCCGACGTGATCTCCGTTACGGAGCTTGCGTCGAGGCTCAAGGTTACGGCGGCGACCGTCGTGAAGCGTCTCATGCTCATGGGAATGCTCGTTTCCGCAAATCAGGAGATCGACTACGACACCGCATTTCTCGTCGCCGACGAGCTCGGTGCGGAGGTCACGCGAGAGGTCGTTGTTACGATCGAGGATAAGCTTTTCGAGGCGGAGGACGACGACGAGGCGGGTCTCGAGCCGCGCGATCCCGTAGTCTGCGTAATGGGGCACGTTGACCACGGAAAGACCTCTCTTCTCGATAAGATCAGACATACCCGCGTTACCGCGGGCGAGGCCGGAGGCATCACTCAGCACATCGGCGCGTACCGCGTGATGGTCAACGGCAGCCCCGTCACCTTCCTCGATACCCCGGGCCACGAGGCCTTTACCACCATGCGCGCCCGCGGCGCGATGGTGACCGATATCGCCATTCTCGTCGTCGCGGCCGATGACGGCATCATGCCGCAGACGATCGAGTCCATCAACCACGCCAAGGCCGCCGGTACGCCGATCGTCGTGGCGATCAACAAGATGGATCTCCCCGGTGCGAACCCCGACCGCATCAAGCAGGATCTCACCAAATACGATCTCGTCCCCGAAGAGTGGGGCGGCGACACGATCGTCTGCCCGATCTCCGCGAAGACCGGCGCGGGCGTCAAGGAGCTTCTGGAAAATCTCGTGCTGCAGGCCGAGATCATGGAGCTCAAGGCCAACCCGAACCGTCCGGCGCGCGGCACGGTCGTGGAAGCGCGTCTCGACAAGGGCCGCGGCCCGATCATGACCGTTCTCGTGCAGAACGGCACGCTCCACACCGGCGACATCATCATTGCCGGTACCGCCGTCGGCCGTGTGCGCGTGATGACGAACGACCGCGGCGAGCGCATCACCGATGCCGGCCCCTCCGTCCCGGTGGAGATCGCCGGTATGTCCGAAGTGCCGTCCGCTGGCGACGTGTTCAACGCCGTCGCCGACGAGCGCATGGCGCGCGCTCTCGCTGAGGAGCGCCTTGCCGCGCAGCGCAGCGCCGCTGCCGCGGGCGCGGGCAAGAAGGTCTCGCTCGAGGATCTGTTCGCCCGCATCCAGGAGGGCGATCTCAAGGACTTCAACATCATCGTCAAGGCGGACGTGCAGGGCAGCGCCGAGGCCGTCAAGACCTCGCTCGAAAAGCTCTCCAACGAGGAAGTGCGCGTGCGCGTCATCCATTCCGGCGTCGGCGCGATCAACGAGTCGGACGTCATGCTCGCCTCGACGAGCAACGCCGTCATCGTCGGCTTCAACGTCCGTCCGGACAACGCCGCGCGCGACAGCGCCGAGCGCTCCAAGGTCGAGCTGCGCATGTACCGCGTCATTTATGACTGCATCAACGACGTCGAGGCCGCCATGAAGGGCATGCTCGCGCCGAAGTTCCACGAAGTCATCATCGGCCACGCCGAGGTCCGCCAGACGTTCCGCGTGTCCAAGGTCGGCACCGTGTGCGGCTGCTATGTGCAGGACGGCAAGATCCAGCGCAACTGCAGCGTGCGCGTCAACCGCGACAACATCGTCATTTTCGAGGGCGAGCTTGCTTCGCTGCGCCGCTTCAAGGACGACGTTAAGGAAGTCTCCGCCGGTTACGAATGCGGCATGCAGGTCGAAAAGTTCAACGACATCAAGGAAGGCGACGTCATCGAGTGCTTCGTCAACGAGCAGCTGTAAAGAAAGGAAGGGTAAATTATGCCGTCCAATCACATCCAGCGCATTAACGACGATATCCGGCGCACGCTTGCCTCGCTCCTGCGCGAGGTGAAGGATCCGCGCGTGCAGCAGGGCGATCTGCTGAGCATCGTCCGCACCGAAACGACGGGCGATCTGCGCTACTGCACCGTGTATCTGAGCGTGCTCGGCGACGTGAACGAAAAAGAGCTCAAAAAGGGTCTCAAATCGTGCAGCGGCTGGCTGCGGCACGAGCTGGGCACCTCGCTCTCGCTGCGGTATACGCCGGAGCTGATCTTTGAGCTCGATCACTCCATCGAGCACGGCGCTCACATCAACGACATCATCCGCCATCTGGACGACGCTTCGCCCAGAGACGGGGAAAACGGGTAACCATGGAACTTCTGGAATGCGCCGCGTATCTTCGCGCGCACGACAATTATCTTCTGGTGACGCATCAGAGGCCGGACGGGGACACTCTCGGAAGCGCCTCTGCGCTGTGCCACGCACTGCGCCGTTTGGGAAAAACGGCGCATCTTTATAAAAACCCCGAGATCACGGAGATGTTTGTCCCCTTCATTTCGCCGTACTATGCGCCGGAGGGGTTCGTCCCCGAGACGTGCGTGAGCGTTGACGTGGCGGAGAACAAGCTCCTTGCCTGCGGGTTTGAAGGGAAGATCTCCCTCAAGCTCGACCACCATGTTCCCCGCGGCGAGCAGCCGGAGAACGCCGTTATCTGGACGCACAGCGCCGCCTGCGGCGAGCTTGTTCTCGCGCTCATCGATGCGCTGGTCGGCGGGCCGGACAAAACGGAGGCCGACCTTCTCTATATCGCCGTCTCCACCGACACGGGCTGCTTCTGCTACGCGAACACCAACAGCGCCACGTTCCGCGCCGCCGCGCGCCTTTGCGACGCCGGGGCGGATCTGCCGCTGCTCAACAAGATCTTTTTCCGCACCAAGTCCCCGGCGCGGCTCGCGCTTGAGGGCATGGTGTGCTCCTCGCTCCGCTCCTACCGCGATCACGCGATCAATATTGCCGTCATCACGCTTGACATGCTGCGCCGCGCCGGTGTTACCGAGGACGACTGCAGCGATCTCGCCTCGCTCGCCGGACAGGTCCGGGGCAACCGTGTGGCCATAACGGTGCGCGAGCTCTCCGTTGACCCGCCGCGCAGCAAGGTATCCCTGCGCACGGACGGCGGCGTGGACGCCTCGCAGGTCTGCGCCCGGTTCGGCGGCGGCGGACACAAAATGGCGTCCGGGTGCGAGCTGGATCTCCCGCCGGACGAAACGGCGGACGCGGTGCGCCGCGCCGTGGAGGAAGTATGGGCGTAAACGGTATTCTGCTTCTCGATAAGGACGAGGGCTGGACAAGCCAGGACTGCGTTTCCAAGCTCCGGGGCATTCTGGGTGAGCGTCGCATCGGCCACGCCGGTACGCTCGACCCGCTGGCTACGGGGCTTCTTGTCGTGCTCGTCGGCCGCGCCACGCGCGCGGCGGCGTTTGCCGAGGCGGAAACGAAGGAATATATCGCTGCGTTCCGGCCCGGCATCGTTACCGATACCCAGGATATTACAGGCAACCTTCTGCGCTCGTCGGACGTCTTACCCTCGGAAGAGGATGTCCGCGCCGCTCTTCCCCGGTTCACCGGCGAGATCGAGCAGATCCCGCCGATGTACAGCGCCATTAAAATCAACGGCCGGAAGCTCTACGACATCGCCCGCCGCGGCGGTGAGGTGGAGCGTGAGGCAAGGCGCATAACCATTCATTCCATCTACTATCTCGGGCAGGAAAACGGCGATCACATGCTCCGTATCCGCTGCTCGAAGGGCACCTACATCCGCACGCTCTGCCACGATCTCGGTGAGTATCTCGGCTGCGGCGGGTGCATGGCGGCGCTGCGGCGCACGCGCTCCGGGAGCTTTTCCGTGGAAAATGCCCGGCGCATCGGCGAGCTCACGCGCGCCGACCGCGATACGCTTCTCCCGGCGGACACGCTCTTTTCCGCGGCGGCGTCTCTGACGCTCACCGCCGCGCAGGAAAAGCGCTGCCGCTGCGGAAATCCGTTCCGGACCGACGCGCCGGACGGAGAGACGCGCTTTTATTCCGAAAACGGCGAATTCCTCGCCATCGGGCGCGTCGCAAACGGCGAGGCCGTTACGGTAAAAAGTTTTTTTGAGGTTTGATCATTCATGGCAGAGAGAAAATGCGTTCTCGCTCTTGGATTTTTTGACGGCGTACACCGCGGCCATGCGGCGCTTTTGAACCGCACGATCGAGCGCGCCGAAGCGCTCGGCGTCGAAGGTGCCGTTATGACCTTTGACACGCACCCTGACACACTCGTGCAGGGCACGCCCGTGCCGCTCATCAACAGCGCGCCTGACCGCGCGAATCTCATCCGGCGGCTGTTCGGCATCGACCGCGTGGAGTTTTTCCGCTTCACGGAGGAGACGATGCATATGCCGTGGGAGGAGTTTCTGCGCAGCATCCAGGCAGAGCTCGGCGTCGTCGGCTTTGTCGTCGGCTACGATTTCCGCTTCGGCTGGCGCGGTGAGGGAAATACCGAGCGCCTGCGCGATTACTGCGCGGCAAACGGCCTTACATGCGATGTGGTCGATAAGGTCGAGCTTGACGGCATCACCGTCAGCTCCACCTACATCCGCTCGCTTCTGCGCGAGGGGGACATGCTTCGCGCCGAGTATTTCATGGGGCATCCGCATTTCCTCACGGACGTCGTCCGCCACGGCCACCGGCTCGGCCATCATCTCGGCGCGCCGACGGTCAACATGCAGTTCGCCCCCGGCGTGCTCGTTCCGCCGCACGGCGTTTATGCCGCGCGCGCCCTTTTGCCGGAGGGCGAGTTTCCCGCCGTTACGAACATCGGTGTTCGCCCCACCGTGAGCAGCGAGCCGGTCGTCACCGTGGAGAGCCATCTGCTCGGGTTTGACGGGAATCTCTATGGCCGCACGCTTGCGCTTGAGTTCTTTGATTTTCTGCGTCCGGAGCGGCGTTTTGCCGATCTCGACGAGCTTGGCGCGCAGATCGCCCGCGACGGCGAGCGTGCCCGGCAGATCGTGGAGGCGCGCCGATGAATTTTGCCGATATCCGAAAGAAATTTTCCGGCGGGGATCGCGCCGCGAGTGCCGACCCCAGCCGCGCCTTCGGCTCGGAGGCGGAAATGATGCAGGCGCTGCGAAAGCAGGAATTCACCCCGCCGAAGCCCCGCCCCACGGCGGCGGAGGTCATGGGAAGCATCCGGCAGCGCTTTGCCCGCCCCGCGGAAGAGATGCAGGACCGCATCCCCCGCGACGAGGCCGCCGCGCGTACATACGCTCCCGAGGCCATGGCGCAGCCGGAGTGGGAAAACCCGTTCACCGCGCCCGAAAAGCCGAAGAAACCGGCGCGGGATGTGCCGGTATACGAAACGGTCGGCGGCGATATGCCGTTTGAGCGCCGCAGCGCTCCGGCGTATATACCGCAGAGCTACGCGCCGCAGCAGGGCTATGACCCCTACGGCGGCTATGCAGCGCCCTATCCCCCGTCCGGGTACGATCCTTACGCCGCCGCGCCCTATCCGCCGCAGGGCTATGCCGCGCTCGCCTACGGCGCGCCGTACTACGATCCTTACGCTGCTCCGGCGTACGATCCGCGGTATAACGCCCCCTATCCCCCGAACGCATATTACGCGCCGCAGCCCGTCTATCCGCCCTACCCGCCGCAGGGCTGCGCCCCCGCGCCGGAGGCACCCTATGCCCCGCCGCAGCCGGAGATGCCGCGCGCCCCGCAGCCGGAATATGAGGCCGCTTTTTACGGAAGCGGCATTCCCGCGCCGGAGGGCTATCCGGCGCCGCCGTACGCCGCAGCGCCGCAGCGCCCTGCTGCGCCGGTGAGACCGAAGCGCAAGCCGCTGGAGGGCGCCGATCTTCGGTATGTTCTCTGGTCCGGCTCGATCGTCTCCGGCGTGCTGCTCACGCTCGTAGCGTTCGTATATGCCTGCACGCTCTAAAGAATCCATAATATGAAATGCGCCCCGCTCGGGGCGCATTTCGCATATTTGTTTCAAATATTTCTTTTTTCTGTTAATGACTGGGTGTCGATCCATAGTATATGGGTGAAGGCGAAAGGAGGTGACAGCCCATGACCGACGAGGAAATCATCCGCCTGTTTTTTGAGCGCTCGGAGCAGGCGATCGCAGAGCTTGCCAAAGCGCACGGCAGCGCCGCGGCGCGCGTGGCCCGGAACATTCTCGGCAGCGAAAGGGACGCGGAGGAGTGCCTCAACGACACCTATCTCGCCGTTTGGAATGCCATCCCGCCGCAGAAGCCCGATCCGCTGCGGACGTTCGTATGCAAGATCGCGCGCAATCTTGCCGCGACGAAGTACCACGCCAACACCGCGAAAAAGCGAAACAGCCGCTACGACGCCGCGCTCGATGAGCTGGAAGGCTGTCTCGCCGCCGGCGGCAGCGTGGAGGAGGCGTACGATGCGAAGGAGCTCTCCGAGGCGATCAACGACTTTCTCGCAGCGCTGAGCTATACCGACCGGTTCCTTTTCGTGCGCCGGTACTGGTACTCCGATTCGATGCAGGATATCGCCGCCATGACCGGCTCCACCGCCAACAGCGTGGCTGTCCGCCTTTACCGCCTACGGGAAAAACTCCGACACTACCTTATCAGGGAGGGATTGCTTGTATGAAACGGGAAACCATCACTCAGGCGCTGGGCGGTCTGGACGACCGGTTTGTCAGTGAAGCCGCAGTCTATGCTCCCGGGACGATGCAGGAAGGCCCGGAAAGGATCGTACGCATGAAAAAGAAACGTTTTCTCAGCATCGTGCTCGCCGCGGCGCTGATCCTTGCGCTGGGGATCACGGCCTACGCGGCATGGAGCATCCACACTGCCCGGCAGGAAGAGATCAAAACCGATCTGAAGATCGAAGAAAACAACGTGAGCAGCTATGCCGAATACCCCGTCCCGGAGGCAGCCAACAGCACGGTCTCCGACGTTCCGGAAGAGGAAGGGTCGGAAAGTGAGCTTGTCCTGCTCTCCGCCGTAAACGCCGGAGAATTTCAGCGCGTCTATGTGAATATCTCGCCGGTAAGCGAGAAATGCATCGCCGATTACCCCGGATATCCGGGAACGCTGAACTTTTCCTGGAGCATCGACGGCACCGATCTCGGCGGCTATGCCTCGCCCCGCACCCCGTCCGGCATCACGCTGCACGGACAGAAAGCGATCCGCGACACCGTGCTGCAATACGCCTACGACAGAGAGACGCAGACGCTGACGCTTGAGTGCATCGTTGAGAACATGTTCCTCGAAAAGGCCGCAGCGGCGCTCGGCACGGGCAGCTTCCCGCTTCTTGTGCATATGTCCGACAAGGATATCGAGATGCAAACCTTCGGGCCGGTGTCCTTTACGCCGGTGGACGAGCAGACCCGGTATTTTGACTTTGGACACGCCGTCTACACCGACGCGGCGTCGGGCAAGTCGATCGAGATTTCCGGGCTCGAGCTGACGCCGTTCGGCGCGGTGTGGAAGGTGCGCTACGAGGGAGCCGAGGCCATCCATTCGCCGAACGGCGATCCGGCGGAAGCGGAAGTCTGGTCCATGCTGGAGGACAAGGTATGCATCGAATCGCAGCTCTTCTTCTCCGACGGCTCGGCCTTCTCCACCGGCGGCGCGCTGAGCGCTCCGTACACAAGCGGCGCGGTGGAGCTCCATTGCGAATGGGGCAGCGCGATCAACATAGACGGTATTCAGAAGATCGTTCTGGGGGATCTAGTCCTTTGGAAAAACGACCCTTAACGAGAAATTTCAAGCCATTGCTGGCAAAGAGCCGGTATCCCCTTTTCCGGGATACCGGCTCTTTGTCTGCGTACGCATCTGTGATTTTATGTTTATGTTACGGTAAAGGACGCATCCTTCAGCACAAGATATTGAAAGCCGTTCTCTTCCTGCATCAAGGCAAGCTCACCCCTCACGCTGATATCCGTCCCCGGCTCGGGAAAATCGTCCGGATAGACAAGCGCGTCGGCCGGAAGAAATTCCAGCCCCTGCGCGCAGCATCCGGCGGCATCGGCAATGTAGCAGGCATAATAGCTTCTCCCGCTCTTCTCATCCACATAAGCGGAAAACTGCCCTTTGACGCGGATCGTCCGGCCAAGATAGTCATCCGGCTGCTTCATCATATTATAGATCATCGTATAGAGCATGGTGCCGCTCATGCCTGTCAGATCCAGTTCGCCGGTTTCGGTCTCCGAAAGCGGCTGCGGTGTAGGCTCCGCCGTTGGGAGAGGCGTCGGCTCTCTTGTCGGCAGCGGCGTTTCCGCCGGGAGCGCAGGCGGCGTCTGCTCCGATGCAGACACAGCCGCCGCGCCGCAGGCCGCAAGAGAGCAGAGCGTTATGACGATCAGCAATACGCAGAGCCGTTTTTTCATTTTCTCACACCTCCAACGACCGTGCCTACCAGCCAGGACAGAGCAAAAGCAATGATCTGAACCGCGACAATGGTCGAACCTACCGGCGTACCGGCAAGGATCGATACCAAAATACCTGTCAGCGAACACACGACCGACAGAAGCGCCGCGCAGATGGTCACACCGCGGAAGCTCTTGAATACGCGCATAGCGGACAGCGCGGGAAAAATCACCAGTGCGGAGATCAGCAGCGAGCCGACAAGATTCATCGCCAGCACAATGATGACAGCCGTAACAACAGCGATCAGCAGATTGTAAAGTCCTGCTTTCGTGCCGGCCGCTCTGGCAAAGTTCTCATCAAAGGTCACAGCGAAGATCTTGTTATAAAACAGGATAAACACTGCCGTCACCGATACCGACATCCCTGCGCAAAGCCACACCTCCGTCAGCGACAGAGTGAGGATGGAGGTGGAGCCGAACAGCGTACTGCACACATCGCCCGAAAGGTTGGACGAGGTGGAAAAGATGTTCATCAGCAGATATCCGACAGCCAGCGCCCCTACCGAGATCATGGCGATGTCTCCCTCCGGGCGGAGGCAGCGTCCTTGTCCGAAAGGCATCGTTTCCTCCGTCGGAGTGTCGTCCTGGGCCTCTCCGCGCGGATACCGGATGGCAATGGGGCCGCGATCGTATCGGGCGGCCAAGTGCAGGGCGGCGCGCAGTTCGCAGCCATTGGCGGGGGCGATGAGGGTCATGTTGGGCAAGGGCAGCAGGTAGGACAGGTCGAATACCCCGTGATGGGTCGGTCCGTCGGGTCCTACGATTCCGGCGCGGTCTATCAGCAGGCGTACCGGAAGGTTTTGCAGGGCGATGTCGTGGACGATCTGGTCGTAGGCGCGCTGCAGGAAAGTGGAGTACACTACCACAAAAGGTCGAAGTCCCCGGCAAGCCATGCCGGCGGCCAAAGTCAAGGTGTGGGCTTCGGCAATGCCGGTGTCGATAACCCGGGAGGGGTATTCGGTGCGCAGGATGGACAGTCCGCTGGAGGTAGGCATGGCCGGGGTGAGGGCGTAGAGCGTCTCGTCCTTGCGGGCCAGGTGCAGGAGTTCCTCCCCGACGATGTCCTGATAGCGTATCCGGGGGGAGTCTTTCAGGAGGCCGGTGGTGCGGTCGAAGTGGCCGGGGTAGTGGTAGAGGATCTGTTCGGCTTCGGCCGAGGGAAATCCTTTTCCCTTGATGGTGGGTACGTGCAGCAGTTTTACGCCGGGCAGGTGTTTGACTTGCTGCAAGG
>ERZ825137.4658-NODE-4658-length-13484-cov-3.556557_pt1 | contig 13484 bp, 10 predicted proteins | sample MGYA00519873_ERZ825137 | MGnify/ENA primary metagenome ERZ825137 (study PRJEB31778, sample SAMEA3449190) | human gut metagenome | biome: human gut; feature: human-associated habitat; material: faeces | place: United Kingdom | collected 2010/2012 ...
TCAAGCGGCGTGTGGACGACGTGGCCCGGGGCGCCGCGCTGATGACGGGCACGGCGCTCACCATCCGCGAGGTGGACGGCTTCTCCGACTATGTGCCCAACAGGGCGCTGTCCGAGCTGCTGTGGCAATGCATGCGGGAGGTGGGCGCGCCCGCCTGGGACGAAGCCGACCGGGCGCTGGCCGCACAGTTCGCCGCCACGCTCTCCGCCGGGGAGCGCGCGGACAACCTGGCCTCCACGCTCTCGGCCACGGACCTGCCGCTGTCCCATTATGCGGGCAAGGACCTGGACGACGGCATCGCGCCGTTCTTTTACGACCCCAAAACCGCCGAGCCCGGCAGCACCGACGTGGGCGACGTGAGCTACTGCGCGCCCACGGCCCAGTGCTACTACGCCGCCTCCAACGGCGGCCAGACGGAGCTGGTGGAAAGCGTCTGGCCGGGCGGCGGTGATTACGGCTACTATGCCGTTGCGGACGACCCCTACGACGTGGAAAACCCGTACAGCGTGGTCAAAAGCGTGACCCTCCAAAAAAGCTACACCAACGAGGAACACGACATCGCTCCCTACGGTCTGCGCAACCTGCTGGCCACCGTTCTCCGGGATGAGCTGACCGCGCTGGGCTTCGATCCTGCGCCCGCCAGCATCCGGGTGAATACCGTCAGCAACGCGCGTCTGTCCGGCGAAGGCAAGCGCATGGACACCCTGTACCTGACGGTGCAGATCAGCGGACGCACCCGGCAGGACGCGGCCGTCCCGGCGGTCGATTCCGATCAGGAGGAAGTCAGTCTGGTGCTGGACGGCAGCGCCGAAACCGCTGCGCCTACGCCGGGTCCTTCCCCTTCTCCCGAGGTTTCCGCCGTACCCTCGGCCACACCTTCGGCCACTCCCGCGCCGGTATACGGCCCCTTCACGGTCATCGAACAGCCCTTCCAGCTGGAGATCGCCATTTTTCCCACGGCGGAAAAGCTGCTGGCCATGAGCATTTCCAGCAACTATGAAAACGAACTGTGGACGCTGGTGGAAACCGATACCGCCTACCGGCTGGAAGCCCGGCGTTTCGGCCACGGCGTGGGCATGAGCCAGCGCGGCGCGGAATGGATGGCGGGACGCTATCAGAAAACCTATCAGGAAATTCTCGCTTTCTACTATCCGGGCATGTCCCTGATGCGCTACGACTTTGCCGAATCAGCTCTGCCCGCCGCCCCGGAAGCGCTGGCAGCTACGCCCGGCCCCGCGCCTACGCCCACGCCCCGGCCCACCCTGATGCCGGTGAGCGAACAGCCCACCGACGGCCAGTGGATCGCGCTGGTAACGGGCATCGACGACGACAGCTCCCTGAACCTGCGTTCCCTGCCCGATCTGAGCGGCGATATCGTCATGCGGCTTTACAAAAATCAGCGGCTGCTGGTGCTGGAACGCTGCGAGGAAGAAGGCTGGGTCAAAGTGCGCACCGACGCTGCCGAGGGCTACGTCATGGAAAGCTACCTGACGGCGGAATAACAGAGGCGTTCCTTCTATTCAACGATCCCTGCTGCCAAAGGGCGCGGTTTCCTTCGGCGGCAGGGATAGCTTTTTTCGTGTTTTTGTCGTATACTGTCGAAGGACCCCTTGCATTTCAGCCATGGCTGACGATGCCGAAAGGAGGCGACCCGCATGAATCCCTCTCCCCGTCCGGGCGTTCAGCCGCCCGAGTCCGCCTATGGCGGCCCCTACGGCTGCCCGGAGCCGACTCCCCCGCCCCATCGGAGGCGCAGCCGCCGCCCCGGCCGTTTTCGCCGCTTTGTGCGCGGCTATCTGATGCTGGTGGGCGCGCTGACCACGCTGTACGTGCTGGTGCAGCTGCTGGTGCGGCTCTTTATTGAAATAGGCAAATGGATGCCCCCTGCCTGAGAAAGGTGGAACCCATGAAAAAATTCATTCGAAAGCTGTTTACCGTCATTTTGCTGGCGGCGCTGGTCTTTACGGGCATCCGCTTCGGGCCCGCGATCTATGCCCGAATTTTCGGCGGCGGCAACGTCCAGTGGATCAGCGAACGCTTCAGCGAGACCCTGAAGGAAAAGAATCACCTGGTGGTTTACGAGGTAGAGACTACCGGGCAGGAGACCGTGACGCAGGACGCGTGGCTTTTCGGCACGGTGCAGAAAGTGGTCGTGCCCTACACCTTCCAGATGAGCTACACCGTGGACTTGAGCCGCGCCGCCGTCTCCGCCGAGGGCACGGAGGTGCAGGTGCGCGTTCCTGCGCCGGTTCCTGGCTACCAGAAGCTAACCGTCCACGAGGACGAAGTGCAAAAGGTCGACTGGCTGTATCCACTGACCCCCGAGCGCTACACGGAGATCAAGCAGACCATCGAAGACAAGCTGTTTGAGGAAGCGAAGTCCAACCCGGAATACGCCCAAAACGCCTGGAACATCACCGTCCGCGATCTGGAAAACCTCTTTCAGGCTGTGGTGGAAAGTGCCGGAGCCGGTTCCCACTGCACCGTTTCCGTCCTGTTGGACGAAACACTGTAAGGAAAACGGCCGAGGCTTTGACTCCTGCGCTCCCACAATGGTTCTACCCCTGCCCCCTCCTTGGCCGCACAAAAGTGCGGCCAATTTAAGTTGTCAAATGGACTTTCTTAATGACTGCCCTTTGCGCCGCTTTCCTCCGACTGGCCTATCGTGAACTGCGGTCGGTATTTTTCGCGTGCAGCCCCTGTTGGGCGGTATGTTTTCCATTCTGCCGAAAATAGTACCGATCGTTTTTGAAAAAACGAATTGGCCGCGCAATGTACGGCCAAAAAGAGTCCGAGCCGCAGCCCTTTATTTTTCAAATTCGCTGCCGTGGGCCTGAAAAAAATCGTAGTACGCGCGCACGGCGGGCAATTCCGTCCAGCGGCGGACGGTCATGGGGTCTGCGTCCAGATCGTAAATTTTCGCACCGCGCATGGCCAGCAGGAAAGGCGAATGGGTCGCGATCACAAACTGGCAGTGGAAGAAGCGGGCCGAGTCTTCGATAAACTGGCTCAATTCCTGCTGTTTGGCGGGCGAAAGGCTGTTTTCCGGCTCATCCAGCAGGTACAGGCCGTTTTCTTCAATGCGCTGGGTGAAATACAGAAAGGCGCTTTCGCCGTTGGAATGCTCCGGCAGATTGTCCATCAGCCGCTTGCGCACGTACCGGGACTGGGTGTTGCTGCGGGACAGGTTCACCGTTTTCAGCCGGTCGTAGTCCTCCATGGTGCGGAAGTGAAAATCGGAATATTTCGCGTCCAGATACTCCTGAAACAGTTCCTCCCGCTTTTCATCCACGCCCGCGTTGGCGGCCCGCAGGTTCAGCATGAAGTCGAACACATCGTCGCTGGTGATGACCCGGCTTCTTTTCGGAATTTCGGTTCGAATCTCCGGCACGCACAGGGCCGTATAATCCTCAAAAAAAATGGAGCGGTTGTACCGACTGTCCCGGCGCAGCTTGAGCGTCTCCGCCATCACATTCAGGGCGGTAGTCTTGCCGGAGCCATTGCCGCCGTAGAGCACCGTCACCGGCTCCAGGTCCAGCTCCCGCACGCCCCGGGCAGACAGCACCTTGAAGGGATAAAAGCTGTCGTAGCACTTCCGCTTGATCGTAAGCAGAAAGTCAAATTCCTCTCCGTCGTCCGGGAAGGTGAAGCGGGACAGATACAGCATGAAAAGACCTCGCTTTGCGGTCAAACGTTTGGTTCAGTATAGCAAAATTTCCGCTGAAAATCCACCCTGCGCCTTTCCTTCATTGCCGGGAAAGCGCGTTTATGCTAAGATAAAGGCGCATGATATATGTTGGAGGAACGGCCATGAAGGACAATGCAGAAATTCTGAAGCTCCGGGTGCTGCTGTGCTTTTGGAAGCTCAGCCCGGCGGATCGCAGCGTGACGGGGATCGCCCGAACCCTCGGCAAGGAAAAATATGCTGTCAGCCGGGCCGTTTCTTCGCTGGAAAAGGACGGACTCGTTCAGCGGGAAAACGCCCGCAGTCCGCAGCTGACCGAAGCGGGCCGTCAGGCGGCCAGCCGCTATTCCGAGCGGTTCGAGACCGCGCTGAACCATCTTTTGTACGAAGGTGTCGATCTGGAAAGTGCCAAGCAGGACGCGTTCGTCTGGACGCTCTATTGCACCGACAGCACCATGGAAACGGTACGGGCGACCGAGGAACGATACCGGGTGAAATACGAGCTTCGCGGGCAGAAGCAGTTCAGCGGCGCGGCGCTGTGCAAAAAACTGAAGGACGGCTGCTATTCGCTGCCGTTCCTGATCTTCCGCGAGCACATCAAGGACGGCAGCAACCTTTCCATGGCGAACGAGGGCTTCGAGCACCCCTGCAGCCTGTATGTGAAAGGCGGTAGCTGTACAAAAACAATCTGGAATCCTACGTCAAAGGGCAGGGCATGACGACGAAGACCAAGGCGAAAATCCTGCTGACCGTCACGATGCTGATGGCGTTCGGCTTCGGGATGATGCTGCGCAAAGCCCTGTACGTTCCCTGCGGCGTTCTAGCCTGTGTGTGGGCGGCCCATCTGGTGTATTTCCTTTTCGGCGTTAAAACGATCGAGACAAAAAAGAGCGAGACGCCGAGCGCCTCCTGAAAACGAAAGCCATTGCCAAAACGGACGCTGGACCCTATCGGGCAGCGTCCGTTTCTTTGATTTTTCTTTGTCAGAATAAATCGAGCATATTATCCAGATAGATTTCCTCCCGGACGCGCAGCTGATACTCCGGCTTCGTCAGATAGTACAGCAGAAATTCCAAGATCAGCGCGCTGCCAAGACTGCGGCCCTCGATCTTAAAATGGGAAAAGCCCATGGGCAGATAGACATTTGAAATGTCGCCGACGCCGATAAAGCCCGGATTGGTCATCGCCTTGGAAAAGCGATACCCGCCCTCCGCGTCCGGGGCGGCGCAGCGATGCTCCGGCCCGTCCTCTCCCAGACTTTTCCGGCTGACGGTCTCGTAGCACGCCTTTCTGTCCTTGCAGCCGAACCAGCAGCATTCGTTGCACAGAAATTCCACCTTGTCTTTCAAGGGCGCGGGAAGCGCTTCCAGACGGTCAAACGCCCTGTTCAGCCGAAAATCCGACACCACATAGCGAAATTCCTCCCGTTCCAGCTCCTGCCGCAGCTGCTGAAACTCCGTCAGCACCTTTGTGGTGGAGGAGACGAAATACAGCCCCGGATAGCGTTTTTCCAGATAGTGCAGCAGCAAGTCCGAATGAACGATCACGCCGTTGGCCGGGCCGCCCGCCTCCGCAAACAGTCTGCACAGCTCGTTGCACTTTCGGTCGGAAAGATGCTCCTCCCGCAAAAGAGAATTGCTGAAGGTCAGCCGGGCGGAAACGCCGTACTCCCGCGTTAGTCGCAGCACGTCCCGAGGGGCGCAGTCCCCGTAGCCGACCCGTCCGCCGCCCCACAGGCAATCCCCCGGCGCGCCGTAAATGGAGCCGATCTCGCACCAATCGTAAAAATATTCCCGGTGCTGCCGGAACAGCGGCAGGAACACGCGGTACAGCTCGTAAAACTCAAACAGCCCCGGCAGGTGATAAAAGGCGGTCTTCCCTGCTTGTTCCATCGCTGACTTTCCCGCCCTTCCGTTTGATCTTCAAAAGACATTATAGCACACCCATGCGTCGGCGGAAAGCTGCCCCTCAAAGCCTTGACAGTTTCCCAACGCCGATGCTATCCTTGAGCCACAAATAACGAAAAAACATTGTGCGAAAGGAGCGCTCTCCCCATGAAAAAAGCCGTAAAAAGCCCGTTTCTCCGTCTGTCCTTATTAGTCCTGCTGATTGGTCTGTTCCTGACCGCGGGGAACGGGCTTGCGGAAGGGATTGCGTCATCCAGCCCCTACGCCGCCTTTCTTTCCGACGCGGACGTGCTGATCGACGTTCCCGCGCTGCGGCAGTACGGCGACTACACCTGCGGCGCGACCTGCGTACAGATGCTGATGAACTGGCTCTATCCCTACGAGGCCGACCTGAACCTGACGGTCTACGAAGAATTGCTGGGCACCACGCCCGAAAACGGTACGTCGCCGGACGCGATCCTGCGTTACTTCGAAGAAAGCGGCGTGGAATTTGCGGCTCTGCATTCCCTGACGCTGGACGACCTGCGGCAAAAACTGGACGCGGGTCATCCCGTTCTGCTGCCGCTGCAGGCATGGTCCTCCGCCGAGGACGGCAGCTACCAGCTCGACGACCCTTCCGATTCGGAAACCTATCTGGCCGAAGGCCACTGGGTCATCTGCGTCGGCTACGGCCAGCGCGGCAAACAGGCGTATTTTCTCTTCAACGACCCGGCCTGCGTCGGTCACGACCTGATCGACGCAGACGAATTTGACCGGCGATGGATCGACAAGGACGGGGCCGGTACGGTCTACGACCACTTTGGCATTGAGATTCTTCAAAGCACAGATTACGACCCCAACGGACTGTTTTATATGGAGTGAAAAGTCTTGGTCAACCCCAATATCTGACCATAAGGAAAGGGTATTGGACGTTTCAAAAATGACTGCTATCATAGTTTTAACCTGTGAAAAAGGCTTCACGGAACGTTTTCGTTGAAAGGAGCAATGGGAATATGAGTAAAATGTTAATCGCCTATTTTTCCTCAAGCGGCGAAACGTCCCGGCTGGCCAAAACGCTGGCAGGCGTGACGGGCGGCGATCTGTTTGAGATCAAGCCCCAGGCGGCCTACACTGCCGCCGACCTGAACTGGAACGCTTCTTCCAGCCGCAGTACCCTCGAAATGAAGGACGATAAGAGCCGCCCGGCCATGGCAGCCCCGGCGGACGTGGCGCAGTACGACGTTGTATTCGTCGGCTTCCCCATCTGGTGGTATCAGGCTCCGCGCATCATCGAGACCTTTTTGGAAAGCTGCGACTTTTCCGGCAAAACCCTCGTGCCCTTTGCCACCTCCGGCGGCAGCGGCATGGGCAAAACGGAAAGCATTCTGAAAGCCTGCTGTGCCCCGACTGCGAAATGGCTCCCCGGCAAGCGGCTCAGCAGCCGGGAAAGCGCCGCGTCCGTCCGGAAATGGGTGGACAGTCTGGGGCTGTGAAAGGAGAATGACCATGGAATATACGAAACTGGGGAAAACGGACATCGAAGTTTCCAAGCTCTGCGTAGGCTGTATGAGCTTCGGCAAGGCGGGAACCATGCACGACTGGACGCTGGACGAAAGCGCCACCGAAGCCGTCGTCCGCCACGCTCTTGACCTCGGCATCAACTTTTTTGATACGGCCAACGGCTATTCTGCGGGCACCAGCGAAGAATATCTGGGAAAGGCGCTGAAAAAGAACGTCTCCCGCGACAAGGTAGTCATCGCGTCGAAGGTGTATTTCAATCCGGGCAGACTGTCCCGTGAGGCCATTCACCGGGAGATCGGCGGCAGTCTGAAGCGGCTGGACACGGATCATCTCGACCTCTATATCATCCACCGTTTCGACTACGAAACGCCCATTGAGGAAACCATGGAGACGCTGAACGATCTGGTGAAAGCGGGCAAGGTGCGGGCGCTGGGCGCGTCCGCCATGTACGGCTACCAGTTTTACAATATGCAGCTGTGTGCCCGAGACCACGGTTGGGCGCGGTTCGAAGCTATGGAGAACCACTACAATCTGCTTTACCGGGAGGACGAGCGGGAGCTGATCCCCATCTGCCGGCAGATGGGCGTGAGCCTGATGCCCTACAGTCCGCTGGCGGCGGGCCACCTGACCCGGCCCACGTGGAACGCGGACACGCTGCGCAGCCAGACCGACCGCGTCGCCATGGGCAAGTACGACCGCACCGAGGAGCAGGATATGCAGATCGTCGCCTGCGTCCATGAGCTGGCGGAAAAATACGGCGTGAAAATGCAGCAGATCGCCCTGGCATGGGAATGGGCCAGGGGCGTGGCCTCCCCCATCGTCGGCGCGACGAAGACGCAGTATCTGGACGACGCGGCGGGCGCGCTGGCGGTCAGGCTGACAGCCGAGGACGTTGCCTATCTGGAGGAACCCTACTTGCCCCACCGCATTGTGGGTGCTATCGACCGCAACCCCGCTGACGGCGTGGTGCTGCTGGACGAGAAGCAGTAAAACCAGGCATTCCTGGTCGGACAGGTCAAATTGAATGAAATCAAAAAACAGGCGCGGAGAGGATGTTCGCTCTCCGCGTCTGTTTGGAAATGGCAGTCATTTTTCATGGGGCAGAAAAAAGAATTGGGTGCTTTTGGCGAGATTTTTCCTTTCCAAACGTAAAAAGAACCTTGCCGGAACGTTGTCTGGCAAGGTTTTGGCGGAGAAGCCGGGATTTGAACCCGGGCGGCACTCACGCACCCTACTCCCTTAGCAGGGGAGCCCCTTCGGCCACTTGGGTACTTCTCCATGGTGGACGGTTTGATCTGCCCTTCTTTATCCAAGAGGGATAAAGTGGCGGAGAGAGAGGGATTCGAACCCCCGGTGCCTTTCAGCATCACTGGTTTTCAAGACCAGCGCCTTCAACCGCTCGGCCATCTCTCCACGTTGTGGAACCAGCGAAAGATATTATAACAGCTTTCGCCCGGCGCGTCAATCCTCTTTTTTCAAAAAATACGGATTTTCGGAAATTCTTTCGTTAAACGGCGGAAAACGCAAACAGGAACCGCATGAAATGCGGCCCTGCTTGAAACGTCAACCATCGAAAGCGCAAGGCTTCTCGGCAGCAGCTGTGCTTGAGGAAATCCATCGCGCAAAACAAAAGTTTTTCTTCTTACCCATCTCACATCATCCGCCGCGTGCGCCGGGCAGGCGGCTTGGCGCTTTACAATCAAAAGCCCCGGGGTGCGCGTGTCTTTCGGCCGTTTGCCTGATTGCCGTTCCGATGATCAGTCTGCGCCGAAAAGGAAAAAACATTCGTTTTTTCGGAATTTCTTCCCGAAGAAAGGCAGGAAGGCGGAAACCTTTTCCAGAAATATAAAAAGATTGGTTTTGATTTGGGAGGATGCGGATGATTGCTTTGGAATCCATCGGGGTGGATACGGCAGCCTTTCAGAACGGGGAAAAACTTTACCGCCGGGGACTGGTCTCCCAGCCCATAGAGGTGGAAAACGGTCTGCGCTACGAAGTGGGCGGCACGGACGTGCAGTCGGTGACTTTTACCCGGCGGGGCGAAGCGCTGTGCACCTGCGGCGAAACGGAGCAGCCCTGCCAGCACGTGACGGCCGCCTTGCTGCGGGCCGAAAGCGACGGCACGCTCAAGCGTTTCCAGCAGGAAAACGAGCTGGCGTTGGGACAACGGATGTTGAGCGCCCTGAACCGGGCCATGCCCGGCGGCGAGACCGTCCGTCTGCTGGCGGTGCTGCGCCTGTACGAGGACGGTCGGATCGGTCTGGGCCTGTCGGCCGGGCAGGAGCGGCTGTACGCCGTCAAAAATATCGCCGACCTGCTGGCCTGCTTCGTCAGCGGAACGGAGCTGACCCTGTCCCCCAAGTTTACCTACCGGCCCGACAGTATGCGCTTTTCCCGGGAGGACGAGCGCTTTCTGACGGCGCTGATGAGCTATATTCCTCTGAAAAATGAATCAGAGCCCGCGGTGTTGCCGGAGGGAGCCGCCGAAAGCGACGTTGCCTCCGTGCTGCAATGCGATGGGCGTTTTGTACTGCTGACCGGGCCTTTTTTGCAGAGCGTCATGCGCTATCTGGAAAACTATCCCTTCCAGCTGCAATTTGGCGAACAGAAGCAGATGCACAGCGGCATCCGCAAAAAGGAGCTGCCCCTGTGCTTCGCCGTCAGCCTGACCCCCACGGAGCTTCTGGTGTCCACCGAGGGCACGGAGCAGCTGCGGATGATCACGCCGGACGCGCGGTATGTGCTGTTGGGCAATACGGTCACGCATCTGTATTCCTCTCAGGCCCGGGTGTGCCGGCTGTTGCTCGGCGAGGGTTCTTCCTTCCGCTATCCCGCCCGGAATGCGGAGGAGGTGCTGTCCGTGCTGCTGCCCGCGCTGTCCGCCGTGGGGTCGGTGGTGCCTTCGCCGGAGCTGCGGGCCCGGCTGGTGTCGGAGCCGTTGAAGCCCGTGGCCTATCTGGATCTGGTGGACGGCAACGTGGAAGCCCGAATGGAATTCCACTACGGGGAGACCGTGGTGCTGCCCTTCGCCCTTCGGGACGGAGAGGACGCGGCTCCGGCGGCGCAGGGGCTTCCCGACGGACGAATGCTGCTGCGGGACGGCCGGGAAGAAGGGCTGGTGCTGGATCTGCTGGCGGACTTCGGCTTTGTGGTTCACAAGGGCCGCATCATCCTCCGCCGCTCCCGGGAAATTTTGTACTTCTGTACGCAGGGCGTGGCGGAGCTTTCCCGCCACTGCACCATTTACGCTTCGCAGGCCTTCGAGCGGGTCAAGCCCCGCCGGTTCTCGGCCAAGGCTTCGTTCCATATGCGGGGCGGGCGGCTGGTATTCTCCCTGCTGGAGGACGGCAAGCCCGCGCCGGAGCTTTTGCCCATTCTGAACGCCATTGCCCAGCGGCAGCAGTATGTGCGGCTGAAAACCGGCGAATTTCTGGACGTGCGGGATATGATGGGCCTTGCGCCCGTGGTGCAGGAGCTGCTGGACGCGGCCCATCTGGACGAACCCAACGTTCCGGAAGACACGAGAGAGTTGAGCTTCGGCGCGTACCGGGCCGCCTACATGATCAGTATGCTTCGCATGGCCGGGGCGGACGCTCAGACGGACGAGGAATCGGAGAAGGCCATTCAAACCCTGAGCCAGCCCCCGAAAAAGGACTATATGCCCCAGAAGCTGCAAAAGAAGCTGTCCCCCTATCAGCGCCGGGGCAGCGATTGGCTCCTTTCGCTGTATGAGGCCCGGATGGGCGGCATTTTGGCGGACGAGATGGGCCTTGGCAAAACGCTGCAGGTCATCGCCGCCCTGTCCGCCGCCAAAAAGAAGGACGGTTCTCAAAAAAGCATCGTCGTCACCCCTACTTCCCTGACCTATCACTGGCTGGCAGAAATGAAGCGTTTCGACGACGGACTCATCGTCCGGGTCGTGACGGGCCAGCGGGACGAACGCCGCCACACCATCGCCGACCTGAAAAAGGACGATTCGGTGGACGTGATCCTGACCAGCTATCCCCTGCTTCGCCGGGACGTTGAATACTATAAGGACATTCCCCTGCGCTTCGCCGTGCTGGACGAGGCCCAGTCCGTCAAGAACGCCCAAAGTCAGGGGGCGCTGGCGGCCAAGGAGCTGGATGCGCAGGTGCGGGTGGCGCTGACCGGCACCCCCATGGAGAACCACACCGGCGAACTGTGGAGCATCTTCGACTTCATCCTGCCCGGCTATCTGGGCACCCAGGCCGCGTTCCTGCGCCGCTACGGCAGCGGCGAGCGGGCGGAAGAACTGCGGGAACGCATCCGTCCCTTCCTGATGCGCCGCCTGAAGAGCGAGGTGCTCAGCGACCTGCCTGAAAAGCACGAGCAGTATCTGTATGCCGCCATGCCGCCGGAGCAGGAGCGGGTCTATCAAACGCTGCTGGCCACCCTGCGGCAGCACGTGGGTCAGGCGCTGGATGAAGGTTCGCTGCCCCGGGCCCGGATGCAGGTGCTCAGCGTGCTGCTGAAGCTGCGGCAGGTCTGCTGCCACCCCAAGCTGTTCCTGCCCGACTACGAGGGAACCAGCGGCAAACTGGAGCTGCTGGTGCAGACCGTCCATTCCGCCATTGATTCCGGGCGGCGGATGCTGATCTTCAGCCAGTTCGTGGGGATGCTGCAGATCATCCGCAAACGGCTGAACCGGGAGGGCGTTTCCTGCCTGTATCTGGACGGCAGCACCCACCCGGAGGAACGGCAGCGGCTCTGCGACCGTTTCAACGGCGGCGACGGCAAGGTCTTCCTGATCTCCTTGAAAGCGGGCGGCACCGGCCTCAACCTGACCGGGGCCGATCTGGTCATCCACTACGACCCGTGGTGGAACCCTGCCGCCGAGGATCAGGCCACCGACCGGGCTCACCGCATCGGCCAGACCAAGGACGTAGACGTGATCAAGCTGATCGCTCAGGGCACCATCGAAGAAAAAGTCACCGATCTGAGCCAGCGCAAGCGGGCCATCTTCGACCGGGTGGTCATTTCGGGCGAAACGGCGTTGAGCAGCCTGACGGAGGAAGACATTCGGGCGCTGTTCTTCAGCTGACGGGGCTGCATGGATGTTTTGGGATGCTGTATCCAGAAAGTTCACAAACCCTTCATAATCCCAAGGAAGGAAATCGTCCTAAAAGGTCGAAAACTTCTTTATAGGAACTCCGTCAGGGGTTCGGCAATCAGTCCATTCATTCCAAAGGAGGAACGCAATCATGGCAGATCGTATTGTCCTGAACAGCATTTCGTATCATGGCAAGGGTGCCATCGAAAATATCGTCCCGGAGCTTCAGAACCGGGGCAAGAAAAAGGTGCTGGTCTGCACCGACGCCAGCCTGTTGAAGTTCGGCGTGGCCCAGAAGGTGACCGATCTTCTGGACAAGGCCGGCATGGCCTACGACATTTACAGCGACATCAAGCCCAACCCCACCATTGCCAATGTGCCCACCCACTCCCTGGTGTATTGGGTGGCCGGTGCTGAGGCGGGCTGTGCGGTCAACAAGTCCCTCACCAACTTCAAGTATGATGGTGAGCTGACCATCAACACCGACTACACCCAGGCGGAGCTGGAGGCGGCCCTCAAGGCGGGCAAGTTTATCTTCCACAATGTCAACGGTGATGTGCGGGTGCTGGAGGACATCAACACCCTGCTCACCCTGTCCGACACCAAGGGGGAGATTTTCCAGAGCAACCAGACCATCCGGGTGTGTGACCAGATTGCCAATGATGTGGCGGTGCTGTTCGGTCAAAAGTACCTGGGCACCGTACCCAATGACGCCTCTGGCCGCTCCTCCCTGTGGGGGGACATCACCAAGCTCATCCAGCAGCTTGATGACATCCGGGCCGTGGAGAACTTTGACCCGGAAATTGTGACCTGTGAGCAGGGTGACAGCAAGAAAGCCGTTCTCTGCATCGTCAACGGCCTCAATGTGGTCAACGCCATGGCCCAGCTCTACATGAGCGTGATTATCCAGTAAGGGAGGGAAAGGAAAATGTCCAAGCCGACCATGAACACCCAGGACGCTGTAAGCGCCAATTTTGCGGAGTGCTTTGTCACCATTGACGGGACCCGCTACTCTATGCTTATGGCCAAGGAGTTTGAGGGCACGGCATCCGTCAACACCGCTGAGGTTTACAAGCTGGGCGGTGTTGTGGTGGGCCACAAGGCCCAGACCGTTGCCCTGTCTTTCTCCATGACCATCTACAAATGCACGGAGATTTTTGACAAGGTGGTGGAGGACTTCATCAAGACCGGCGTGATGCCCACCTTTGACATCCAGACCTCCAACGATGACCCCGCCACCACCGTGGGCCGGAGCACCAAGATTTACAACAACTGCATTTTCTCCATGTTTTCTGGCAAACTTAGCTCCGATTTCAACATG
>ERZ825137.4663-NODE-4663-length-13465-cov-3.099403_pt1 | contig 13465 bp, 9 predicted proteins | sample MGYA00519873_ERZ825137 | MGnify/ENA primary metagenome ERZ825137 (study PRJEB31778, sample SAMEA3449190) | human gut metagenome | biome: human gut; feature: human-associated habitat; material: faeces | place: United Kingdom | collected 2010/2012 ...
TGGGTTCAAAAAATGGCGTCTCCGGTCGGACTCGAACCGACGAGACACGGCAAGCGGCGCCGCCAACCGTGCCACCTATGACTGCATTTGGCCGCTCTGCCACGGAGACGGTAGTAATTTTCAGTTGATGGTTTTCTCTCGCGATCTCGCAACTTCGCGATCTCGCAATCTCGCAATCTGAAAAAAGTTCCCCGCGCACGTCACGCGGGACAAAAGAAGAAAGACAGAGACAAGCGAGAAAAACAAGTCTCTATTATATAGGGCAGAAAAGCCTCAAAACCGCACTTTTTTCGCCTTTTGCCCCTGCGGCGGTAAAAATATTTCCGAAAACGCTTGATTTTTTTTGAAATATATGATATATTAATTTGTACGTCGAAATGTGCGCTGTGATATTGCCGTCGGTTAGGCTTTTTTCCGCAGGACGGCTCGGCGCTGACTATCTAATTATTCGGAGGAACTCATCTCATGAACACACTCGAAATCATCCTCGGCATAATTTTGCTTCTTATCGCCGTTGCGCTTGTTGTCGTCATTACTCTTCAGCAGTCCAAAAAGGGCGGCCTTGGCGGAGCGATCGGCGGCGGCACGACTGACATCGCAGTCATTTCACTGGGAGGTATCGTAGCCAGCACTTCGGTCAAGATGGCGGGCGACAAATTCGATGAGTCCATCATCAAATATATGCGCAAGGTGCATAAGCTGTATATCGGTGAAAGAACCGCGGAGGAACTGAAGCTGACGATAGGCACGGCTTACCCGCGGGAAGAAAGCATCAGCAAGGAATGTCGCGGCAGAGATCTTGTGACCGGTCTGCCGAAGAGTGTGGAAATCAGCTCAGAAGAAATGATGGAGGCGCTTGAGGAGCCACTGTTCACCATCTGCGAAGCGGTGCATAATGTGCTGGAACGCACACCGCCGGAACTGGCCGCGGATATCAGCAATTCCGGCATCATCGTCACAGGCGGCGGCGCGCTGATGTACGGTATCGACAAGCGAATTCAGGAACGTACCGGAATCAAGGTCATCATCGCGGAAGACCCGAAGTCTTGCGTGGCCATCGGAACAGGCAAATCCCTGGACATTCTCGATAAACTTGAGAGTAATTCGCTGAACCGCAGAGCACCGTATCTGTAGGCAAACTCTTAGCGTCCCGTTTGGGACGCTATTTTTGTCCGCGCAGGGGCGGACGGCCGCCGGCTTCAGCTGGTTCAGGCTGTTCAGCATTGACTCCCCGGAGCAGTTTTGTCCATGGCGGGGCAGGCGGCGCCAATCGGAGCGAGAGGCGTGCAGGGGAATAAGTGCAATCGGCACATACAACGAAGAAAGAGAGATAGAAGCATTTATGAAATTAGAAATTATCGCGGCAACGACCTTTGGGCTGGAAGCCGTCGCGAAACGCGAGATCGAGGCGCTCGGCTATAAAATTCTTCGCGCGGAAGACGGCAAGATTACCTTTACGGTAAAGCCGTATGAAATCAAGACAATTCGTATCCGTTAAATAACAAAGTCCGAACATTCTGCACGGGCGGTTGGCAATGCGCCCGCCGCCCGTGCCTTTTTTTGGAGGAAATGATGATGGAGTTTATTCCGAATCCACATAAGATCGAACACCCTGCAGGGGTTCATATGCTGGACAATCAGAGCCGAATCACCCTGTGGCAGACCGAACCCGCCGCGTTGCTTTATGCACAGATGCTGCAGGGCTGCCTGCGGGAGTACGCCGGGCTGGAAGTGCCGTTCACCCGCGGTAAGCCCCGGGCAGGTGACGCCGTACTTACGGTGGATACCGCCCTGCCGCAAAACCGTTACACGCTGAGCATTATGCCGGAATGCATCACGCTGAAAGCCGGCAGCGATGAAGCACTCTGCAACGGTGTGCAGACACTGTGCCAGTATATTGAACAGCACGGAGCCGTACTGCCCGCACTGGAAATTGAGGACTGGCCCGATCTTGCCAACAGAGGCTATTATCAGGACTGCTCCCGCGGACGTGTCCCGAAGCTGGACTACCTGAAACAGGTGGCAGATATTCTCTGCCGCTACAAGATCAACCAATGGCAGCTTTATATTGAGCACACCTATCTTTTCCGTGACCTGAGCGAAGCATGGCGTGAGGATACGCCGCTGACCGCGCAGGAGATCATGGAGCTGGATGATTACTGCGCAGCCCGGCACATTGAACTCGTTCCTTCCTTGTCTACCTTCGGGCATATGTACCGTATTCTCAGCACAAAAACCTGTTGCGACCTCTGCGAGCTGCCTGACTCGGAAAAGATTCCGTTCAGTTATACCTATGCAGGGAATCACCATACCCTGAACGTATCCAATCCCGATGCGCTGGGGTTTGTAAAAGGGCTGATTGACGAATACCGCCCGCTTTTCCGCAGCAGCAAATTCAATATCTGTGATGACGAAACGTTCGATTTGGGCAAGGGGCGCAGCAAGGCACTCGCCGAGGAGCAGAGCGAGCGCAGCCTGTATCTCAGCCATGTGAAGGCGCTGTGCGAATATCTTGTTGCGCAGGGGGTAACACCGCAGTTCTGGGGGGACATCATGTGGCGCTTCCCGGAAAGCTGTGCCGAGCTGCCCAAGGAAACCATCTGCCTGAACTGGGGCTATCTGCCGCATCAGCGGGAAAATGAGATCCGGGATATTGCCGCCAGCGGGATTACACAGTATGCCTGCCCCGGCGTTTGTGGCTGGAACCGTTGGATGCCTCTGATGTACAATTCTTACCTGAATATCCGTACCATGTGCCACCATGCACACAAGTACAACGCCATCGGCCTTTTGAACACGGACTGGGGCGATTATGGTCATGTCAATGACCCGCGCCTGACGATTCCGGGCGTCCTGTACGGTGCAGCGTTCGGTTGGAATGCAGAGCCTGTGGAATTTGACGAGCTGAACGAAGCCGTTTCCCGCCTGTATTACGGCGATACCACCGGGCAATTTGCCGGTCTGATGGCAAAGCTGCAGGATTATGAAGTTTTTGACTGGCGGAATACCGTCAACTGGATAGAATGTGATGAGAAAACCCGCGCCGAGATCCTTTCTGAGGTTGACTTTACAAAGATTGACGATGCCAACCGCGCCGTAGAAAAGGCAAAGGCAGATATCCTTGCAGCCGCGGTAAACCTTCCTGCCGGCAAAAAGCAGATTGTACAGGTACTCTGCCAGACGGCAGACATCATTGTGCTGTGGAACCGTATTGGCGCATGGCTCAATGCAGGCTGCCCGCACGGCCCCGAAGCAGATGCCATGGCAGCCGCGCTGGAACACTGGCTGCAGCGCTACCGTGCGCAGTGGCGTCAGGTCAGCAAAGAAAGCAGCCTGTCGGTTCTGACAAACCTAATCTGCCGTTACGCGGATCTTCTCCGCGGACGCGCTTACGGAACCGTGGAGGCGCCTGCCGGGAGGTAAGCCATGGGCTGGCTTTATCAGCTGTTTTTTCCTGCGCATACACCGACCGAAAATGAACTGGAAATGGGTCGCTACCGGATTATTGCCGAAGGCGCAGTGGCCGGCGTGATTTATGCCGTTGCCACCGGCAACTTTCTGGCCGGGTATTTGAGCAGCCTTGGGGCGTCCGTATCCTTATGCGCCGCAGCGGCCATGATACCGTCTTTCGGGTGCGTACTGCAGTTTATCTCGCCCTTTGTGTTTGAACGGATGCACCACCGCAAACTGGCTATATGGCTTATGTGCGTGGTGTTCCGGCTTTCGGTCAGCAGCATCCTGCTGATACCGCTGGCTCTGCCGGACCCCGGTCATGCCCGCGCTGTGGTGCTGGTGCTTTATACCATCGGCTTTTTCTCTGCGGGGCTTGTTACGCCGGGGCTGGAACACATGGTTTTGGGCATCGCCCCCCAAGGCGGGCGCGGTCAGTTCTACGCCGTCAAGAGCATTATCGGAACCTGCGTTTCCAGCGCGGCAACACTTGCACTTGGTCGCGTACTGGATTATTATCTGGAACAGGGGCAGGGCTATACCGGCTTTCTTATCATCGGTATTGTCAGCCTGTCGCTTACTGTGGTGGATGCCGTTCTGCTTGCTTCGGTAAGAGAGAACCCGGTAAAATTCACCTCCAAAATGCGCCCGGCGGATATTCTGCGCCCAGTGCGCGACCCTGCTTACCGTCCATTGCTTTTTTACTTGGCATGGCAATGAACATTCCTTTCTCTCCTTCTATAACTTTAATGTCATGAACAACAAATTCATCGTCGATCGTAATGGATACAACCGCTTTTAATTTTCCCTCTTTCGCAACTTTTCGCACTCGTACATCTGTGATCTGCATAGGTTCAGATCTCCTTTCTTTTCTGCCTTTTCGGAGTATTACGCCGCTTTTTTACAATGCGTAACGCTCATTTTTCTCTACTACAACTTTTACGCCGTTTTCTCCGACGTATCTTGTATTCGCTCTTATTGTATCCCTGCTCTCTACGATACAATTTTCGATATATGTATTATCTCCCAGATATACATCATTCAATATAATTGAATTTTTGATCACACAATTATTACCGACAAATACTTTTTTAAAGATAACGGAATTTTCAATCGTTCCGTTTACGATGCTTCCGCTTCCGATAAGACTGTTTTTCACAACTGCGCCCGGATTATATTTTGCAGGCGGCTGATCGCTTACCTTTGAATATACGCTTGGAAGCTCTCTGAAAAAGTAGTTTCTTACTTCCGGTTTCAGGAAATCCATATTTGTCTTATAATACGCATCTACCGTTGAGATATTATTCCAATAACTGTTGATCTTATATCCGTATATTTTTTTCAGATTTTTATAACGAATCAAAATATCGTTTACAAAATCATGTCTTTCATCTTCCGCACAATGCTCGATCAGATCGATCAGTTGTCTTCTGCGGAGAACATAAATTCCTGTTGAAATCGTATGCGAATGAGCCACCATCGGCTTTTCTTCAAACTCTTCGATCCTTGATTCTTCATTCATGCGAACCGTTCCAAATCTCGTGGCATCTTCTCCCGGTTCAAGATCCTTGCACACAACCGTTATGTCTGCTTTCTTCGCAATATGATACTCAAGCACTTTATTATAATCCAGCTTATAAACCGCATCACCAGAAGTAATGATCACATATGGTTCATGACATTTTTTCAGGAAATCCAGATTCTGGTAAATGGCATCTGCCGTTCCTCTGTACCAATATCCGTTGTCAGCCGTAATCGTAGGCGTGAACACGAACAATCCTCCCTGTTTCCTTCCGAAATCCCACCATTTTGATGAGTTCAGATGCTCGTTCAGCGATCTGGCATTGTACTGTGTCAGCACGGCAACTTTCTGAATATGAGAATTTGTCATATTGCTGAGTACAAAATCAATCGCACGATAGCTTCCCGCTACCGGCATCGCAGCCACCGCTCTTTTTGCAGTCAGCTCGCGCATCTTCCTGCTGTTTCCTCCTGCCAAAATAAGTCCTACTGCTCTCATACTCTCTCACCTGCCTTTATCAAGGTTTCGCCGCTTGCAAGTACGCCGTCCTCATAATCTTCCGCCGCTGTCACTCCGCTGATCGCAGTATTTTTTCCGATCTGCACGTTTGACGGAATCACAGAGTTCTCGCCGATCGTAGCAAGTCCTCCACTGTAAATGTTCGGTTTCATCTTGTTCGGCACATCGCTTCCGATTCCGATCACAACATTATCTCCGATTACCGTATCTTCTGCTATGATCGCCCTGTCTATCACACAGTTCTCTCCAATCGTTACTCCCTGCATAATAATCGAATCACGAACGACACTTCCCTTTCCGACGCGCACTCTTCCGCCTAAAACCGAATTATGCAGTTCCCCGTACACCTCTGTTCCGTTGCTGATAATACACCGATCTACCACTCCGTCCTGCGCAATATACTGAGGTGGGATATTCGCGCTGTTCGTATAGATCTTCCAGAATTCTTCATATAAATTAAATTCAGGGATAATATCAATCAGTTCCATATTGGCTTCCCAGTACGAACTCAATGTTCCTACGTCTTTCCAATAACCGTTATATTCATATGCAAAAAGCCTGTCCCCTTTGTCGTGACAATACGGAATAATATGTTTTCCGAAATCACAATTCGGTTGATCTTTCAACTTGATAAGAGCTTCTTTTAACACCGGCCAGCTAAAGATATAAATACCCATCGACGCCAGATTACTGCTTGGTTTTTCCGGTTTTTCTTCAAACTCTTTAATCCTGCTCTCATGATCAGTAACAACGATGCCGAACCGGCTCGCCTCTTCAATCGGAACAGGCATTGCCGCGATCGTCACATCCGCATGATTCGCTTTGTGAAAATCAAGCATCACTTCGTAATCCATTTTGTAAATATGGTCGCCTGAAAGAATAAGAACATAATCCGGATTATACGTCTCCATATAATCAAGATTCTGATAAATCGCGTTTGCCGTACCGGTGTACCATTCACTGTTAGAACTCTTCTCATAAGGAGGAAGTATCGATACACCTCCGACATTTCTGTCTAAATCCCACGGAATTCCTATTCCGATATGAGTATTCAGCCTCAGCGGCTGGTACTGAGTCAGCACTCCTACTGTATCAATTCCTGAATTAATACAGTTACTCAGCGGAAAGTCGATAATACGGTATTTTCCGCCAAATGCTACGGCAGGTTTTGCAACTTTTGCTGTAAGAACCCCCAATCGACTGCCCTGCCCGCCTGCTAAAAGCATTGCAATCATCTCTTTTTTAAACATTACGTCACCTCATTTCTAGTTAGATATATTTATTATATCATATTTTCATGTTTATCCAATCATTTTTTACAATTTTTTCTTTAACATTTTTAACTTTTTGTTTATTTCGCACAAAAAGAACTTCTTTCAATTTTTTGCATATATAGTATAATATAGTAGGTTATGATATTTTATGACTAATTTTTAAAAAACGATTGTTACACATAGAAATAACGGTGCATTTTAATTGTAACAGTTCAGCTATACAGCGCGATTTTACGAATGGCGCAGACGAAACTGTTACTTTCAACCCATTTAGGTGAAAGAAAAGAGGAAGCATTATGTATAAAATTGATTTTAACGAACCGATCCATATCCATTTTATGGGAATCGGCGGTATCAGCATGAGCGGACTTGCGGAAATCCTTTTAAAAGAAGGATTCACTGTATCCGGCTCCGACACAAAGGAATCTCCTTTAACGAAGAAACTGGTTTCTGAAGGCGCTCATATTATCTATGGTCAGAAAGCGGAAAATATCACACGGGATATCGGTTGTGTCGTTTACACTGCGGCAATCAATCGAAATAATCCTGAACTGATCGAAGCAGTTGCGCTGAAAATTCCGATGCTGACCCGCGCAGAACTGCTCGGACAGCTTATGAAAAACTACGATACGCCGATCGCAGTTTCCGGAACTCACGGGAAAACAACGACAACGTCCATGATCTCTCATATTTTACTGGAAGGAGATCTCGACCCGACGATTTCAGTCGGAGGTATTTTGAAGGCGATCGGAGGAAATATCCGTGTCGGAAATTCAGGTACGTTTATTACGGAAGCATGTGAATATACGAACAGTTTTCTTCATTTCTTCCCAAAAATCAGCGTAATCCTTAATATCGAAGAGGATCACCTCGATTTCTTCAAAGATCTGGAAGATATTCGTCATTCATTTCATCAGTTTGCGGAACTGCTTCCTGAAGACGGAACTCTTATTATCAATGCCGAGATCAAAGATTATGCCGAGATATACGAAGGTCTTTCCTGCAATGTCGTGACATACGGAACAAACGGATGTTTTGATTACAGCGCGAAAAATATTACTTATGACGAAAACGGACATGTCGCATTTGACTTGTTCCGCCGCGGTGAATATGCGGATCATATCCAGTTGTCGGTAACAGGCGACCATAATGTTTCAAACGCTCTGTCCGCCATTGCCGTTGCTGATATTCTTGGTCTTTCTATAGATATCACTAAGAGAGGATTGTTGTCTTTTACAGGAACAGACCGCCGTTTTGAATATAAAGGGGAATTTAACGGAGTAACTGTTATTGATGATTATGCACACCATCCGACAGAGATTCTTGCCACATTAAAAGCAGCGCAGCACTCTTTGCACAACAGTGTGTGGTGTGTATTCCAACCTCATACTTATACAAGGACAAAAGCGTTCTTCCATGAATTCGCAGAGGCGCTCTCTCATGCAGACCACCTCGTACTTGCCGATATCTTTGCTGCAAGAGAAACAGATACTCTCGGCATCTCCTCGGCAGATCTGGCGAAAGAAACCGAAAAACTCGGAACAGATACGCACTACTTCCCAAGCTTTGCACAGATTGAAGCATTCCTGAAAGAAAACTGCCGTCCCGGTGATCTGCTCATCACAATGGGAGCCGGAGACGTTGTTACAATCGGTGAAAATCTGCTAAAATAAACATCGTAGAAGCTATTTTTAAGTTCTCCACATAGTTATCTACAAAAAAGAGCAAGTTACCAACAAAAAAGCCCTTTTTTACCCGGCAGTAAAATGATACTATATAAGAAACACCTGACAAAAGCGGATTCCATGTCCGCTTTTTGTTAACCCCAGTTCAGCCCATCTCCGTGCTTGTAAGCATAAGTCATACTCGTATGACTTTGCGAACAAGTACCGAGATGGAGTGAGCGCCTTTTCATGAGCAAACCGCGGCAGCGCCGCTTTGAGTCCGCAGGACGTGTTTGCGATTGGCGCGGGCTGAACTGGGAGACTCCCTATACGGCGAGCGCCTTTTCATGAGCAAACCGCGGCAGCGCCGCTTTGAGTCCGCAGGACGCGTTTGCGATTGGCGCGGGCTGAACCGGGAAAAACGCGGCAGCGCCGCTTTGACCTTCACAAAACACTTAAGAATAATGAAACAGGATGGAGTAAGTATGAAAACACTGACATTAAAAAATAAATTTCAGACAAACGCGACGCTGCTGCCAAACGATTTTATCGACAATTACATGGTCAATGCCAACGGCGAATTTATAAAAGTATATCTTTTTCTTCTGCGGCATGCCGAAGACGACAATCCTGCGCTGACACTTTCTATGATTGCAGATTGTCTCAACAATACGGAAAAAGACATCTTGCGGGCGCTTAGATATTGGGAATCCGAAGGACTGCTCCGATCAGAATATGCGGCGGACGGAAAAATCACATCTCTCGAACTGCAAAGTTTTGCATGTGCATGGACTCCTCCCGCGTCCCGGAATACCGATTCTCCTGCCGGAGGCATTGCGCCGCAGACTGTCCGCTCCACGATACAAAATGTGTCCGACCGGAATCTTCCTTCTCAGCCTCAGTCAGATATTTCTTTATCTGCAGGTCTGACAGATCCGGTTCACTCTATACATAATAAAGAAGGGCTGCACACAGCTTCACGCCAGACAGCATCCGCTTCAAATGCATCCATTCAAAAAGCCGTCGCTATTGACGAATTTCGGGCACAAAAAGAAATAAAATCTCTCCTCTTTATTGCAGAACAATATTTGGGAAAAACATTAACACATACTGAAATGGAGACAATTACTTATTTTTATGATACACTGCATATGTCGGCAGATCTGATTGAGTATTTGATCGAATCTTGTGTAGAAAACGGACATAAAAGCATCCACTATATCAAAAAGGTCGCTTTTTCATGGGTCGAAGAAGGAATCGAGACAGTCTCTCAGGCAAAAGAGCAGTCTATGCTCTATTCCAGAAGCTGCTACACTGTACTGAATGCGTTCGGTATCAAAGGCAGAGGACCTGCTGCCTCAGAACTTGAATTTATCAAAAAATGGTCTGAGCAGTATGCATTTTCCTCTGACATTATCGCAGAGGCGTGCAGACGCACGATTACCTCTACACACCAGCCGAGCTTTGAATATGCCGATTCTATTCTGACAAAGTGGCATGAACACAATATCCGTCACTTAAAAGAGATCTCGGCGCTTGACGAAGCTCATCAGAAACAGAACTCTGCCGTAAGAACTGCCGCGCGGCAAAAACCTGTAACAAAGAATCTGAACAATTTTGAGCGCCGCAGTTACGATATGGAATCACTTGAAGAACAACTGCTGAAAAGCAATTAACAAAACGATTATCATTGAGCCAGACGGCAAGTAGAAGGAGTATCTCCATGGCACTTAAAAATTCACAATATTATGCACTGATGCGGGAGTACGAACAAACCAGATTGAAAAATCACGATCTTCAAATGAAGCGTTATGAAGAAGTTTACAAAAAACTTCCGGAATTCAAATCACTGGATGAATCGATTTCCATCCTTTCAGTGCAGTATGGCAAAAAAATGCTAAACGGCGATCCGAAAGCATTGTCTTCTCTCAAAGAAGAGCTTGCAATCCTGCGGCAGAACAAAAAGAACCTTCTTACTTCTGCCGGATTTCCCAAAGATTATCTGGAACCGATCTACGATTGTCCCGACTGCATGGACACCGGATATATCGGAAACGAAAAATGTCACTGTTTCAAACGCTCCGTTATTGAGCTTTTATATGAACAGTCCAATATCAAAGAATTTCCGACAGAAGCATCTTTCGACTATTTTGACCTTGATTTTTATCCGGCTTCCCAGTATGATAAAACAACGGGAAAAAACGCCCGCGCTATGATGGAAGAGACATTAAATATATGCCATCGCTTTATAAATAACTTCGGAAAGGAATTCAACAATCTCTTTTTCTATGGGAGCGTCGGAGTCGGAAAAACTTTCCTTTCCACCTGTATCGCCCGCGAAATCATGGAACGTGAATTTTCGGTTCTCTATTTCTCGGCGCCGCAGCTTTTCAGTGTACTTACGCAGACAAAATTTGACCGCAATGACGTCGATTCAAAAAATATGAATGACTATATATTCAACTGTGATCTTCTGATCATTGATGACCTGGGAACGGAGCTTACCAACAGTTTCGTATCTTCACAGCTTTTTCTCTGTCTCAATGAGCGGATCATGCGCAGGAAATCCACGATCATTTCCACGAATCTGACGCTCAAAAATTTCTCGGATACCTATTCCGAGAGAACATTTTCCCGAATTGCCAGCAACTATCAGATGATATCGTTGATCGGGAAGGACATCCGTATACAGAAAATATTTTTAGGAGGAAATTAAAATGGCACAGGTAAATACAAAAGATTTTTCCACACTCCCGGTAGGAAGACTTGGACTGATTCCCCTTCAGAGCTGCAGCTCATTAGGTGCGAAAGTGAATGACTGGCTGGTCAAATGGCGTGCCGAAAGACAGTATCCTGGAATGGACTCCTTTGCATTCGAGGGATACAAGCGCGATTCTTACATTATTGACGCCAAGACTCCACGTTTCGGCTCCGGTGAGGGTAAATGCACCATCAACGAATCTGTCCGCGGTGATGATATCTACGTAATGGTAGATGTGACAAATTACAGCTTATCCTATCCGATCGGACCTTACACGAATCTTATGTCCCCGGATGATCATTTCCAGGATATGAAGCGTGTTATCGCCGCTGTAGGCGGAAAAGCCCGCAGAGTCAACGTGATCATGCCATATCTCTATGAGAGTCGCCAGGACAAACGTGTCGGAAGAGAGTCTCTTGACTGTGCCAATGCACTTCATGAGCTGATCGATATGGGTGTTGAGAATATCATCACCTTTGATGCACATGATTCCCGTGTACAGAATGCGACTCCTCTTCATGGTTTTGAGACTGTACAGCCATCCTACCAGTTCATCAAGGCTCTTCTTAATAATGAAAAGGGACTTCATATCGACAAGGATCATTTCATGACGATCAGCCCGGACGAAGGAAGCATGAACCGTGCGATCTATCTCGCCAATGTCCTCGGTGTTGATATGGGTATGTACTATAAACGTCTGGATTACTCAAGATATGTAAACGGCCGTCATCCGATCGCAGCATATGAATTCCTCGGACCAAAGATCGAGGGCAAGGATATGATCCTGATCGATGATATGATCTCCTCCGGTGATACGATCATTAAGATCGCGTCTCTCCTGAAAGAGAAAGGAGCAGGCAGAGTTTACATCTGCTCTACCTTCGGATTCTTTACCGATGGTCTTGATAAATTTGACGATGCTTACAAGAAAGGCTACTTCGACAAACTCCTTACTACCAACCTGGTTTACCAGGCACCGGAGCTTCTTGAGAAGCCATACTACATCAGCTGCGATATGAGCAAATATATTGCTCTGATCATTGATACGCTGAACCATGATACCTCTGTCAGCCACCTTCTGAATCCGGTAGACAGAATCAAACGCTGCGTAACAAATTACATGAGCCAGCATGAGAAATAAATCATAACGCACGCAAAGCGGCTGCACCTTCTGAGAACGATATAACAGTTTCTCAGAAAGCGCAGCCGCTTTATATTTCTGTAACAGACGGATATCCATGATCCGCATCTGCTGTCTGCTTTGCTTTTGATCTTTATGCTGAAATCTTCCTGCAAAAGCTCACATAGGAAGCTTCTGATAGGGAATCCTCTCTTTATCCAGGATCTCCATTTCTCTTTTATGGCAGGTACTTATGATCACCTGTCTGTTTTCTTTATGCAGCCACCTGAGAGCCGCTGCAAGACGTTCTTCATCATACATGCCAAATACATCATCCAGGATCACAGGGAACGGTTCCTCTTTGCAGAAAAGCTCTCCTGCTGCCATACGAAGGGCAAAATAAATCTGCTCCAGTGTCCCGCGGCTCAGTCTCTCAATGGATACGATACGCTCCCCTGTGTTCACAGACATATGCAGTGCCTCATCCATCAGAACCTCCTGGTATCTGCCACCGGTGATCTCACTTAATATCTCAGATGTACGTTTTTTCAGACGGACCCCTACCTGATCCGTAATGTTTCCGGAAAGTGCCTCAATCGTCTCCATAGCCATATTCAACGCCTGGATCTCCGTTTCCTCCGGAGTGATCACTTCTGTGTTTTCTTCACATTCCGTCAACTCTGCCTGCAGGTTCTCCAGCGCTGTATGCTTCTCTTCGTAGTCACTGTCCAGACTGTTCCGGTTCCAGGTCAGCTCCTCATGTCTGGAATGCCAGCGCTCTCTCTGACGTTCTCTCTTATTCAGCTCCCTGCTGAGCCGTATGCGAAAAAACAATGCCGCTACAGAAATCGCCGCAGTTGCCACGCCTGCCAGAACACTGAAAATGACCTGCCCGGAAAAAGCCGCCAGGCAGCCGGTACCGGCAATCCCACCAAGCAGCAGAACTGCATCTGTCAGCTCCCGTCTTCTTTTTACACGATCGATCCGAAGCTCAAGAAGATCCTCTGTACTCCGTTCTCTGGTCCCTATGTTCATCCCGTCCTGCTGCTGCATGATCCGATCACGCTTCTCATCCAATTCACGGATCTCTCTGCGGATATATTCCATGTTTGCGGAAATCTTTTCTTTTTCCTTTTCCAGCTCCTTTTTTCGCCG
>ERZ825137.4666-NODE-4666-length-13447-cov-31.587216_pt1 | contig 13447 bp, 10 predicted proteins | sample MGYA00519873_ERZ825137 | MGnify/ENA primary metagenome ERZ825137 (study PRJEB31778, sample SAMEA3449190) | human gut metagenome | biome: human gut; feature: human-associated habitat; material: faeces | place: United Kingdom | collected 2010/2012 ...
CGCAGGCAGCGAAGCGTCCCTGCCAGTAACTTCGCGCGTCCTCAGACGCGCCCCCAAGCTGCTCATTCGACCAACTGTGCTGTGTCGCGCCAAATGGGCGCGACCGAATTGCATGGCTTCCAGTCATAGCTGGTCTTTTCCGTAAGCAGGGGATTTCGCGCCTGCGGGCGCGAGTCGGGGGCTTTGCGGTCGCCCCCGACACCCCTTCGCAGTGCACACCCATGCGGCTTGATTTTCATCGTTGCAGGGGGACTCGCGCCTGCGGGCGCGAGTCGGGGGGCTTTGCGGTCGCCCCCGACACCCCTTCGCAGTGCACACCCATGCAGCTTGACCGTTATCGTTGGTTGGGAGAACCGGAATTGTCCCCCATCTGCGCCACAATCCTTTCCACATGCCGACGTGCCTGATTCGCAAACTGCTCCGCCTGCTCCGGGGACTGCGGCGCGTCGCCCATCAGCCCCACAAACTGGCTGACCTTCAAGCCCAGCGCTTCCTGCATCACCGCGTCCGAACCCTGCGGCGCAACGAGGTAGTAGCACAAAAGCGAATCCTCCTGCCCCATGCGGTGCGCGCGGTCCTCCGCCTGTGAATGCACCGCCGGCGACCAGTCCAGTTCGCCGAAAACGACGCATGTCGCGCGCTGGAGATTGAGACCGCTTGCCGCGCGAAGACTGATGCACAGCACGTCCGTCCGCCCGGATTGGAAGCGGTCAACCGCGTTCATTTTCGCCAGCGTCGTCTCCCGCCCGGTGATGAACCCCGGCGAAAACGCCTTCAATTCCTGCTTGTAGATGTCCATCACCTGATGGTGGTGTGCAAACAGCAGCACTTTTTCGCCGCCGTCCAGCAGCGCGCGCACAAATTGGCACACATACGGCGCTTTCGCCACGCCCGTGGCCTGCCGCGCGTGCTGGCTGATGGATTCCTCCAGCATTGCCCGCTCCTGCGCCGAAAGCTGGTCGTCCTGTTTCCAGCGCAGCACGTCGCGCATCACGGGCGCCATCAGCTGGGCGTATACCTTGTCGTTCCAGTCCAGCTCCTGCACCAAGCGGCGCTTCGGCGGCAGCTCGCGCAGTACCTCCTGCTTCGTCCGGCGGAGCATCAGCCCCTCCCGCCGCAGGTACGCGCCGAGCAAATCGGGTTTCAGCACAAGCTGATTGCCGTAGCCGCTGCACCACTCGCGCGAGAACGACTCCCAGTCGCCTAAGAAGTGGTAGTCGAGAATGTTGATGACGTTCCAGATTTCGCCGCCGCGGTTGTAAATCGGCGTGCCGGACAGCCCGATAACGCGCTCGCAGCTTTCCGACAGCAGCGACGCGGCGGAGTACTTTTCCGTCCCCGCGTGGCGCAGCTCCTGGATTTCGTCGAAGATGACCGATCGAAAAGGCAGCGTCGGCAGCACGCTCTTCCACCCGCGCAGAAGCAGGTAGTGCATGATGTACACGTCCGCTTCTGGCAGGTCGTAGGGCTTCAGCCCACGGATCGTGTGCACGCGTGGCGCTTTGCCGTCCAACCGCAGGAAACGCAGCGTTTCCTCCTGCCAGTTGCGGGTCAGGTGCGCGGGCGGAATCACCAGCGCGGGCAATGAACCGGTGGAGGATAGAAACGCCAGCGCCTGCACCGTCTTGCCTAAGCCCATTTCGTCCGCCAGCAGGCATCGATCGTGGCTGCACAGGTACGACAGCCCCTCCTCCTGAAATGGGCGGAGCGTCCCCAGAAACGCACCGTCGGGCGGGGTCATGCGCACGGGCATCGTTGCCATTTTCGCCTGACGAACCGCGTATTCGCGCGCGCCCGTGACCGCTTTTTCCCACAACGCGCGGTCGCTTGCCTTGATTTCCAGCGGGAAGCGCATCATCAGCCAGCAGAGGTCGCCGACCGCCCGCCGATGCGCCGTGAACCGCGCTTCGCCGCGCCTGCTGCCCGCGCTGCCCGGAAACAGCCGCTTGCACACCTCCGTCACCGACGGGTCGCCCTTCACCACCCAGCATTTGCTGCGGCGGTTGTAGCTCAGCGTTCCCAGCGGCGCGCCGGCGGGCGGGTACGGGCGCAGGTACGGCGGTAGCAGTTCCGCTTCTTCTTCATTCATAGTGCAATTCCCCACAGCCGGTTCAGGCATACGCACGAAACCGGTTTTCCGTGAATGACATTGGGTACGGCGACTGTCCGCTCAGTCACAAGAATTAAACTGCTGATTTGCCCGCACGCGGCGTAGCGGGTCAGCTGCATCACAATGCGCTTGCGGTCAGGCTGCCCGCGCTTGATTTCGATGCCGATGCCGCCGGGGCACACAAGGTCGATGCGGCAGCGCGGGGCGAGCGGGACTTCGTGCGCACAGGGGATTTCCGCCTCCGCAAGGGATGCCCGCACGAGGTCGTGCAGGTCGTATTCGCCTTGCTGGATGGGGGCGCGGATGCCGCGGAGGGCATGGAGGATTTCTGCGAGAGAATCCGCCGCCGTGTTTGTTTGTGTATCCATTAGTAGAGACCCGCCATCGCCTGTGTCAGCTGCCCCATTGCGGACGCAACTTCCGCCGTCGTCGGGGCGGGGAGTGAGATGACGTATTCCAGATTCGTGATGGCGGACTGAATCGCGGAGTAGCGCTGCGCGTCGTTTACAATGTCCATGCTCTGCAATTGCGCGTAGGCTTGCGAAAGCAGAATCTTCGCATCGGGAATCAGCGTGTTCTCCACCATCGTGTTGCTGCCGGAGCTGGATGCGCTCGTGTGGTACGGGCAGGTGCCGCTTGCGCCTAAGACCGCGTAGCTGCCGAGGTACTCAATCAGCACATCCTCATATTCCGTGCCGATGAAGGAGGCCAGCGGGTGTCCAGACGGAATCGTCAGCACGCCGCGCGTGACCGTGTCCGGGCAGTAGGGGGAGGCGAGCAAGCCGCTGACGGAGCAAATCGTCTGCGTCGTGTGCATTTGGCAGGAAACCGTCGGCTCTGTGCCGGCTTTCCAGTAGTCCGTCACGACCCCGTAGCCCATCGCGTCGCTTCGGCAAGCGTCGGTGGCAAGCTGCCCCGATACCGCGCATGTCGTCACCTTCACCAAGCCGTAGTCGCTGGCGCTGCCCTCCAGAATGTCGCGGTTGGACAGCCCCTGATGAATCTTGCTCATGTAGCTCTGCCACAGCGGGGCGGCGGAGCGGGAGCCGGTGGATTTCGACGACAGCGCCTTGTAGTTGTCATGCCCAACCCACAGGGCGGAGGAGTAGTAGCCCGTCATGCCAGCGAAGAAAACGCCCTTCTGGTCGGAGTTCGTGCCGGTTTTGCCCGCGACGGTCTGCCCCTTGATTTTCGCGTTTGTGCCCGTGCCGGAGGAAACCGCCTGCTTGAGCATGTCCACGACCATGTACGCCGTGGATTCGCTGAACACGCGGTGACGCTCCTGCTGCTGGTGGCCGTCCCAGATGACCTTGCCCGTGCTGTCGGAAATGCCGAGGACGGAGATGGGCTGCTGATACACGCCGCCGTTCGCCAGCACGCCGAAGGCAACCGCCATCTGCATGGGCGTGATGCCGCTGGAGCCGAGGGATAAGCCGAACGGCGTTGCGTCAATGTGCGCATCGTCAATGCCCATCGCGTGCAGGAAGGCAACGGAATTGTCCACGCCCACAAGGGTCATCAGCGCCTGCGCGGCGGCGGTGTTGTGGCTGTTGACGAGCGCCTTGCGCAGCGTCTCCGGGCCGGCGTAGGAGCTGCCGCCGTAGTTGCGCGGCCATGAATCCTGCCCGTTTGACCCGCGCCAGCCGGAAATCGGCAGCGGCATGTTCATCACGATGCTCGCGGGGGATGCGCCAAGCTCAATCGCGGGGGCGTACACGGCAATCGGCTTGATGGACGAGCCGACGGGCATGGTCATATCCACCGCGCGGTTGAAGGTCTTCATGGCGGTCGGACGCGTGCGGCTGCCGACAATGGCTTTGATTTCGCCCGTGTGGTAGTCCACAACGACGGCGGCGGCCTGCGGCTCAACTGTTTCGTCGTATGTGCCGTCGGAATTGCGCGTGCGGTAGACCTTGTCCGCCGGGTCGCGCAGGGTGGGGTAGTTCGTCCAGTTTTCCAGCGTATCCTCGACGGTGGACTGAATGGAGGTGTCGATGGCGAGCTGGACGTGGTAGCCGCCGGTGCGCAGCTTGTTTTCCATGGCGTTGCGGTTGGCGGAGGTGTCCTCAAGGTTGTTCAGCTGCAGCAGGATGTCGATGACCTCATCCACCGCGTATTCGACGTAGTGCGCGTAGGCGTACATGCCGGTAGCCGTGTTCGGGTCTTTCTCCAGCACATGCGCGGTCGCCGGGTCAAGCGCCTCCTGATACTGCTCGTAGGTGATGTACTGGTTTTCGTACATGCAGCGCAGGACGTAGTTGGTGCGGTCGTTGGTGATGGCGGGGTAATCCACGCCCTCCTTCTGCCGCGTGTAGAAATTCCGGCGCGGATTGTAGTAGTAGGGCGAGTTGCATGTGCCCGCCAGCATGGCGCATTCGCGGAGCGTCAGTTCGCCCAGCGATTTGCCGAAATACCCCTGTGCGGCGGTGTACACGCCGTAGTAGTTTTCGCCGAGGTAGATGGTGTTCAGGTAGCTTTCGAGAATCTGATCCTTTGTGTAGCGCGTTTCCAGCTGCATGGCGAGGTACGCTTCCTGAATTTTGCGCTTGTAGCTCTGCTCGGAGGAAAGGAGCGTATTCTTAATCAGCTGCTGGGTGATGGTCGAGCCGCCCTGCGTGGAGGAGGAGGACAGGTTCGACACGAACGCGCCGATAATGCGCTTGATGTCCACGCCGTTGTGCGTGTAGAAGCGCGCGTCCTCCACGGCGATAAAAGCGTGCTGGAGGTATGTCGGCATGGCCTGAATCGACACCATGACGCGGTTCTCCGAGCCTTTGTATTCGGTGATGAGGTTGCCGTTGGCGTCGTAGATGAAGGAGGTCTGCGCCTGATCGTCAATCGCGGCAAGGTCAAGCGTCGGGGCAGTTTCCATGTACCCTTTCGCAATGCCGACCACCGCGCCGACTGCCGCCAGCCCTGCCACCAGCACCAGCACCGCGAAAATGCGGATGACGTTGACGGCAATCGACAGCACGAAGTTCGGCTTCTTCATCTCCGGCTTGAAAATGGAGTGCTTGTAGACCTTTTCCTCCTCCGGCAGCGCTTCGCTATCCTCCGCCGAAGCGTTCCAGAAGTCCTCGTGCGCGAACATGTCCGCCTGCCCCGCAACTTCCACGGGGTCGTCGTCGTCCGCCCAGTTCGGGTCGTACTCGTCAGGATCATCGCCCTGCGGGTCGTCGGGATGACCGTCCTGATAGGCAAAATCGTCGTTTTCCGGCACAAAGTCCGGGAAATCGCTGCGTTTCTTCACTGTTTCAGCCCCTTTGCGCCGTCAGCGGCATGATGCGCGCCCCGGCGGAATATGAAAACGTGGATGCCAATCCACAAGAGCATACAGAATTACATCCTATATTATAGCACATATTCGCGCATCCTGCAATGGCAGGCGACGAAAGGAGGATGCACCATGCCCCAGACAAACAACGAATCAGAAGCGAAAATTCCTGCAAAGCGCCGAAAATCTCCCCGGCGGCGGTGGAAACGCGCACTGTGGCTGCTGCCTGTGCTGCTGACGCTGCTGATTCTCCGCGTCGAGCGCAACGTGACCGATGTCGTGCTGACGCTCTCGCAGGCGACGGCGCGGTCGCTGGCGATTCAGGCGCTCAACGAGGCAGCGTCTGAGATGCTCGGACTCGGCGTGCATTACGCCGACCTGATGACCGTCGAGAAGGACGATCAAGGGCAAGTGCGCCTGATTCAGGCGAATACCCCGGAGATGAACCGTCTGGCGGCGCAGGCGTCCCTGCTTGCGCAGGAAAGATTGACCGCCATGGGGCAGAAAACCGTCGTAGTGCCGCTGGGCAGTGCCATCGGGCTGACGCTGCTGGCGGGCGCGGGGCCGGGCATCGCCGTGCAGATTCTGCCTGTCGGCTCGGTGCAGGCGGCGTTCAGCACTGATTTCACCACTGCCGGCATCAACCAGACACGCCACCGCATTTCCCTCGTCCTGACTGCGAACGTGCAAATCGTCATTCCGACCGGCGCGAAAAACGTGCAGGCCAGCACGCAGATGGCGATGGCGGAAAGCATCATCGTCGGGCAAGTGCCGGATTCCTTCGCCGAGGGCGGCAGCGACAACAGCATCATCGACCTTGCGCCGTGAGGGGGAATGGGGTATAATAGAACCGAAATCCCGCTGATTTCAGCAGAAAGAAGCATTACCATGCGCGTTCTCGACATTGACCTCGACTTTTTCCTCGCCGACTGCTGCCCGCTTGCCGAACTGGGCGAGCGCCCGTCCCTCCCCGGACATGAGCCGTGGGAAGCATCCGCCGTCCGCGCATTTCTGGAAAACCAGTGTGGCTTGTCCAAAAAACATCCAACGCCCGGCAAAATCTTCGAGACGCACGACGGCGCGCTCCGCTTCTGGGAGGAGCAAATCGCCGCCGGACGCCTGACCGCCCCCTTCGATGTCACCCACGTTGACGCGCACAGCGACCTCGGCATTGGTTATCCCGGCCCGAACTTCGTGCTGTTCAACGTCCTGTCCATGCCCGTCCCAAAGCGGCTGGACTACGCCGCCTTCTATGCCCAGAAGAAGCTCGATGAGGCGAATTACCTGCTGTTCGCGCTGGCGATGCGGCGGATTTCGTCGCTGGATAACGTGCGCAATCCGCGTTCGCGGGCGGATATTCCGCAAGTGCTGCTTGACGCGGACGGCAACATCCATCTCAATTCGCTGACCGCGCAGATGTTCGCCGCGAAAAACGGCGCAGAGCCGACCGTGCCGTTCCGCGTGTACGACGACTACCGCGATTTCCGCGCGGCGGGGGCGTATGACTTCGTGACGCTCGCGATTTCGCCGAGGTACGCGCCGAAGGAGGCGGATGCGCTGGTGGAGGTCGTGGGGGAATATATCAAGAAAGAAAAAAATTTTTGTAATGGGTGTTGACAAAATAAAAAACATGTGATATATTAAAGATGTCCTCAATGGAGGAAAAGTGACCTATAAGCAAAGGAGGCGAGTCCAATGGGGCGGCTGGATGATTCAGAAGCAATAGCCGAGCACAATCAAAATAGGAGGAAAACGTATGAAGAAAATGACGGCATTACTGCTTGCATTGGTTTTGACTTGCTTGTTTGCTACGTCGGCGATGGCGGTAACGGTTACTGGTCCAAAGAAAACGTTCACTGTGGGAACCGGCATTAAGAGTGATGAATCGGATGAGCCGTATCTGGAAATTACGGAGTTCTCCACATCGGGTGCAGGGTATTTCGTTTTCTGGGTCACAAACAATTCCAATGATACGCAGGTGTCGCCTGCATATTATCCTAATAGCGCGGGCGTTAAGACAATTTACTATATGCAGGAAAGCAGAAAAGCTGGCTATGTAAAGGCAAATGTCAGTTATTCGGCTCGAGCCAGAACAAATAGTTCTGTGCCAACAAATGCACAAAGTACACTTGTAGCTGTTTTTGCGCCGTAACGTGATAAATTAAATGAGCGGAAGTGTCCTTTGCGGAATACTTCCGCCTATTGAGTTTTACTTACAGTCTTGACGATTTAAAGAAGGAGAAGCGAATGAAAAAGTTTCTGTCGCTGATGCTCTGCGCCGCTCTGCCCCTGTGCGCTTTTGCCGCCCACGCGGAAAATGCAGAACTGAACATTGCCACCAATCAGTATTATGCCTTGATGGAACGCATGGAGCAGTTTGAACAGGAAAGCGGCATCAGCATCACCTGCGAAAAGTCCGTAGACATCATGGACACGATTTCGACCGCCTACGTTATCAAGAATCCCGACATTGATTTGTTTGCTTTCACTGCTTACGACGGCTTATATACCCTCAAAAACATGAAATACTACGCGCCGCTAACCGGCAGCGCGATTTTGCAGGACGCTTTCCAGCATGTCTATCCCGCTCTGCGCCCCGTCTGCACGGATGACGATACGCTGATGGGCTGGATAATAGATGCTTCCCCGATGGGCATGATGGTCTTGACGGAATATCTGGACGAATGGGGAATGAAGTCGCCCGAAACCTTCGACGAACTGCTGGATGTGTGCAACGAAATTCTGGAAGAAGGGCTTCTGCCGGAAGAGACAGGGCTTCTGATGCAGAAATACACCCAGTCGGGCATGATGGACTTGTTCATGAAGTATTACATCATGACCTCCCTGCAGGAGGGACGCAGGCTGGACTTTACGGACGAAACGTTTCTGCATTACGTCCAGCGCATCAAGGACGAACTGCCCGCGGAAGAAGAGCCGCGCATGGCATTTGAAAATATTTTCATGATTCCGGGTGCTTCGTCCGCCCCGTCGCAGATGATTCAATTCGTGCCGCGCATTTTCCCGGAGCAGAACAGCGCGGTTGAAACGTATGTGACCATTGCTGTGGTGAACCCCTACGGCAAGAATCAGGAAGCCGCGATTCAGTTTTTGGAATACTGCGCGACACATCTGACAGATGGAAGTTACTTTATCTATGACAACCTGACCGAGCCGATTGAAAATCCGTCGATGGTGGCGCAGCTGGATGAACTTGCGGAAAAAATCGCACTGCTGGAACAGAAAGCAGATAAAGAGCGCGCGGACGAGGACACCCTGCGCGACTTGCAGGATCAGTACGCAAACATGGAGCAGTGGCGTTATTTCTCTTCGGCGGAGGATATTGCCTGCTATCAGGAGATGGCGAAATCGCTGTATGTGTCCGAGGGTTCGCCGCTGACGTATGATGACGCGCTTCAGGTGTTGGTGCAGCGCTATCTGAACGGCGCGTTTGATGCGGCGACGTTCGCGAAGGAATGCCAGAATCATGTGGAAATGATTTACGCGGAAATCGGCGAATAATCAATAGAACCAAAAAACCTCGCGGCATCACCTGTCGCGAGGTTTTCATGTGCAAGCAATGTGGACAACTCAAATCCCCGTCGCGGATTTCGCGGACGTGGCGATATTCTCCGCGTGGTCGCCGATACGTTCGAGGTTCGTCAGCATGTCCAGATAAATCATGCCGTTCTTCGCGGAACACTTGTGGTTCTTCAAGCGATCCATGTGGTGGCTGCGGAGGGCTTCGGTCGTCGTGTCGATTTCGTCCTCCACGCCTTCCACTTCGCCCAGCAGCGTGTCGTCCGTTACCTGCGCCTTGAACATATCCAGCGAGCGCTGCATCTGCGCGCGCACAAGGTTCGACAGGCTTTCCAGCTCCTGCACCGCCTTGGGCGAGAATTTCACCTCGTCCTGATTCTTCAGCTGCGCCGATTCCATGATGTTCTGGCTGTGGTCGCCAATGCGCTCCATGTCGTTGACGACGTGGAACATCGAGCCGACCAGCTTCGTGTCCTTCTCGGACAGGTCAAGCCCCTTCACTTCCACCAGCGAATCGGTGATTTCGCGGTTCAGGTAGTCCAGCACGTCCTCGTTCCGCGCCAGCTCTTCGGACTTCTTCGCGTCCCACTCGTTGAAGCACTCCATCGCCCGCTGGAAGTTGCCCATCGCGATGCCGCCCATGCGCTGCACTTCGTTGAACAGCTGCGCCACGGCAATCGGCGGCGTTTTGAGCATACGCGCGTCAAAGTAGAGCAGCTTCATTTCCTCGGCGGTCGAGCCGTCGCCCTTGATCAGCAGGCACGCCAGCTTCTCCAGCCAGCTTGCGGCGGGCAGCAGCAGTGCCGTCGTCGTGACGTTGAAGAGAATGTGGACGATGGCGATTTGCAGCTTGAGGTTGCCGGGGGAGAGCATCTCGACCCAGCTTGCCAGCGGCAGGCAGCAGGCGATGATGACGAAAATCACCGTGCCGATGACGTTGAAGAGCAGGTGCACCGTCGCTGCGCGCTTGGCGGTGGAGTTTGTGCCCGCGCACGCCAGCAGCGCCGTGACGCAAGTGCCGATATTCTGCCCGAAGAGGATGAAGATGGCGCCATCCAGCCCAATCAGCCCCTGCGCGACGAGCGTTTGCAGGATGCCGATGCTGGCGGCGGAGGATTGCAGGACGGCGGTGATGCCCGCGCCAATCAGCACGCCCAGAATCGGGTTGTTGATGGACGCCATCGCCGTCTGGAAGCCCTCCCACGTCCGCAGCGGCTCCATCGCGCCGGACATGGTGTTCATGCCGATGAACAGGATGCCCAGACCCATCGTGATGGTGCCGAACTGCTTGGCGGTTCTGTACTTGTCGGGAAGATTCGAGAGAATCAGCCCCAGAAACGTGAAGATGGCGGCGAAATCAATCTGCACAGACAGCAGCAGCGACGTGACCGTTGTGCCGATGTTTGCACCCATAATCACGCCGACCGCCTGCGTCAGGGACATCAGCCCCGCGTTGACGAAACCGACGACCATGACCGTCGTCGCGGAAGAGGACTGCACCACCGCCGTGATGGTGATGCCCGCGAGCATGGCGAGGAAGCGGTTGCCCGTGACCATGCCCAGCAGCTTTTTCAGCCGTGTACCCGCCGCTTTTTCCAGCGCTTCGCCCATCAGCTGCATTCCGAACAGGAACAGCCCCAGTCCGCCGAACAGGGATAAGACATTCATAATCGTCATGATGGTTCGTTTCCTCCGAGCGTGCCGCAATGCAGCAGAATTCCGCCTGTGCGGGGAAAAATCGCATACATACCTACTTTACCACACTTTGCGCTTGTTTTCAACTGAATTTTACAGATTCACGGAGATTTCAGGCGGCGTTCAGCGGGAAAACAAAAAGCCGCCCCGAAAGGCGGCAAATGTCAAATTCGCAGCGGATGCCGCTGGGCAAATCAACATCTTGCGCGGAATCATCCCTGCGCCTGACGCACCATATGGTAAAACGTCCCTTCTCCGCTGAGCGTCACCCGCTTCACCGGCTCGCCTACCACCCGGAATCCCGCCTTCTCGTAGCAGCGAACGGCGCGCGTGTTCCACGTCCGCACTTCCAGATACATCGGCTTGCCCGGATACAGCCGCTGGGATAACTCCCACGCCAGCGCCGTCATCTGCGTGCCGTACCCCTGCCCGCAGTGGTCGGGATGCGCCCCGATGCCGAAAAACACCTCGCTGCCCTCGTCCGACAGGTTCACAAAGCCCACCAGCGTTTCGCCATCGTAAAAGGAATAGAAATTGTTTGCCGGATTCGCAAAACCGTATCCGTGCTTCTTCTGCTCGGCATACGGCGGATTGTTGTACATCGCGTATTCGCCGGGGTACTGCCACGCGCAGATGGCTTCCTTCTCGGCTTCGGTGGTCGGATGATACGTCAGCATGGGCGTTTTCCTCCTTGGGGATATTTCTGATTATGCAAAAAACCGGAGGCAGCCTGCGCCGCCCCCGGTCAAATCCTCGATTATTGCAGCACAATGCCTTCCGCTTCCAGCTCCGCGCGGGTGCAGAGCCGCAACGTCACAAAGTTCTGCTGGCAGATGATGTAGCTGCCGCCTTCACGCGTGTCCTTGTTCTCCAGCGTCACGATGCCCTGCGCGATGCAGTCGTGGTCGGCGCAGCTGGCGTCGGTCATCTCGATGCTCGTCTTCGTGACGTGGATGATGTTCACGCACACGCCGTGAATCAGCCGGTAGTACCCGTCCTCCAGCAGCGGAATCGGCTCGTACGTCTTTGTGCCGACTGTCACAAGCAGGAACGCGACGGCTTCCGACGGGTCGCGAACCGCGCTTGCCATCGGGGAGGGCGCAATGCCGGGGTCAGTGCCGCGCGTCGCCGGGTTCAGCTTCGCGAAGCTCAGCGATTCGTTCGATGCCGCCAGAATCGCCTGTGCGTCGGCGAGGGTTTCCTGCGTCGTCGTCAATTCCGCCTCTGTCGCGGCAAGGGTTGCCTTTGTGGCTTCCAGCTCCGTCGTGGCGGTGGTCAGGCTGTCCTTCGTCGCGGCGAGTTCGTTTTCCTTCGCGGTCAGGCTGTTCTTCGTCGCGGCGAGTTCGGATTCCTTCGCGGTCAGACTGTCCTTCGTCGCGGCGAGTTCGGATTCCTTCGCGGTCAGACTGTCCTTCGTCGCGGCGAGTTCGGATTCCTTCGCGGTCAGACTGTCCTTCGTCGCGGTGAGTTCGGCTTCCTTTGCGGTCAGGGTGTCCTTCGTCGCGGTGAGTTCGGATTCCTTTGCGGTCAGGGTGTCCTTCGTCGTCGTGAGCTCGGCTTCGGTGTCGGTCAGCGCCGTCTTGGTGTCGGACAATTCCGTCGTGGCGTCGGCAAGGGTGTCCTTCGTCGTGGTCAGCTCGGTTTCAGTGGCGGACAGGCTGGTTTTCGTGTCGGACAGCTCCGTCTGCGCGGCAGTCAGCGTGTTCTGCGTCACCGCCAGTTCGGCTTCCGTCGCGGCGAGTGCTTCCTTCGTGTTCTCCAGTTCATATTCCTTCGCCGGCAGGGATGCCTTCAAGGTGTCCAGTTCGTTCTGCGTGGTGGACAGCGTGTCCTTCACTGCCGTCAGTTTGGTCTGAGTGATCATCAGCGTGTCCTTCGTGGATGCCAGCGTGGTGTCGCGGCTGTTCAGGGCAGTCTGCGTTTCGGCGAGGGTAGCTTCGGTGGATGCGAGGGTGTCCTTCGTGGCGGACAGCTCGGTTTCGCGGTCAGCAAGCGTACCCTGCGTTTCGGCGAGGGTGGCTTCGGTGGATGCGAGGGTGTCCTTTGTCGCGGACAGTTCAGTTTCGCGGTCAGCAAGCGTGCCCTGCGTTTCTGCGAGGGTGGCTTCGGTGGACGCGAGGGTGTCCTTTGTCGCGGACAGTTCAGTTTCGCGGTCAGCAAGCGTACCCTGCGTTTCGGCGAGGGTGGCTTCGGTGGACGCGAGGGTGTCCTTCGTCGCGGACAGTTCAGTTTCGCGGTCAGTAAGCGTGCCCTGCGTTTCGGCGAGGGTAGCTTCGGTGGACGCGAGGGTGTCCTTCGTCGCGGACAGCTCAGTTTCGCGGTCAGCAAGCGTACCCTGCGTTTCGGCGAGGGTGGCTTCGGTGGACGCGAGGGTGTCCTTCGCGGCGGACAGGCTGTTTTCGGTGTCCGCTAAGGTGGATTGGGTGGAGGACAGCGCGCTCTGCGTGTCCGTCAGCTGATTCCGGGTGTCCGTCAGCGAATTGTGGCTGACGATGAGACCGGCGCCAAGTGCGATGGAAGAGACTGCCAGCACGATGGCGGCAATCATCCAAATGATGGTCTTTTTCCGGGCGGCAATGGGGCTCATAGCAATCCTCCTAACAAGCGACGAAAATGGGCAGAAAACTTCCGTTTTTTCCAGTTTACCACCATCGGGGGAAGTTGTCAATCTCGAATTTCGCGGAAGCACAAAAAACGCCCCTCCGCCGACAAAAGCAGAGGGGCAGGGGAAGGTGGATTATTGGTTCTTCACGGAAAGTTGGGGGGCAAACAAGGACTTAGGCGAAGCCCCAAAAAGCTGCACGCGGAAGGAGCATGAAAGCGCGACCAAC
>ERZ825137.4673-NODE-4673-length-13431-cov-3.311229_pt1 | contig 13431 bp, 11 predicted proteins | sample MGYA00519873_ERZ825137 | MGnify/ENA primary metagenome ERZ825137 (study PRJEB31778, sample SAMEA3449190) | human gut metagenome | biome: human gut; feature: human-associated habitat; material: faeces | place: United Kingdom | collected 2010/2012 ...
TCATACTGCCGTCGTAACGCAGATGAAACGGTTCCTCCTGTTCGGTGTTCAGGTTCACATTGATAAGGCACAGGTAGTCGTCGGCGACGCTTTGCAGCAGCGAGATCATGCGCCTGCGGTTGTTCTCGTCGCGCATTGCCGCCGCGCGTTTGCGCATCAGGTACAAAAATTGCAATCCGAAGTACAGCAGCACTAAAACCAGCAGCGACATCGCAAAGTACTCGTCGTGGATGACGCTGGATATGATCTCGTGCGTCGTTGCGGACGGGAAAAGTTGCAGAAGCGACCAGTCCGCGCCCTCAATGGGCACGATTTCGCCCACCGAATCGCCGCTTTTGCCGGTAAAGGTAACGCTAAGCTTCTCATCGCGGTTGGCGATGGCGGCAAGTATGGCTTCGTGCTGATCTTCGCTGAAATAGGGCAGTATCTCGGATACCGTATCGTATATAAGGTCGGTGTGCGATTTGTACTGGCCGATTATGCATCCATCTGTGGTTATCAGCATCGTAACTGCCGAATTGCCGTACAGGTCTGTTTTTAGCATGTTGGAAATGCTGTCCTGATCGGTGCCCAGGATATCGGAGAGGAGGAGCTCGTTGCCGTCGACGTCCATGTTCAGCGGCTCGTCAATGGACACCTCCGTGCGCAGACGGCTGCTGCGGCGCAGATACATCAGGATTTCGTTTTCGATACAGCGGGAGGCGTAGGTGGCCAGCTTGATTTTTTTCTCACTGTTGAAGGTGTTGATGGCCTTGATCAGGCCGATGGTACCAATAGAAATCAAATCCTCGATATTCAGACCGGTATTTTCGAATTTTTTGGCAATATAAACGACTAAGCGCAGATTATGTTCAATCAGGATATTGCGGGCCTCGGTGCCGAGCGGGTCCGATTCGTTCAGGCGGCCGAGCCAGATTTTTTCCTCCTCCGGGGCAAGCGGCGACGGCAGGATATCGGTACCGCCGATATAATACAGTCCTTCGGGGTCGGAGAAAAGCGTGGGACACAGCCAGGAGGAGACAAGAGAGAGCAGCATAGGGACACTCCTTTCATGAAATAAATTCAGGACAGCAGGGACAAGGGAACCAGAGCCTGGCAGGCCGGGCTCCCGACAAAGGACGGAGCGGGCGCGATCAGAGCCGGCGGAGCCGGCTGACCGTCAATCCGCAGCTGATCCGGACGAAAGGCCAGCAGCAGGCCGTGGGAACCGACGGTGTGGAAGGGAACAAGGAATACGCCGGGCGGAGAATGGGACAGACAGCCCTGACGAACGACAATGACCGGAAGCCCGGAAATGGGCTCCGTCAGTGTATTTCCGGAATCCACAATCGCGCGAAGCTGCCAGGAGGAGTCGCCGCAGGTGATTTCCAGAAGGACGTTTTTCGACCGGCGGTCCATGAAACGAAGAAACCAGTGAAGCATCAGATAGGCCAGCGCCACACAGAGGAGCCAGAGGCGCAGATAAGAAAGAAGAAAAGGAAGCAGCCCGGCAAAAAAGAAGCTGCAGGTGAAGAGAAAGAGGAAGCGTTTGAAAAAATAAGAGGGGCTGACGGGCGGCTGGGCCAGCAGAAGCATCAGGCCGGCCACCGGAAGACTGATGAAGGGCTGCAGCTCGGATGGCAGCTGACAAATGGCAGCCAGGCAGGCGCAGACGGCGCCGAAGGAGGCCGCCAGCATCCGGCGCAGCCGTTTTACGGACGGCGGCAGGACGGCGGAAAGCAGTAAATAATCCATGACAAGGTTTTCCAGAAAATAAAGATCCAGATACACGATCATACAGACCCTCCCATCCGACAGCAACTTAGGATGAGGTGAGTATAGCACAGCCGATGTGCCGAATCTGTTGTTTTGTGGGGGCATTTTTATCGGTTTTTTTGTCACAGAAGGGTTAAAAAGAGCAAAGGAAAGAAATTGACAAAAGCCCGGGAATACAGTATATTGTTGCTAATACAAGCAATACCGGGGAACAGGAAGGAACGGGAGAATATGAAGAGCGTATTTCTTTTTCCGAATGAAAAGAAGGATACGGAGCTGCTGTATACCAAAAGGGCTATGGAATATCTGAAGGCGCGGGGCTGCCGCGTCTATAGCATCGCGGAGCTGCCGGGCGCGGAAAGCGTGAACGGGGAGCCGCCGGCCGACTTGCAGTTCGCCGTCATTCTGGGCGGCGACGGCACGATTTTGCGTACCGCGTCTTACGCCGTACGCACAGGCGCGCCCATTCTTGCGATTAACGCGGGGACCGTGGGGTTTTTAAGCAGTTACGAGAGCGGTGACGTTGAAAAATGCGTCGAGGACATTAAAAACGACGATCTTACCATTTCGGAAAGAAGCGTTTTAAGCGTCAAAGCGGGAAAAAACGAGTATATCGCTTTAAACGACGCGGTTGTCGAAAGAGATCGTTCAATCGACGGAAAGACAATCGTGACCAAACTCGACGTTTCCATTGACGGGCAGTTGGTTTATAATCTTTCTGCGGACGGCGTAATCGTTGCCACGCCCACGGGTTCAACGGCATATTCGCTTTCGGCGGGCGGAGTAATTCTTGCGCCCGATCTGAAATCGTTTATCGTAACGCCCATCTGTTCGCACGCGCTCGGGACTCGTCCCGTGGTTTTTAACGACGAAAGCAAACTCAAAATAACTGTCGGCGACAATTCGTGCGATTGCGTGCTTAGCGTGGACGGCAGACCTGTCGAAAAACTCCGCGCGAACTCTCCGGTCACGATTTCAAAATACGTAAAAAGTTTAAAAATCGTCGATAATAACAGCAATTTTTATAAAAGATTACATTGTAAACTTTAAGGTGAGATTATGAGTAAAAAAGTAAGACAAAACAAGATAATCGAAATTATTTCAACAAACGAAATCGACACTCAGGAAGAACTTGCGCAGATGCTCAACTCGTCCGGGTTCGACGTTACGCAGGCTACGGTTTCGAGGGACGTGAAGGAACTCGGACTGATAAAAATCAACGGAATCAAACGCAAGCACAGGTATTCGATTACGTCCTATCAAAGCGAAACTTCTCACGACGATAAATTCCTGCACCTGTTCAAAAACTGCGTTGTGGATATTATCCGCGCCCAGAATCTCGTAGTAGTCAAAACGCTGGGCGGAAACGGGAACTCCGCCGGTGTTCTCGTCGATAAACTGAAAATCAAGGAAATCGTCGGCAGCGTTGCCGGCGACGACACTTTGCTTATCGTTACCCATTCGGAAAAAGACGCCGAATTCGTACTCGAATCCTTAAAAAAACTAATCTCTTACAAAAATTACCGTAATGATTAAGTCTTTACATCTGAAAAACATCGCGCTTATCGAAAACGCGGAAATAGAGTTCGAGCGGGGATTGAACGTTCTTTCAGGCGAAACGGGCTCGGGCAAATCGGTGATAATCGATTCCATTAACTTCGTTCTCGGCGCAAAAGCAGACAAATCAATGATTAGATTCGGCGAAAACGAATGTCTTGCGTCCGCCGTTTTCGATATTTCCGGCTTAACGGAAGTTAAAAAGGTTTTAGCCGATCTCGATATCGAGGACTCGGACGAACTCATTGTAACGAGAAAACTCTCTCAGGACTCTAAAAGTTCGCTGAAAGTAAACGGAATCCCTTTTACGCTTTCGATGCTTAAAAGCGTGACTTCGCTTCTTGTGGACGTGCACGGGCAGAGCGAACATTATTTATTGCTCAAAGAATCGGAACAACTCGGAGTTCTCGATAAATTTGCGGGCGACGCGCTTTCGCTGCTTAAAGGGCAATGCTCGGAGTTGTGCGATAAACTCAAGGCTGCGGACGAAAAATTCAAGTCGTTCGGCGGAAACGAAAGCGACCGCGCGATAAGAGCGGACATTCTTAAATTCCAGATAGAGGAAATCGAAAGCGCGGAAATCAGAGAGGGCGAAGAAAATGAACTCGTCGCGCAGAAAAAGAAAATCCAAAGCGCGGAAAAACTTTCCGAGGCGTTTGCGGTTGCGCAGGGCGCTTTAAGCGGCGAAAACTGCGCGATAGATTATATCAATTCCGCAATCAGAGGACTTTCGCCGATAACGTCGCTTGACGACGAATATCTCGCGTTGTATGACAGATTAAAGTCTGTCGCGGAGGAATTGAACGACGTTTCCTCGACAGCGGAATCTATGGCGGAAGATATCGACGTCGACGAGGAAACCGCCGATAAAATCGAGGAAAGGCTCGATAAAATAAAGACGCTTAAAAGAAAATACGGCGCGGACGAAAAAGCCGTGCTTGACTTTTTGGATAAAGCGCGAGCCGAGTATAGCAGATTGATCGATTTCGATGCGGAATACGAAAAACTCACCGCGGAAAAGCAAAGTTTGCTTGACAAACTTAACGGATTATATGTAAAAATGTCCGAAATCCGTCGTAAAGCCGCCGAAAAACTCATTTCGGGCATTACCGCGCAGTTAAGAGAACTCGGTATGAAAGACGCCCGCTTTGACGTGGAATTCGGCGACTTAAAACAGGCGACGGATAAACAGTACGGAGCAAACGGCGGTGACGCGATAACGTTTTTGTTTTCGGCAAACCTCGGCGAGCCTGTCAAGCCTATGTCTAAAATAATAAGCGGTGGCGAAATGAGCAGATTCATGCTCGCGCTGAAAACCGTAATATCGTCATATCACGGAATTTCGACTTATATTTTCGATGAAATCGACGCCGGAATCAGCGGTAAAACAGCCGAAATCGTTGCGGAAAAGTTCGCCGAAATCTCGAAAAACATTCAGGTTATAGCAATATCGCACCTTCCGCAGATTATTTCCTTTGCGGATACTTCTTTCAAAATATCCAAGCGGTCTGACGGCGAAAAAACGTTCACTCTGATAGAGAAACTCGACGAAAAGTCAAAAACGGAAGAGGTCGTAAGGCTTATCGGAGGAGATATGTCGAGCGTTCCGGCGGTGAGCCACGCGCGGGAAATGATTACAAAAGCCGACAATTTCAAAAAAAATTTAAATCCCGATTCCTGATCGGGATTTTTTATTGCTTAGGGATTCCATTCATATAATATTTCCGTTCGTATAATATTGCGTTTTGAGCGCATACTTGATTTTGTGACGGGCAATCACCTGTGGCTAAGGAGAGGCTGATGCGAAAAAAGTTCAGATTATTATTAGCAATAATTTTATCGTTGATTCTGCCTTTATCGTTAAATATTTACGGCGCGGCGGCTGAATCCGGAAGCAGGTTCTTATATCTCGGCGGAATTCCTGCCGGGTTTACGTTAAAAACAAGAGGCGTTACGGTGATAGGCTTAAGCGATATCGTAACGAAAGACGGAATTTTTTCTCCCGCTAAAAACGCCGATATAAAAGTCGGCGACGTTATATTATCGATAAACGACAAGCCGATTAACGGCTCGAAATCAATTACGGCTATTATAAATAAAGAGGGAAATTCTCCTGTAAAAATCGAAATCGACCGCAACGGAGAAACGATGATTAAGTACGTTCAACCTCATAAAGGCGGCGACGGGATATACAAACTCGGTTTTTTTCTGAGAGATGATCTTAACGGTATAGGAACGATAACCTACTTTGAAGAAAGCGGCGATTTTGCGTCGCTCGGGCATCCCGTTTCGGACGATAACGGAAAAACAATCGATATGAGTTCGGGAAAAGCCTATTTGTGTTCGATAATCAACGTCGTTAAGGGCGAGCGTGGAAAAGCGGGGGAACTTAAAGGAATTTTCGTCGAAGATACCCCGATAGGTTCGCTTACCGAAAACAGACAGACGGGCTTATACGGCAAGGCGGACGAGAGTTACGATTATAAAAAACTTCCCAAAACCGAAGTGGGCGAAGCGATTATCGGCAAAGCAACGGTTACGACATGTATCGACGGCGTCGTGCCTAAAGATTACCAGATAAGCATAGTTAAAATCGAAAAGAACAACAAAGAAAATAAGAATTTCGTTATAAAAATCCTTGATAAAGAACTGCTTTCGATAACAAACGGAATTTTGCAGGGAATGAGCGGAAGCCCTATCGTTCAGGGCGGAAAAATCGTAGGCGCGGTTACGCACGTATTCATCAACGATCCTTCGAGAGGTTTCGGAATTTCAATCGATAAAATGCTCGAAAAATGACATTTCGATGCGAATAAACTCATAGACTTATAATAAGTCTGTGAGTTTTTTTATGCCGTTATTAAAAAATAAACTGAAAATACTTAAATGCAATATCGCGTTATTGATTTTTTTATCAGCGTCTTTCGTTCTCGGATTTATTCTCGGGATATTCTTCAGAAATAACTGTTGCGATTCGCCTTATTTCAACGGAGTATATGCTTATTTTATTTGTATTTTCAACGTAGAAACGAGCGTTTTTGCCATTTTCTTCAAAAGATTTTTTGCCTGTCTCGGGGTGTATTCGGTCGTATTTCTTCTCGGAATAAACAAATACAGCGCGTTTGCTTCTTCGATAATCGTTTTTTACAGAGGATTGATTCTGGGGAGCGTGGCTGCGATTTTTATATCTCTTTACGGGATCTCCGGTTTCCTCGTTTACGTTCTTCTCGTTCTGATTCAGAATCTTATCATAACAGCGGGAATGGTTGTCGCCGTCGTATTGAACGCGTATTATTCCGACAGCCCTTTAAACTGTAAAATCAACGAACTTATCGCAAATTTTATCGTTTCATTCGGCGTATGCCTCGCGGGCGTTTTATACGAACTGATTTTTTTGACGTTTATTTTAAGACCGCTTACGTTATGGTTCTGAATAATAGATAAAATTTTAAACATACTTATTCCATAACCGGGATTTGATTTGGTTAACTCTCGGTAACAGAGGTGTGAGTATGAGAAAAAAAGTACTGTCGTTAATTATAGCGGTCATTCTTTCGCTGGCGATTTTTCCTGTCAATATTATCGCTTCGGCAAATCCGGACAAAAGTTATAAAACTTGTTCTTTATATCTTGCGGAAACGGGTACGGGGCAGGTTTTGTACGCCAAAAACGAAAACGAAAGACGCCCCATAGCAAGCATGACAAAAATTATGCTTCTGAATTTGTGTTTCGAGGCGATAGAAAGCGGAGAACTGAATTTTGACGAAAAGATTATCGTTTCAAAAACCGCAAGCGGAATGGGCGGATCTCAGGTTTTTCTCGAAGCCGATGAGAAATATAAGGCAGAAGACCTGATTAAAAGCATTATCGTCGCTTCTGCAAACGATGCGTCCGTCGCCATGGCGGAAAGACTGTTTGGCAGCGAGGCGGAATGTGTGTCCGTAATGAACGCAAGATGCGGCGAATGGAATCTCGGAAACACGCTTTTCTCAAATTGTACCGGGCTCCCGAAGCCGACGCAGTATTCCAGCGCGAAAGACGTTGCGATTATGATCTCGAAACTTATCGGTCACAAAGATTATTTCAGGTTTTCTAAGATATGGACAGACGAAATAGAGCATAAAACGGGCAGAAAGACGGGGCTTACAAACACGAATAAACTCGTCAGATTCTACGACGGTTGCGACGGCGGTAAAACGGGCTTTACTTCCGATTCCGGGTTCTGTCTTGCCGCCACGGCAAAAAGAGGCGCACTAAGACTAATAGCGGTCGCGATAAACTCTCCCGATTCAAAAACGAGATTCGCCGAAGTTTCGTCGATGTTTAATTACGGTTTCGAGAACTTTACTTCAAAAAACGTTGTCGATTCGTCCAAACCTCTTGATCTTGACGTTAAAGTAGACAAAGGCACGAAGGAAAAAATCAAAATAATTCCCGAAAGCGACGTGTACGTGTTCTCCGAAAGGAACAAAAAGGAAAACGTGACGATTGATTTCAAACCCGATAAAGTCGTAGCGCCGGTTAAAAAAGGCGATCGGGTTGGAGAACTGATCGTTTACAGAGATAACGTGGAATATAAACGCGTAAACGTTCAGGCGGTCGAGGACGTATCGAAAAAAACTTATTTCGATTACGTTAAGAATATCGGCGAAAAATGGTAAAGAAAAAGCGAGGAGTTAAGGCTCTTCGCTTTTAATTTTTTCCGATTCTACCATTTCCGCAAATCTGTGATATTCGGTTTTTTTGACGCGGAGTTTGATTTCGATTTCGTTATCGAGGTACTTTATTTCGGAGCGTTCGACATATTTCTTTTGTCTGAAAAAGAGGTCCTGTTTTGAATAATCGAGCCTTATGACACATTCGACGAATTGTTCGTCAAAGAAATTCTCAATCCTTCGTTTTAACTCGTCAACGCCTTGTCCGGTCCTTGCCGAAATTATTATCGCGTTTTTATCACAAAGCGTAAAATCTCTTATATTATCGCATTTATTATAAACTTTTATGACAGGCGACATAACGCCGATTTCCTTTAAGATCCTGTCCGTTGTTTCGGATTGTGAAATAAAATCGCGCGTAAGATCGCACACGTTCAGAATAAAATCCGCGTTTTTTATACATGACAAAGTTGACTTGAATGCCTCGATAAGATCGGTCGGAATATCCCTTATGAAACCGACCGTGTCAAAGAAAACGACGTCGGTTTTTCCGAGTCTTACCTTTCGCGCCGTCGGGTCGAGTGTGGCGAAGAGTCTGTCTTCGGCAAGCGCGTCGCTACCGGACAAAAGATTCAGAAGAGTGGATTTCCCGGCGTTGGTGTAACCTGCAAGCGCGACGGTTAAAACTCCGTTTTTGCTTCGTCTTTCGTTTTGACGCTCGCGACGTTCGGCAAGTTCTTTTAATTGCGATTTAAGATTTTTTATCCGGCTGAGAATGTGCCGTTTGTCCGTTTCGAGTTTCGTTTCGCCCGGACCTCGCGTACCGATACCTCCGCCTAATCTCGACATGGATTTTCCTTGTCCCTTGAGCCTTGGCAGAAGATATTCCAGTTGAGCGACTTCGACTTGCAGTTTACCTTCGTTCGTGCGGGCATTCAAAGCGAAAATATCGAGAATCAGAGCAGTTTTATCAATCGTTTTCAAATCGAAAAAGTCGGAAAGATTTTTTGCCTGAGCAGGGGAGAGCGAGCAGTCGCAAATGACGGTCGTTGCGCCTTTTTCTTCCGCGTCGGTTTTAAAGCATGCAAGTTTTCCTTTTCCGAAAATCGTCGCGGGATTTACTTCGCGTATGTTCTGCGTTCCGTATCCGACGATTGTAGCGCCCGCGCTTTCGACCAACGCTTCCGCTTCGGCGATTCTTTCATCGAAATTGTCGTATGCTTTTACGTTTTCTTTTTCACCGAAAACCGGAACAAGCAGATAAACTTTTTCATTCAGTTTCTTTTCAGTCATATCAATATTATTTATCGTCGTTTTTGTTGTGTAATTTAACTATTTCTGCCGAAGATTTCCTCGAATCCTGACTTATCGCGGCGTAATGTTTCCTTGTCGTGTTTACGTCTTTATGACCCAAAAAGTCTGCTACGGCGTAAATATCGCCAGTTTTTCTGTACAAATCCGTACCGAAAGTACTTCTCAGTTTGTGCAGAGTTATTTTTTTCAGCGGCGTAACTTCTTTTGCGTAATCTTTAACGAGATTCTGCACGGCGCGGGTGGATATACGGTTATTTTTTAACGAAATGAACAGAGCGGTTTCATCTCTCGGAAGCCCTTCGATCAGGTATCTTTCGTCGAGCCATTCGTAAAGCGATTCTTTCACCTCGTCGTTGAAATAAAGAATTGTTCTGTTTCCGCCTTTTCGCGTGACGACAAAACTGTTGTTGTCAAAATCAAAGTCGTCAACGTTCAGACCGACAAGTTCGCTTATACGGATTCCCGTGCCTAAAAACAACGATAAAATAGCGTAGTCGCGCGTTTTCAGTTTGTTGTGATAAGCCTGTTTACGCTTGCTGTCCGAGAAAGCGTTATCCGATTCGGCGTAGTCGAGCAGTCTTTCAACCTCGTTATCCTCAAGGCGAATAATTTCTTTTTCGTGAAGTTTCGGCGTGTCGATTTTTGCCGCAACGTTCGCTTTAATCATATCGCGCCCGAAAAAATAACGGTACATGGCGCGTATTGCGGCAAGTTTTCGCGCTTTTCCTCGTTCGTTGCACGAAAGATTCTTCCCGTTTACCTTGTAATGCGACAAATAATTCAGAAAACGCTCGATATCGATTGCTTTCAGATCGTCGAGAATTTCGATTTTCATATCTTCGACGGGAATTTTTTTTATTTCGGAAACGTATCCGAAGAAAATTCTAAGATCGTAAGCGTAATTCAAACGCGTAAGCGCAGACGTATTGTTGGCAATCCCGTAAAAAAAGTCTGCGGCAAAAAACGGCAAATCGGCGAGCAGAGAGTCGATTTTATCGTTGGTAATTTCGTTTCGCGAAGAAAAATAATCGTTTTTATTAGCCATAAACACCTCTTTAAACACTGCGTAAAATTCAAGTTTTACGCAGTGATAAGTGAATTTTAACACATTTTCTGTAATTTGTCAATTCATAATAAGTTCAATTTTTAATTTTATTAACTTGATTTTTGGAAAATTTTATAAATCGTTGCTTTTTCGTTCTTTTAAATTGACACGGACATTTAATAATGATATAATTTATACGAATCTACATATGAGGGAGTTTTACATATGGCAGGTAACGAAATAAAAGGCGAAATGATCCGCGGACACGTCGATACGTTCATTTTGCTTTCGCTTTGTAACGGCGATAAGGATTCTAACGAAATCAAAGAAGCCATAGAAGAAAGGTCCGATAATAAATTTACGGTTAAACAAGGCACGTTTTACAGCGCCATGCAAAGGCTCGTCAAACAAAATTTTATCAAGGAATATCGTTCGAGCGCTGCCGACGGAATTCGCAGAAAATACTATTCTTTAACCGAAAAAGGCAAGAAATCCCTTGAAAAAAATCGCGAAGAATGGACCAAATCCAAAGAACTTATCGATAACCTTATCGATACGCCGCAACAGCAGCCGCAATCTGAGAAAGTCGTAATCCCCGAAGTCAAGGACGAATTTGACGAATTTAAAGAATTTGCCGAACAAAACACGTCCGATTATACTTTTTTCGCCCCCGACAACACCGATGATTCTTATCTTGACAGGCTTGGTTCGGAGGTTTTAAACGATCTTACCGCAGAACTCGATTCTATTAAATCCGAAGAAGAACACGAAGACGCCCCGGGCGTTGTAACCGAATCCGACGGCGCAACGCCGGGTTACACCGAGTTTTTGCCTCCCGATGAAAACGAGTTCGTTACCGACGCTTCCGACGACGATATAGCCGCGGAAAGGCTTTACGCCGATACCGCGAATGACGACGAATTGTCGGAAGATAAATTTGTGTATGATTTCGAACTTCCGGAACATAAACCCGAAATCGTCGAAAACGAAATCGAATCTACCACCGAAGAAACTCTCGTTGACAGCGACGCGATAAACGACGCTCAAATCGAAGAAACAGACAAAGACGAACAATCGGAAAACCTTGAAAATTCCTCGATAAAACCTGAAGAAAACTGCCCTGTTTACGAAACGGAATTTACCGATGCGGAAGATAAAACAGCCGAGCAGGAAGAAATCGCAGCAAAACAAAACGCGCAGCAAAGCGTCGTTGAAAGCGAACCGGTTGAAGAACCGGTTGAAGAACCGGTTGAAGAACCGGTTAAAAAAGACGAACGCGATAAAGACGATTCGCTTTATATCGAGGACGGCGCGCCGACAAATCGTAGGGAATATAAAACGATTTTAGGTAAACTTTTCCCCAGGAACGACGAGCCGGAAAACAAACCGACAAATGAAGTTCAGAACGAAAATCGTCAGATTGACTTTGAGGAATATTCGACCTCTAAAAACGTTAACAACGATAAAGTTGAGTACGACGAATATGAGGAAAACGCGAACGACGAAGAAGCCGACGAAACGACGGTCGGCGTAGCCGCGCAAAATTCCGCTCCGCGTATTTATCAAACCGAAAAAATAACGGGTGAAAACGTTTCCAGGCAGAACGATTACGATTTTTCCGACCTTTATAAAATGGCGAAAGTCGAAGGATTTAAGGTCAGAACCTCCGCTTCGACGAATAAATTCAACGGAAACGGTATCTTTATCAATAAACTCAATTTTCACGCTTCACTGCTCTTTTACGGCATTTTCTTTATAGAAATGCTCGTTCTGAATTTTGCACTTGCAGGCGCTCTCGGGTGGCCGCTCGAAGCGAAAGCGTCAATCGTCGGCATACCTGCCCTTTTACCGCTCGTTCTCTTCGTGATATATCTTGTATCGCCGAAGCGCAAAATAAGGGAAGTAACGCAGTTTAAAGACGCCATAACCGTCTTTTTGATCATAACTTTCCAACTTATGATCGTAGATCTTTGCGTCGCGCTTTTCTTCGAGGTTGATTTTAACAACATAAAGGACGTTCTTGCGTTTATTGTTATTCCGTTCGTCATAATGTTCAACATACCGCTGTTCCCGATCGTTAAATATTCGTTGCTCGGAAGCGGAAGTTATTTTGACGTAAAAGCGGACTGAAAACCGAATATATTAAAAAAGTATGGGACGTTTTGCTCCATACTTTTTTTTGAGATGTATTCAGAGATTTACTTTCATTTTCGCGCCGTTCTCGCGCATAAATCTCCGGATCTTTTTCCATTCCGGCATATATTTTTCGAGAGCGGCGTGAAACCCCGCGCCGTGGTCGGGATAACGTATATGCAAAAGTTCGTGCAACGTGACGTAATCGATACATTCACACGGCAAACCGACAAGATAAAACGACATTCTTATTCGCTTTGTTTTCGGCGTGCAACTCCCCCATTTAGACGTCATTTTTCTTATCGTAACCGAAGATGGGGAAAGTCCCGTCGCGGCAATTTGTTTCGGAAATAATTCGTCGAGAGTTCTTTTCAGTTCTTCGTTAAGAAACTCGTCGACAATTTTTTGCGGTTCAATTCTTCCGTTATCAGCAATATACAGGATATTGTCCGATAAATAAGCGCTCGGATTAGGTATGTCTGCGGCGCCGCGAATAAATTTCAACGTAATAGGCTTTCCGAACAGATAAATTTGTTCGCCGTCCGCTATCGGCCGCGGCGGAAATTCATTCACCGCTTGTTTATGTTTTTTTATCCATTCGATTTTTGAAAGAAAAAACGTTTCGGCGTCGGAAAGATTTCTGTTTTTCGGTACGGTTAAAATAACGTCGCCGTTGTCTTTTATCCTGATGCTGACGTTTTTAACTTTTTTTGTTCTTATTTCAGTTTCGATGCCGCCGATTATTCTTTTCAATTTAAACCTGCCTGAAAAAGCGTTTTGCTAAAAATTATTTAATTGCATTGCCTTTTCGTGTCACTATGCTCCGTTTGCAATGCGACTTCCCACCCGTTCAAGTCCCGTAAACCATGCCAGACAAGAATAAAACGAACCTTGCCAAAACGCTGCAATTTCCGTGCTTTTTGTCGAATTCTCGCTTGAAGTACGTATAGTACGTCTGCGTTCGCCTTCACC
>ERZ825137.4675-NODE-4675-length-13427-cov-4.860380_pt1 | contig 13427 bp, 11 predicted proteins | sample MGYA00519873_ERZ825137 | MGnify/ENA primary metagenome ERZ825137 (study PRJEB31778, sample SAMEA3449190) | human gut metagenome | biome: human gut; feature: human-associated habitat; material: faeces | place: United Kingdom | collected 2010/2012 ...
TGTTATCCCGCTTGACTGCCTCCCGGTTATCCCGTGTGCGCTGGCTTTCCGTGAATTTGAAGTTGTTGGCAACAAGCCGCTGTAAGCCCTCAAATGCCCACAGGAAGATACCCTCGACCTCCGCTTTCATTTTTTCGGCAAGATCAGGATCATCTACCCGCCCCGCAGGCTTTTCCTTGGTGGTCAGTACAAGCTGTCGGCGGTAAAATCCGTCGCTTCGGTCATATAGCGCTTGCAGATCGCCATTGGAGAACGCCCGCAGGCGGGCAAACATCCAACCCTGATAGCTCTGCTTGCCTTTGCGCTCTAAGTCCATCTTGCCTTGAGCGGTCACGATCGACTTGACGTAGTTGGTCTGCCGCAGCGCTTCCATCCGCATATCGTCATCCACACACAGCAGAATGTGTTCCAGATCCGCACGGGCAAAACGGTTTTCAGAAATTTTGCCGATGCTGCCATCCTTCATGTTGCTGCCGAGAAGCGCACCCAGCACAGCGCCGATCTGCGATTTTCCTTCGCCGCCGTTTCCCTTAATCACCATCATGCGCTGCCCTTTGTTGCTGGGAATCAGGCAATAACCGATGAACTCCTGCAAGGTGGGAATGTCCTCCGCGTAAAGAAGCCCGTCCAGAAAAGAAAGCCACCGAACGGGAGCCGGTGCGTCGGGGCGATATGCCACCGGCAGTCTGCTCCGCACGATGTTCGGTCTGCCCTCGGTAAAGCTGCCGTCCAGCGCCAAAGTTCCGTTTGCCAGATGGATTCTATCTGCTTCCGGTGCAAAGTCCTCCACATGAGCCGCCAGCTTCATCACTTCCAGAATGTTGGTGATCTTGCGGGGGATATTGTTCACGGCGCAGCATTTCAGTTCCTCATAGATTTCGCCACGAAGCGGCAGATCGTCGATCACCCTGCCATCCGGTGTAAAGAAAGCGCCATTGGCAAAGATGATTTTCCGGCTGTTCAGAAATTCATCACAGAACAGCGCTTCATTGATATTTGTGCCGTCAAACCAGATGGGCGCATCTAAATTAGCCGATTTCCGTTTCGTCACGGGCATCCACCTCCTTTGCCGTCCGTTTCAGGCGTTCTTCCAGTCGGTCGATCATGCCGTCTTTTTGAAGCATATCCACAGTTTTCACACGAGCCTCTAACTCCGCAAAGGTTAAAATATCTGTCAGATCCTCGATATAATCGAGCATCTGGCAGGCTTCCACAAAACGGTCATCTTCGTCCTCGCAAGCTTCATATCCTTCGTTTCCGCCTTGTGGCGAGAGTTCACTCATTTCGCTGCTCGTCCTTTTCCCACCGAAACCGCTTTGCTGGGTTTCGGCGGGAGCCCTGAGATCATCCGGTGTTTTGGGTGCGTACTGCACCTTCCAGCGCTCCAAAAGATGCAGATAATCGCACAATACCAGCTGGCAATGTAGCGTCTCTTTCTGAAACGCCTTTGCCACCGGATATTGCGGCTTCCGCAGCGCTGCCGCGGCCGGGGGCTTGTCCGGGTCGATCCCAAAGTCATACGCCAGCTTTTTCGCTGCGTCATAGCTGCTCAGGTTGAACAGCTTTGCCACAAGGTCGATCACGTCACCAGTTGCCCCACAGCCAAAGCAGTAAAAGTAATCCTCGTTCAGCTTCATGCTAGGTGTGCGGTCGGCGTGGAAGGGGCAGCAGACCATGTTGCCTTGCTGGATCGGCCGCCCGTACCGCTCCGCCGCCATGCGCGGGGTGACGGCGGCCTTCACGGTTTCAAATAGGTTCATAGGCATTTCTCCCTTCAAAATTTTCTGACAATTTTTCCTTGTCACCTGAATATACGGAGAAAAAGTCTTAGACCGACGAAATCAGGCACTTATGCAAGCAAATAGCAAAAGCCTCCTGCTTTCTTGCAAAAATGCAAGAGCACGGGAGGCTTTTGTCGAGAGGATATTCAAGTCATTTCGCAAAACAATTATAGAACATTTGTACTAGATTTGGGGCAGAGTATGTGCTATACTGTATTTACAATATCTGCTTGGCGCAGGATTTTTACTGGAATCGGAGGCGATATGTTCATGAGCAACGAATCGGTATTTCTCCCCGCGGCCGTCCGTGACCGCATTTGGGATCTGTTGAAGGAACGCAAGGTTACGCAGGCCGAGCTTGCCGCAAGAATCGGCTGTTCGGAAAGTTCACTGAGCCGCTTCATCAGCGGCAAGACGGACAAGCTGGGTGACGAAAATATCATCCGCATCGCAAAAGCCTTTAACGTGTCCACGGACTTTCTTCTGGGCATAACGACTGTGCCGGACAGAAAGAACTATGAAATCGGCGAACTGGGCTTGTCGGCGCAGGCGGCAAGAAACCTCTATACCGGAAAAGCAAATGCGCAGGTCGTGAATTATCTGCTGGAAAGTCCACGCTTCCTTGAGCTGACCTACACATTGGAGCAGTATTTCAATGACACGCTTGCCGCCGGGTACGCCGCGCAGAATCAGCTCTATACCACGCTTAGCAGTCTGATGCGGAAAACGGTAAAGACGAACGCCGCTGCGCAAGCCGCGAATGAGATCAATCGTCTGAAAACGCCCGTTTATCAGGCAGATCTTGCCACCATCGAAAATCAATTCATGCTGGCGGTCAAAGAGGTAAAAAAGGAAATCGGCAACGACTTTGCCGCCATTCGGTCGATGACAGCCGAAGAAGCCGAAAGAATGTTTTCAGAGATCATGAAGGGACAGGATACGGAAAACCCGACCGTTGTGCCGGAGTTCGTGTCTCACTTGATCACGGGCAGCGTAGCTGGCGCGGACTGTGTTGACCCCGACGCGCTGAATCGGCTCGGTCAGGCATTGACCGATGTTTTTCAGTCCGCCTTAGATCACGCTGCATCACAGGAGAAGGGCGATGCGCAGGCCGGGCAATGAGCGGCTTTGCGCTCTGGCTCAGAAGGGAGATGCCCATGCCGCCGATCTTCTTCTGGAACAGAATTCCGGCTTCATCCGCAAAACAGCCAACGAGATTTTCCTCAAATCCAATCTGGCGGAGAGCGACCTCAGCATCGAACCCGGCGATCTGGAGCAGGAGGGCTGCATCGGCTTATTGAAGGCAATTTCCACCTACGATCAGAGCATCGGCGTGAAGTTCCTGACCTATGCTGCATCGTTCATTCGAAACGCCATGACCGATCTGGTTCGGGACGCCTTCTCCCGATATGAGCAGCGAGTGGTCGATTCCGAAAATGGACTGGGGCTTCAAAAAGTCCGGCTGGATGAAGTTCTCTCCGGCGAAGAGCGATTGCTGCGCATGGAGGCGGTTGCCGACATCACCGCCAAATCTCCGGAACAGGCTTATGAGGAAAGAGAAACCTTGCGGGAGCTGTACGAGGGCTTGGGGCAAATCTCCGAGCGGGAGCAGACGTATCTTCTGTACCGTCATGGCTTTACGGACGATATTGGGCACACGCTGATCGGCACAGCGATTCATTTTCATCTCAGCGAGAACAGGGCAAAGAAGCTGGAAGGCGAGGCGATGGACAACCTCTGGCTGGAGCTGCCGTGGTGGTTTTAGCGCGCAACGCTGCGGCGAGACGAGGGCTGTATATACCTTCACTTCCTTTTCCGGCCAGTCGGATTTTGCTTCTCAAAAATCCTGCATTTGTGCCGTAACCCACATCACAAAATCCGCCTGTCCTACTGCCGCGAAAAAGCGTTTGTCGCCACACTCTGCCGCACCGCAGAGTACGCCGCCAACCCCTTTTCCGCGTCAGCCGGAAGCAAAGGTATAACACACTAGACTTTGCAGAGCAAAATCGTGTGCCAAGGTGGACGCTGTCCCCTTTGGATACCCTATGCCAACAGGGATGCTACTCGCCCCTATTGGATGACCCAGAGCCAAAGGGGCTTTGCCCCTCTGGACACCTCGCCTGTCCGTGCAGTGGCTATCCATCCTGCTCTTGCACAATGGTGCCCCCATACCCGAACAGAAAAGACCAGGCACGAAAATCCACCCAGAATAAGGGTGAATTTCCGTGCCTGGTTCATTGTTTATGACGCTGTAATTTGAACCGCGTTTTCTCGAACCTGATTGATAGTCTCCATCAAAGCGGTTCTGGTTTTTGCATCAAACAATTTGATAAAACTGATTGGCTTGTCAAACGGTGGCTTGGTCAGCTCTGCGACATTTTCCATATATCCGTTCAACTCAATATGATTGATGATTTTGTTTACAAAAGCAATCTGCTTTTGATTCAGAGATTGGTCATTGATAAAAGCGGAAAACGCCTGCATAGCCGCTTCATGATCTAGCTTAGCGATCTTGCGAATGAGCAAGCCAAAGGGTGTGTCGCCAAACTCTCGGGCATAATCTTCTTTGCTGCCCAATTCGCTAGTTAGCACCCGCTCCAGTTCCTGATAATCGCCCATAGCCAGCGGAATATTATGGGTCAGCTTATATATGGCCAGCGTATTTCCATGCTCGTTCACATAGCGATTGACCTTGGCACGGTAGTCTTCAAAGTCATAGGCAGCTTCCAGCTGGACGCCCTCCTGACTGTCAATAATCGGGTCAGTCAGCTTGGTGACAATCTGCCTCTGTGCTACGCCACCTTCATCTAAAAATCGAATCAGCTCCCGCAGCTCCTTCCGAACCTGCTCAAACAGCAAAATATCATTCGCGTCCCAAAATGCATCGGTGTGAATCTCCTGAAGCATGGGCAACTTTGCCTTGATCTGCGGAATGCTGGCCTTACGCTCCAGTAGGGAAGCGGTGTCGCACAGTTGCTTTTTTGCATACTGGAAAGCGGGCATCTGCTCGATGTGTGCCAGAATTAGGCCATACATGAAATTATCAAACCGCTTTGCAAACTCGTCAGCCTCGTCTGAGCGTACCAGAGGTGCAATCTGTGTGAGCAACTCGCCCTTGTCACCTTCGCTTATGGACACGAAGGCTTCCGGCTTTTTATATTTCTCCACATACTGCATCCGCAATTTTACGGCAATCAGGTCTGAGTTGAGCGCCATCACCTGCTTGTGACAGGTGTTGACAATCTCCTTGCGCCATGCCTGATAATCCTCACCGGCAAAGGTGTTTTCCTGCAGCGCCATGGCGATTTTGATTTGTTTGCCGAAGATGTTTTCCGACAGCGTTTTGGTTTCTCTGGTTTCGTAGCCTTCTTTGTGCTGCCGGAAGTATTCGAAGTTGCCGCAGTAGTCAAAAATCAGAAAGCGCCGCTTGTCGGTATAGGTTCCGTCAATCTGGTCCACGCAGGCCAGCCCTTTGCATAGCCGGGTGCCGCGGCCAATCATCTGCCAGAACTTTGCCTTTGACCGAACCTTTTTGAAAAACACCAGATTGACGCATTCCGGCACGTCGATGCCGGTGTCCATCATGTCCACCGATACGGCAATGTGCGGTTCTTTTTCCGGCTGCTTGAAATCATCAATGATGGTCTGGGCATAGGCGTCGTCGCAAATGACCCGCTGGGCGAAGCTGCCCCGGTACTGGGGGTACAGCTTATTGAACCGCTCCAGAATAAACTCCGCGTGGCGTTTGTTCTGGGCAAACAGGATGGTTTTCCCCAGACGGTCGCCGCCCGCCACCTTGATACCCCGGTCCATCAGGTCTTGCAGTACGATGTCCACGGTGGTTTCGTTGAACACAAATTTATTGAGGGCAGCAGAGGGGATAAAGTCTGGCAACTGACCGTCTTCGATGAAATCATCCTCATATCGCTCTTTGTCCTCTTCGGACAAATCATCATAGGAGATGCCTTCTTCCAGAAAACGGGTCTTGACCTCGTAGTTGTAATAGGGAACCAGCACATGGTCCTGTTGCACCGCCGTTTCATAATCATAGGCATAGGTGGGCACGCCGTGTTCCATCTCGAAAAAGTCGTAGGTGTTCCGATCCACATCGGTCTTCGGCGTGGCGGTCAGACCCACCATGAAGGCGTCAAAATATTCAAAGATGGCCCGGTACTTTTTGAAGATGCTCCGGTGGCTTTCGTCAATGATAATCAGGTCGAAGTGCGCCGGAGTAAACAGCTGCCGCCCGTCCTTGGACTTGGTGTCATCAATGGCGTTGAGGATGGTCGGATAGGTGGAGAACACAATGCGGGCGTTCCGGTCGTCCTTGTTGGAGCAGAGGTTGCACAGGGACATATCCGGCAGATAGTTCTTGAAATCGTCCTTTGCCTGCTTCACCAGCGCGGTGCGGTCGGCCAGAAACAGAATGTTGGTCACCCATTTGCCTCGGCTGAGCACATCGGTCAGGCTGGACGCGGTTCTGGTTTTGCCGGTGCCGGTGGCCATCACCAGCAGATGCTTGCGGAACCCCTGCGTAATCTGTTCGCACACCGCTCGGATGGCTTCCTTCTGGTAATACCGGTCAGTGATTTTGTCATCAATGGAAACGCCCATCAAATCCATCCGCTCGGTGCGCCGGTTCATCAGCTTTTGCAGGTCATCCTTGCTGAAAATGCCACTGACCTTCCGTTGCGGGGCGGTCTGGTCATCCCAGAAGTAGGTTTCAAAGCCATTGGTGGTGAACATCATGGGGCGGCGGCCAAATTTCCGTTCCAGACAATCCGCATACAAAACCGCTTGTTTGCGTCCAATGTTTGGGTCCTTGCTGGTGCGCTTGGCTTCCACCACCGCCAGGGGCAGGCCGTCCTTTCCAAACAGCACATAGTCGCAGAAGCCAGGCTGACCTGGCATCCCGGCCATATCCTCCACACGATACTCCTCCTGTACATCAGCATCTGGGCCGGTGAACTTCCAGCCCATCAGTTTGAGGTCCACGTCGATGTAGATTTTGCGGGTCTTGAATTCCGAGAGATCCTCCGGCTGGAAGGTGCGTTCCTTCTGATGCTGCTCCTTTTCGGCGGTGTATCGGGTGGACATCTGCTCGATTTGCTTGCGCAGCGCCTCGATCTCGGCATCTTTCTGGTCCAGCAGACTTTCCTGTTCCTTGATTTTCCGGGTGTCCACCGCCACCTTTCCGGTGGGGACAAGATTCTCGTCGAAGGTGCGCTCCTGATAGTCCGCGCCATAGCAATAGTCGATCCACTGCACAAACTCAAACAGACCGCGCAGAGAAGCAAGCGCATCACTTGGCTGAACGCTGCGCTCGGTATGTACCGCCAGATTGCCCAACTTGATGATAAAAGGCATCTTGCCCCAAGTGTCGGAGTCCACAGCGAAGCGGAAAGTTGGCTCGTGAATGAGGGATTGCAGATTGTCTTTGTAGGGCATTTTCATGGACTTGTCCGCTGCATATACCCATTTTACTGCCAGCTCCAATGCCTTACGGCAGCCTACTGCACACATGGCAGGAGCAGAAACATAAATTTTCTCAGCTTCCATGCAGGCGGGGGCGAAGAGGGCATATTCAGTTTTGGCTTTGAGAAAGGAGAAGTTAGTCATCACATCATCTCCAGTATTTTATTTCTTTTGAACTCATCATGTTCTCATATTGTTTCAACGCGGTTTCCTTATCTGTATGAAGTAGTTGGTAAACCTGTTCATCATCTTCTTTTTCGGCATCTATTGAAAAATCAATATACGATAATAAGTCTATACGGTTAGAAATTAACAGCTCTTTATTTATCTGCTTGCTGTTCATGCGCTTTACACTGTTGTCATCAATTATGATTATTCTGGGAACGCGCTGAACAGTATCGACAAACGCCAAAAATAATTCTGGCGTAATTGGCATACCAAGCAAGTCATATTCTATACCATCTTTTTCACCGTAAATATTGACTACCGGCATATCGCTTGTAACAAATACGGAACCTTTGGCTTTAAAAATACACAGTTGCGATTCCTTCATTGTCTCAGCCAAAGCCCGAGGAAACAAGCCAACATCCGGAGCAATGTTTATCTTCAAAAACTCGTTTGCCAGCATGGACAGGTAAACATTTTGCGGTACATCAGGAAAAATGTCCTTTACATGTTTAATATGCTGCGGATCGTTTTTGTATTGTGTATCAATAATATAATTTGACAGATGTACAAAAACAGGGTTTCTAAACAGTAGTGATGACATAAATTGCCTTAGTTTATCAATTTCCACCCGCGCCAACTCAAATTCATCTGAATCTCGTAAAGCATTTTTTATCTTTGAGATAATTGTTGCGTATTCGCCTTCCAGTTCGATAAAACTGTTCTCGATCTCATTTGGTACTGCAAAAACATGAGTTTTGCTATCTGGATCAATTGCAATTTGATCATATAGGTAAGAACGACAGCAAATATTGTCGATTGAAACCATTTTTGCATTTTCATCATTAGCAAAAACAACATAAACTTGTTCTGATTTTTGATTACTCACAGAAAAGTTTTTTAAGTAAGCCTTGGGGACATAATGTTGTTTTCTCGTGATTTGCTTGTCTAAAACCTCTGTATATTCCATGACAATGTTGCTCCCACCAATATTTCCTATATTCAAATCTTCTCAGCATCGCGGTCTCAGCACTAAAACCGATCAAGAAATCATCATTTTATCTAGCCCTAATTTTGCAAGCTTTGTATTAGCCTCGAAAAATTTTGCATTATTGGAAAATGGTTATCTAGCACATAGAACTGCCGATCTTGCCCATCCTTCAAGAAGAATACTTGTTTATCCCGTGCTGAGCTAGTTAGGCTCTCTCTATGTAAGCATACAAAATAGTCTAATGTCTTTTCTTCTGGAAGCCGTTCCTGGATATATCCTTTTGTACTTCTGTCATATTTATAACCGAACTCTTTATACAATCGTTGTTTTCCAATACGAGTTTTAAAAGCAAACATCGCTAATTTTATATGTTTTGTTTCATCATGCAATTGGAAAAATTTATTTTTTTCAATCGTTTCTGTTAAATCATCCAAGGTCGCATTTCCTTTGACTTCTATAACCATTATGCAATCATTTGGTTCAACCAGGAAAATGTCTCCGGCTAGTTGACGTCTATAAAAATTTTTCCTACATACGATGATGTCACATTGTGGGCTTTGATGATTAGCCCAAGCAATAAAGCCGGTAACAAATTCTAGCATTTGAAACCGTTCCTGGAGACATTTTTTGAGAATGTTTTCTCCACATCTACCCATCTCAGCATGATGTTTTAACTTTTCAGCTATAAAATATTTGCAAAACAGAAGTTCCTCCGAATATTCCTCATATATCTTTGTAACATCTTCTTCCATAATAGACCTCTCACTTGCTTAAAACTTTTGTTTAGAAGTCTTTTTGAGCATTTGATAGCCTTCTGTTCCGCTAATTTCAAGCATCGAATATTTCTTTAGCATTTTCTCTAAACTTATACGAATTTGGACAGGGGTATAAGAAGTTAATGCCCCTTGGTTAATGATAGACTTCGTCCAGATTCTTTGCTGATTATAGAGGCTCCAAAAACGATTCATATCAAAATTGGGATTCTGTGCCGCTATTTGTTGCACCATTGCGTTAAGCGTATTTCGATCTGCTTCCGAAACGCCTTGCGGAATCATATTTCCCATAGCAGAAGTGATATTTTGCGCTGTAACTCCGGTACAAGCATTATTAAGATCGGCCACAATAAACTGCGATTCTATATTTGCCAAAACATTTTGTGTTATCTGAAAGGAATTCTTTTGGAAAGCCTTCATGAGCATCTGCTGTTCCTGAATCTCTGACACATACTCATATAGTTGATTCAGTGCTGTATAGCTGGTCGCGTCCATTTTTCGGACAAAGTAATGTTTGTACTTGTTCCAATAATCCGTATCCATCAGTGGTAGTGATTCATAGAACGCCGTTTCGTTTAATTGTCCGTCAACAATGAACGTAGAGATTTCCCTTAATCGCTCCTGGAATTCATCGATTTGAAGGACGATAAGAGAAGCTGCATCAATCTTTTTCTTCCGTTCCTGCAATATGTAAGTTGCAAGGGCAAAGCTACCTACGATAATAAGCAAAATGTTTGCCCAGTTATCTTTTATAAACTCTAACATACTTTATATTCACCTCAGATACTGGCGTAGTATTTGACTCAAAACCATAACATTTGCTGCTCCAAATAACTCCTCTGCCAACATTTGCTGCTGTTGAGGGGATAATTTTTGAATTGACCTCATTGCCTGAATCAAATCCTGCTTTGCTTTTTTATAATCGTCTGTGGGCTCCATCCCCAGTGTTAATTTATATTCTTCCATTTTATTACCTCACCTAAAGTATTCCTGCATCAGTGCCTTTTTCAACGTTTCCAACTTTTCAAGGCTGTGGCTGACGGTGGTTTTTGTTTTTTCAATTTGGTCAACAAAGGCAGCAAACTTGTCTTGTTCTTCTTTTGGTGGAACAATAAATTCAAGTTCATTCAATATCTTAAGTGTAAGGTATTTTGTAAGCCCTCCTAAAGACTGTTGCTCCAAATACCCCAACTTATCTTCTAGCTGAAACCGGAATAAGGCATAAGACCAATCGTGTTTCAAAGAAAGAACATATGTACGTTGGTAGGCATTAAATTTTCCGCAGTAATATTTGACATCATATTTTCCGGCAGCATTGTTGCCAGCAAGTAATAGCGCTTCTTGGTCAAATGCATATGTATTAATTCTTAATGTTTCTTTAGCGCATGTAAAAAAAGGATATTTGCCGTTCTCTACAGCTGCATTTGAATCTAATTTTCCTGTTGTTGTAGAAAAAATATTGTTCCATTTTTCTATTGGAAGATTGTGCGGATTGGTATAGCAATCCCCAAATATCTCCACAAACCTTGCCTTGACCGCTTCATCCAGCTTATCCAGCTGCTGTTGACGTTTCGCAATCAGGTCGCTCACTTTGTCCAGAATCGCCGCGATTTTGCGCTGTTCGTCAATGGGTGGAAGGGGAATTTCTGTTTCAGAAAGTGTTTTTTTATTGATGGCCTTGAATGTACTTCCAGTACCTTTGGAATTTAGTTCGTCAACCTTACCTGATAACGCATGCCATAAATATTCCTGAGCACAAATATCCTCGTTTACCGTTAAAGCAGCTAACCCTCGGCCTATACAGCATTCACAATTTGCGATATTCAACGCGCCAATTGGTGCACGAACAGAGATTAAAATATCTTTTTCCCGTGCTATTTTGGTTGGCTCAGAGCACCACATACGAACCGCAGGATAAATCTCTCCAAAATCTGCATTTCCCTGAAAAAACGGAAGGCCGTTACCATCTTCGTTGTATGTGGAAGAATCCGGAGACTGTCCCATATTTATCGCACAAATTTCTTCTAACCTCGCCATCATAGCATCTCCTCCAATTCCGCCAGCCCTGCGGTAATCTCCAGTTCCAACTCATGCAGGTCTGCCATCAGTTCTGTGGTAGAGGGGTACTGCACCGGCACATACTCCACCTTTTTGTACTTGTTGATGGACAGGTCATAGTCGTTGTCTGCGATTTCCTGTTTCGGCACAAGAAAGCTCTGCTCTGTGCGCTGGCGGTCAGCTTCCTGGTCCAGATGGTGGAACCGCTCGATGATGTCGGGAATGTCATTTTCCGCAATTTCGCTGCGCTTGTCGTCCAAGGAAAAACCGTCGGCTTTCATATCATAGAACCACACATTTTCCGTGCCGCCCGCTCCGGTCTTGGTGAACACCAGCACCGCCGTGGACACGCCCGCATAAGGCTTGAACACGCCGGAGGGCATAGAGATCACCGCCCGCAGCTGATGGTTCTCCACCAGTTCTTTGCGAATAGCTTTGTGCGCCTTGGAGGAGCCGAAAAGCACGCCGTCCGGCACGATGCAGGCGCACTGACCACCCTTTCTCAGCATCCGCAGGAACAGGGCCAGAAACAACAGCTCGGTCTTTTTGGTGTTGGTCACGGCTTTCAGGTTGTCGTTGATGCTTTCCGCGTCCACGGTGCCCTTGAAAGGCGGATTTGCCAGACACATGGTAAACTTATCGCTGATCTGATTCTGCTTGGAAACACTGTCCTTGTAGTCGATCTCCGGGTGGCTGATGGAGTGCAGCATCAGGTTCATCGCAGAAATGCGCAGCATGGTGCGGTCTGTGTCAAAGCCGGTGAAGGCGTCCCCAGCAAAGTGCTCCCACTGCTCGGAAGTCATGGTATCCTCGTAGTGGTTGCGAATGTACTCCGCGGCGGAGACCAGAAAGCCTGCCGTGCCGCAGGCCGGGTCGCAGATGGTGTCATCCGGGGTGGGTTGCAACAACTCTACCATCATTTCCCGGATGTGCTTGGGAGTGCGAAACTGGCCGTTCTGCCCAGCGGTGGCCAGTTTGCCCAGCATGTACTCGTACAAGTCGCCCTGCATATCCAAATCGGCAATGTCATGCTCATACAGGTCATCCAACCCTGTGATGATTTTTTGCAACACCTGCGGCGTAGGAATCAGGAACATCGCATCGCTCATGTACCGGGCAAAGGCCGTCTCATTCTGCACATCACTGCTGGAATCGTCGGCGATTTCCACCGGTTCCCCCTGCTCGGTGAAGTCCGGCAGGCGGCCATGTTTCATGTTTTTGATAGCAGGGAAGACCCGCTGGGAAATTACATTGAAAATATCGCGGGGATCGTTGTTCTTGAATTTACTCCAGCGCATGGACTGTCCAACGGCAGACTGGGGGAAAATCTTCTCCATCTTCTCGCCAGTCATATGCTCAAATTCTTCCGTTTCCAGCTCTTTTTCGTCCAGAGAGCGGATAAACATAAGATAGGTCAGCTGTTCGATGACGGTTAGAGGATTGGTAATGCCGCCCGCCCAGATGTCCGTCCAGATTTTATCTACTTTATTTTTAATCACACCTGTAATCATGCATCTATTCCTCCGTTTTCTGTATCAGGGATAAATTCCATCACGTCTCCGATATTGCATCCCAGCATGGTGCAGATTTTTTCCATGCTGTCCATGGAGACAGGCTCACCTTTACTTAATCGTGCTAAAACATTGGTGCTGATTTTTGCACGGTGCATCATGTCGGTTTTGCTCAAACCATGATCGATCAACTGTTTCCACAGCCGATTGTAACTGATTGCCACCCCGCACCTCCTGATTTTTTCCTATTTACTAGTATAACGGATATTGTGCTAAAAGACAAATAAAATTCACGAAATCGTGAGCTATTGATTGGCAAAAACGTGGTCTGGATATTGGAATCCCAGACCACGTTTTGCTTTGAGCAAGACAGGCTTGCCATCAAATCATTTGAAAATGCTTTAGTGCATCCATAATTGCAGCTTCCTTTTCCGGCGGGCACTGTGGTGCTTTCGCGTCTTCTTTCTTTGACAGATTATAATTCTGCCCCACATCTAGCCCGCACTTCCGCTTAACCTGGGAGATATACAGGCTGGACACCTTCAGGCCGTGCTTTTCCAGCACATAGGCTTTGATCTCATCATAGGTGGCTTTACTCTCCGCCGATGTCAAATCCAGCTCGTCCATCTTCACTTCGATCTCGATATGTTCCTTACTTTGAAGTTTGGACAAT
>ERZ825137.4680-NODE-4680-length-13419-cov-4.032775_pt1 | contig 13419 bp, 15 predicted proteins | sample MGYA00519873_ERZ825137 | MGnify/ENA primary metagenome ERZ825137 (study PRJEB31778, sample SAMEA3449190) | human gut metagenome | biome: human gut; feature: human-associated habitat; material: faeces | place: United Kingdom | collected 2010/2012 ...
AAAAGTTGGAGTGCCCAGGTTTACCCGGGTACCCCAACTTTTAGTTTACAACCAAATAAATATCACAAAAATTTAAGCGCCGGATTGTTGGTTTTGAGAAATCAACGATTCGGCGCTTTTGTCATATCCGGAGGTGTCAAATGAGCAAGTAGGTTGGAGAGACAACAAAATATTAAATCGGCAAGGCCGGGACTTTTGAGAAATCGAAAGTTTCAGATTTTTTTGCATTTTGAGGAGGTGTCAAATTGAAGAACTATGAAAGCAAACAGGCATTCAAGAATCTGCCGAATGCCGGGTTGCCGGACAACGAGCTGGTGACGTGCCGTGAATACGAGCAGTGCGATGGGTGCAATTATCCAGCGCACGGTTTTATCTGCTGGCACGGCAACGGCAAATGCCTGAGAACTGAAATGCGGGAGGCAAAGAAATGATCATCCATGCGGCATCGCAAAATTCGCCTGATTTTCACCAGATAATTGCCCAAAATTGTAGTACGAGGTGAAAATATGATAAAAACGACTGCGATGTTGGTTCGTGCAGTTTCTGCTCAGCCTGCATTTTGAAAACTAAGGCTCCTGCTTTATATATGTCTGATTACGGCTTGTCGGCTTGTCTGACTCGCTCATGGCAACAAGCCCGTCCTCAATAGCTGGATTCAAATAGTTCTTTCTGAGAGTCTCTTTGGATTTCAGACCTAAGAGTTCCATAATGCGCTTGGCCGTATATGCTTCGCCGTACTCCATCACATTGAGCAGCCGCTTTACCTGCTCGCTCATGCCGGAAGTTGAGGATGCAGCCTGCTGCATGACTTCGTCCAAGGTGCTGTTTATCATGGTGAGCATAAACACGATGAACTCAACGGAATTACCGGCAACGTGGCATGCGGATATGGCGTTATAATACTCGGTTTGAAGTTTGTATATGTGACTCTCTATAGGCAGATACTGAAAGACCGGCTTCCACTGAGTAAGGAGCGCGGTCTGCCAAAGGCGAGCCATTCTGCCGTTGCCATCGGCAAAGGGGTGAATAAACACAAATTCATAATGGAATACAGAAGACAGGATCAGCGGATGCACTGAGTCTTTTTCACGAGCCATCCAACCGAACAGATCGTCCATAAGCTGCGGTACGAGGTGTGCCGGGGGTGCCATAAAAATGCATCTGTCTCCGTCAAATACGCCTTCCTCGCCGCGGCGGAACGTTCCTGATTCATCGACAGTATATTTCGTGAGAAGTCCATGTAAGCGCTTCAGCTCTTCAACCGAATACGGGTCAAAGCTGCCTATCTGCTCATACGCAGCGTAGGCATTCTTGACTTCCTGAATCTCTTTTTGCGGGCCTATCACGGGTTTGCCGTTTACGACGGCTCTTACCTCATCCATCGAAAGAGAATTTGCCTCTATCGCGAGCGATGAGTGTATAGACTTGATCCTGTTGTTCCGCCTGAGATGCGGCTTGCTCTCAAATTCTTTATAATTGCTGATTCGACCGAGCTTGTCCGAAATCTCGGATACAAGAGAAACCATTTCATTTGTTATGGAAAACGGAGGAGAATACATTTTCATAGCAAGCCTCCCAATTTAAAATACCTATTTTATTATACCTCAAGCTGTGAGAAATAGCAACATCTTGCTTATTATCTTGCGTGCTTTCTTGCGCATCAGGCAAATTTGGTATAAGAGTAAAATAAATTTAAAGTGCGCAGAAAAGCCCTCACGGCTCAGTGTGCAGATTGTCGCTGACGGCCTAAACTGGAGGAGGAACTGCAAAATGGATTTGCTTCGAGATGCTGCGCAATTTCAGCAGCCGGCAGAGCATCATCAACAAAATCTCTTGACACTGGCACAAAAATAGGATATGGTTCTGCGTTGAATTATCCATGCTGGAAAACATGGAACGTATAGAGCGGTCATAAAACAGATGTGGAGGTTGTGCAGAATGAAAGCTTGTGCTGCGAGGGGAAGCAGAAATACGCCTGACACGGCAGGCGTCAGACTGGTGCTTCAGCCGGAACTCATACTCCTGTTGAGCCTCCTTTTTATTGCACTTGGGGTCGACCTCGTTGCCATGACAGATCTTGGCGTATCCCCGATGCTTGCACCGGCTTTTGTCGTGAGCCGGATATCGCCGTTATCATACGGGACGTGCAGCATCATTCTTCAGACTTGTATGCTTGCCTCGGTCTGCATCGTGGCACGGAAGCTGCGTCCGGAGTGTATCGTCGCTTTCGCGCTGAATGCGCTGTTCGGCCTGTTTCTTGATTTCTGGCTTGCGATCCTTCCGGCTATTCCGGAAAGTCTTACCGTGAGGATAGTCGTGTGGATCGCTGCGGTTGTCCTGCTTGTGATAACGGTGGCGCTCGCAATGCTTACACGGCTGCCGATGACCCCGTGCGATTCTTTTGCCAGAGACATGGCGGAGCTGCTGAACAAGGACTACAGGAAATTCCGGACAGGCTATGACCTGTGCAGCACGGCTGTGTCAGCCGGTATATCGTTCCTCTTTACCGGAGGGCTGATCGGAATCGGGGTAGGTACGGTAGTATATGCACTGACCCTGGGAAACGGAGTTTCCTTCATGTGCAAAAAGCTGTCGCCGCATGTCGCATTCAAGCCGACATACATAAAGAGACTGGCAGAGCGCCATTCGAAAAAACAATAACGTCAAAGGCTGGGAGCAGTAAGTTTTTCTTACTGCTCCCAGCCTTTAGCGTTAAATGTCCTCTGTCCCGTAATAGCTCGTCATTTCAATATCGAGCAGCTTCCTGTAATCAAGGATCGTAATGAGGCTCCTGTCCGTGCGAATGAGCCCCTCACGCTCCATCCGGCTCAGCTCCCGGGAGAGCGTTGTACGGTATGCCCCGAGAAAATTGGACAGCTCAGTGCGGTTCATCTTTGTGTCAAACTGCATAGAGCCTGCGTTCTTGCTCGAGTATATCATATACCGCGCAAGCTTCACCTTTACAGATTTGCTGTTGATGATCTGCTGACGGTCAAAATCGTCCCGTATATGGATGGTCAGCATCTCATATATGTTGGAGAGAATCTGCGGCGGAGTGGATCTGATAAACTCTACGGAGCTGAGCCCCGGCGGGATATCAAAGAAAGCGATAGTACAGTGATCGTGACTGTAGAGCGTGGTGATGGAGTTATGGTTGTTATAAAAGATCGCGATGAACCCGAAAAGGTAATGTTGTCCGCCAAGACCTATAAGTGTATGTCCGCCATAAAAGCTGTCAGAGTATATACCGACCGTACCGTCGAGCACGATCCCGATGCGCTTTGATATCTCCTCGCGTGTTATGACGCAATCGTTTCGGTCAAATTCAACAATACTGCAGCCGTAACTTCTTGCAAACTGCCGAATTTCATTCTCGGAGGCATTCTTGAACAGAAAACTCTTCTTTAATTTATTTAATTCATACTCTGTCAGCATAAAAATCTCCCTACATATCCAACCAAATGTCGTATATAAAAGCCACAAAGTGTGCTAATAAGCACATCAAACTTCGGGAACTTATGTAATAATGACCACAGGTAAACGGAACAGCTGAGATTTGTGAAAAATGCCGGAGCTGACCGACCTCAAGCAATACAAAAACTAAGAGAGGTAAACAATGGGACAGGATTACGAGAAGGTCTTAGCTAAATGCTTTGAAAAAGTAAACTACATGAATGACCGGCTGGACGGTTTCCCTCACATCACCAGAAAGTCCTCATGGCTCACTAACCAGAATGGACACTGGACAGGCGGCTTCTGGATAGGGCTGCTCTGGCTGGAACGGATAATGAATGACGACAGCGGCATGGACGAAATGATAAAGAACTGGGCAATGAAGCTCAGATGCCGCATGGATGATACGAGCACTCACGATCAGGGCTTTATATTCGGACCGAGCTGTGTGCTTGGTTACAGAGTGACAGGAGACGATGCGTATCTCCCGCTCATCCACGCCGGAGCCGAGAACCTCATCAAACAGTACATACCCGAGACCGGGCTCATCCGCGCATGGGGAGAATCCGGATATGACGGAATATCCATTGTTGACACGATCATGAACATCCCGCTGCTGTGGATATCCGGCGAGCTGCTGGACGACCCGACACGGAAAGAGCTGTGTCTCGGCGTCGGCCGCCGCATACATGAGCATGCGGTGAGAGCGGACTACTCCACCTATCATGTTGTCCGTTGGGATAAAGATTATAACATTTACGGCGATACACATCAAGGCTTTTCGGCAGATTCATGCTGGAGCCGCGGACAGGCCTGGGCGCTGTACGGTTTTGCGAACATGTACCGTTACACAGGCGAAACCGAGTTTCTTGAAACGGCAATAAAAATCGCCGATTATTACTGGGAGCATCTGAACGACGATTTGATGCCGGCATGGGACTTCAACTTCCGCAATGACAGCAGCCAGCCGATAGACGCCGCGGCCTCCTCGATAGCCTGCGCAGGCATGGCACTTATATCCGAGATGTGCGGTGTGCGTGAGGACACCGAAGCGGCAAAGCTCTGGGGCGAACGTGCCGATAGGATCATTGGTGCCGAGACCAATATCTGCCTTTTTGAAGACATGGACAGGTATGGTATAATACGCCATGCGACTGTCGACCTCCCGCGCAAATCAGGCGTTGACGAATCGGCAATGTACGGCGACTACTACTTTGCCGAGGCGCTCTACCGCAGGATCAATAAGGATTCGACGAAAGCAACATCATTGCTATACTGAGAAAGAAATTATTAAGGAGGGTAAACCCATGCTGGAAGGAATCAAGGTTCTGAGCTTCACACATTATCTCCAGGGACCGTCCGCCGCGCAGGCGCTGGCAGACCTCGGAGCGGATGTAGTAAAGATCGAAGCCTGTAAAGGCGCTTATGAGCGCGGCTGGTCCGGATGCAACACCTACAAGAATGGTGTCAGCGTGTTTTATCTCATGGCGAACCGCAATCAGCGCGACCTCGCGATCGACCTCAAGTCTGAGGAAGGCCGTGAAACAATATACACGCTCATACGGGACAAAGGCTATGACGTTATCATTGAAAATTTCCGCCCCGGCGTTATGGACAAGCTTGGCTTGGGATATGAGAAGCTCAAGGAAATAAATCCTCGCGTAGTATACTGCTCCTGCACGGGCTACGGTTCAGCCGGTCCCAAGGCCAAGAAGCCGGGTCAGGATCTGCTGCTTCAGGGCATGAGCGGCCTTGCCGCCCTGACCGGGCCGAGCGACCACCCGCCTATGCCGGCAGGTACGGCGCTCGTTGACCAGCACGGCGCAATACTCGCAGCACTCGGTATCGTCTCTGCTGTATATGACCGCGACAGAACAGGCATTGGGCACAAGGTAGACGCAAGCCTGCTCGGCTCCGCACTTGACCTCCAGATAGAACCGCTCAACTACTTCATGAACGGCGGCGAGCTGACTCCGCGCACCGATACCGGCCTGTCCACACGTTTCCATCAGTCGCCCTACGGCGTTTATGAAACCGCTGACTCCTGCATAACACTCTCTCTGAACCCGTTCGATAAGCTGGAAAAAGCTTTTACTCCGGGCTCGCTTGCAGGCTTCACCGCAAGAGATCAGATGGAAAACCGCATTGAGTTTGACAAGGTCGTCTGCGCCGAGATGAAAAAGCGTACCACGGCAGAGTGGACGGAGATATTCGAGTCGCTCGGTATGTGGTACGAGAAGGTGAACGAGTATGAAGACGTTGTCAACGATGAACAGGTCATATTCAACGAAACCTTCATCACGATGAACCACCCCGTCGCCGGAGAGGTAAAGGTTCTTGGCCACGCGAACCGCTATGACGGTAAGCCCTTGCCGCTGCGCAGGCTGCCGCCCGATTTGGGAGAGAACACCTTGGAGCTGCTCAGAGAGTGCGGCTACTCGGAAGAAAAAATAGCGGATATGCTCAAATCAGGGAAAGCTGTAGCAAAGGCGGAATAATTCCGTACTCAGCTAAAAAGATATATTTTGATAGAAGAAGGAGAAAAAAATGAAAAAACTCACAGCAATCATTCTTTGCGTTGCCATGGTCGCCTGCCTGCTCGCAGGCTGCGGCTCCAGCAACACCGCGACCACCGCACCCGCAGCTCAGGACAGCACGTCTGCAAGCACCGACACCGCAGCTTCTGCCGACGTCATCACTCTCAAACTCGGCATGGTCGACCCCGACGGCAGCAACTTCCACAAGGGCGCTCTCGCAATCGCCGAGGAAGTTGAGAAGGCAACCGAAGGCCGCATCAAGATCGAAGTCTTCGCAGGCGGCCAGCTCGGAAACGAGAGAGACATGTATGAGGGCGCTCAGCTCGGCACCATTGACATGTTCACCGCTTCCAACGCTGTCCTCACCTCTTTCATCCCCGAGATGGCAGTTCTCGACCAGCCTTTCCTTTTCAATGATGCCGATGAGGCTCACCGCGTTATCGACGGTCAGGTCGGCCAGCTCATCGCAGAGAAGACCGCCGCTCAGGGCGTTCACACTGTCGGCTGGATGGATGTCGGCTTCAGAAATGTTTTCTCCACCCGTCCCGTTGAGACCATCGAGGACTTCAAGGGCCTGAAGATCCGCACCATGGAAAATGACCTGCACATCGCCGCTTTCAACGCTCTCGGCGCGATCGCTACCCCGATGGCATCCGGCGAAGTCTTTACAGCTCTCCAGCAGGGCACCATTGACGCTGCTGAGAACGCTGTTGCAAACCTTATTGCAAACCGTTACTATGAGATCACCAAGAACGTCACCATGACTAACCACGTCTTCGGCTTTATGGGCGTGTTCATGTCCGACAAGGCATACAACACCATCCCCGCCGATCTGATGGATGCATTCATGTCCGGCGTCAAGGCCGGTGCTGACCGTCAGCGCCAGTACCTCGTCGAGGCCAATGACAGCGCACGTGAGGAGCTTGTCAAGCTCGGCGTCAATTTCTACGAGATCCCCATGGATGAGCTGCGCGCAGTTGTTGATCCCGCAATGGAGCAGTTCTCCGACAGAATCGATCCCGATTGGGTCGCCGCAATCGAGGCAGATAAGGCAGCCTGATCATACTACACTTTTGAAGACACGGCCGGATTTATCCGACCGTGTCTATGAAAAGGGGAAACCGCATGAAAAAAATATTGTCCAAGCTTCAGAAAATTGAAGACTTTATACTTTTTCTGACCTTTGTGATAATGATACTGGGAGCATTCGCTCAGGTGCTCAACAGAAACATATTCAAACTCGGCATAAGCTGGCTGGAGGAAATATCCCGTTACTGCATGGTATATATGGCGCTGCTTGCTACGGAAGCAGGTCTGCGTGACGGCTCCCAGATATCGCTCACTGTCCTGACCGACAGGTTCGGCGGCACGGCAAAGACCGTGTGCCACGTAATTTCTAAAATCGTTGTTATTGCATTCTCGGCAGTCTGCTTTTATTTTTCTTTCAGTATCATTCAGACTCAGATAATGTCCGGTCAGGTTTCGTCCGGACTGCGCATTCCGATGTGGATACCATATTCCGCACTTCCCCTGAGCTTCGGGATCATAACTATAGTTCAGACCGTTACGCTCGTGCTGTCATTCTTCACCGGCAAGGGCGATGATATACCGGAGAAAAAGGAGGCGGCAGAATGACAGGGTATGTGCTCTTTGCGTCCATGATAATAATGCTCCTCGTAGGCGTGCCGATTTCCGTCACGCTAGGCGCGGCAACGCTGACGGCGCTGCTTACGCTCGATGTGCCGCTTGCTGTCATTCCGCAGCGTCTGTTCACAGCGCTGGATGCATCTTCTATCATGGCAATACCGTTCTTTGTCCTTGCGGGCAATTTCATGTGCGAGGGCGGCATATCCCGCCGGCTTGTTGACTTCTGCAACAGCATTATAGGAAATATCCGCGGCGGTATGGCCTATGCAATGATCCTGGCCTGCGCGTTCTTCGCGGCGCTGTCGGGTTCCGCACCCGCGACTGTGCTTGCCATCGGCGGAATGCTCTATTCCGACATGGTAAGGATAGGCTATCCCGCCGATCGCTCCGCCGGTCTTCTGGCAGTTGCTGGCGGTCTTGGCCCCATCATCCCCCCGTCAATAGTCATGGTCGTCTACTGCACTATTACAAACAGCTCCGTGGGCGACATGTTCAAGGCCGGTATCGCTGCCGGCATCATTATAGCTCTGGTACTGTTTTCGCTCTGCGGCTTCTACGCACGGAGAGAGAACTGGCCGCGCAATACTGTTAAGCACTCTGCCAAGACGATCGGCATAAACTTTGTTCATGCTTTTCCGGCGCTTCTTCTGCCCGTTATAATTCTCGGCGGAATATACTCCGGCTTGATGACTCCGACGGAGTCTGCTTCTGTGGCTGTCGTATATTCTTATATAGTAGGCCGGTTCGTCTATAAAGAGATCGATCTCAAAAATGTTTACCGTATTATACTTGACTCCGGCAAGAGCAGTGCTATAGTTCTGTTCATCATCGCGACCTCTTCCGCGTTCTCGTGGCTGTTCACATTCTCCGGAATTTCCAGCCAGATCGTCAACGCAATCGTTGCGATGAATCTTGCGCCGTGGCTGTTCTGCCTTGTCGTGGCGATAATCCTGCTGATCTTCGGGACCTTCCTTGAGGGCATTTCGATCTGTGTGCTGCTTGTTCCGGTGCTCTGGCCTATCGCGCAGAGCCTCGGCGTGAACGCGATCCACTTCGGCATGATCGTCTGCGTCGGCATCGTCATCGGCAATATGACCCCGCCTGTCGCGGTCAACCTCTTCGCCTCGGCTTCGGTTTCCAAGCTTTCCATAAGCGAAATCGCGAAGGGTGAAATACCGTTCTTCCTCGGCTTCGTGGCTGTGTTCTTCCTCTTTGTTCTTGTTCCGGGGATGAGCACTCTGCTGCTGTAAATGCCGGCAGTTATAATTGGAAGCATCATATAACAGGAGACAGAATTATGGAATACAAAAACAAGCTTATTCTGGTTGAAAAGCCCAGAAAAAATGTCGCGCTCATAACTCTCAACAACCCTCCCTTGAATCTGGTGACGCTTGACCTGAGCGCCGAGCTGCGTGAGACGCTCTTCAAGCTTGAGCAGGACGACGAGGTTCGCGTTATCGTCCTCACCGGATCCGGCCAGCGTGCTTTCTGCGTCGGCTCCGACGTCAAGGAATTCCCTCAGGTGTGGGATGATGTCATCGGCAAGAAGCTCCAGAAAGAAAACGAGACCTTCAACTGCATCGAGTTCCTTGAAAAGCCCGTTATTGCCGCAATGGAAGGCACTGTCTGCGGCGGCGGTTATGAGATGGCTATGGCCTGCGATCTGCGCATCATGTCCGATATAAGCAAGATCGCCCAGCCCGAAATAAACCTTGGCGTGTTCCCCGGCAGCGGCGGTCTGTTCCGCCTGCCCAGGATCGTCGGCGCTGCAAAGGCTATGGAGATGATGTTCCTCGGTGAGTTCATAGAAGCGGACGAATGCCTGCGGCTCGGCCTCGTCAACAGGCTTGCCCCTGCTGGACATGTTGTCGAAGCGGCGCTCGATATGGCCGAAAAGATCGGCCAGAAGCCGTTTGAGGCAATAAAGCTGATAAAGAAGGGCGTCCGCGAGATCGGCAATTCCGGTTCAGCTGAATGCTTCTACAAGAACCTCGAGTTCAGCAAGGACGTTTTCAAAACCCCGGACTGCGCGGAAGGTGTTGACGCTTTCCTCCATAAGCGCACTCCCGAATTCAAGTGATCTTCCGCGTCCGGGCATCCAACGAAGGGGCTGTCTCACTGAGAGGCAGCCCCCAAAAATGCAGATTGAGACAGACGCAGCTTTAAGAGTATGCGGATGGTATACTTAGATGAACGCTGAAACAAAAGGTAAAGTAAGTTTCGACCCGGTATGGTGCAAGGGCTGCGGCATATGCGCCGCTTTCTGCCCGGTCGGGGCGATAAGAATGGACGGCAAAAAACCGGCTGCCGCAGACGGCTGCATCGCCTGCCGCCGCTGTGAGCATCTTTGTCCGGATATGGCTGTAACAGTCACCGCGATATTGAGCGAATGATGGAAAAATACACACTGATACAAGGAAATGAAGCCTGTGTCCTAGGGGCGATGGCAGCGGGGATGAGCTTCTACGCAGGCTACCCGATCACGCCCTCAACGGAGATCGCCGAGCTGTCGGCACTTCTGCTGCCGAAGTCGGGCGGAACTTTCATCCAAATGGAAGATGAGATAGGCAGCCTTATGTGCGTTCTGGGTGCGGCGGCAGCCGGCAAACGGGCCATGACCGCGACGAGCGGCCCTGGCTTTTCCCTGATGCAGGAGAGCATCGGCTATGCTGCAATTGCGGAGCTCCCGTGCGTGATCGTGAACGTGCAGCGGCAAGGGCCTTCGACAGGCATGCCTACTTCACCCTCTCAGGGCGACCTTATGCAGTGCCGCTGGGGCACGCACGGGGATCATCCGATAATAACGCTCTCACCGTCCTCCGTTGAGGAGACATACACTCTCATAATGGAAGCATTCACGCTTTCAGAGAGGTACAGGACTCCTGTGATTTTTCTGATGGATGAGATGGTCGGGCATCTGCGCGCGGGCGTCGCTCTGCCGGAACTGCCGGAGCCGCCGCGGCTGAACTGCGAATTTTACAAAACGGCTCCGTACCGCACGGAACCGGGAGAGTATGTCCCGCACATGCCGCCGATAGGCTATGGACAACGGTATAACATCACTGGACTTGTTCACGACGAAAGCGGCTTCCCGACAAACAGCAATGCCGAATGCGAAAAACTGCTGACCCGGCTGAATGATAAAATAGAAAAGAATCTGGACGATATATGCCGCAGTGAGGAATACTTGACCGAGGATGCAGATGTTCTCATTGCATGTTTCGGGGGGGCGGCAATGGCTGTGCATGCGGCGGTGGATATGCTGCGCGCAGAAGGAATACGTGCAGGGATGTTCCGCCCGGTCACAGTATGGCCGTTCCCGGCGGACGCCTTCAGGCGTGCTGCCGGTCGGGCCGACAGGCTGTATGCCGCTGAACTAAATATGGGACAGCTGGCGCAGGAGCTTGAAAAATACACATCGGGCAAAAAAGTAGGGCGTATCTGCAAATTTAACGGGCAGCCGCTATACCCGAAGGAGATCACTGCGCGCATAAAAGAGGAGATCAGTCATGGCGGATAAGGATACGGAACAGTATCTCAGAAAAGAAAACATGCCGCATATCTGGTGCCCGGGCTGCGGGAATGGGATCCTCATGCACGATGTTATCCGTGCGATACATTCGCTCGGCCTGAACGGGGACAGGGTATGTGTCGTTTCGGGCATAGGCTGCTCGTCAAGAGCCGCCGGATATATGAATTTCAGCACAGTGCACACCACGCATGGCCGCGCGATCCCATTTGCGACCGGCGTGAAGCTCGCTGATCCAACGCTGGAAGTCATCGTGATAACCGGTGACGGCGACCTTGCCGCGATAGGCGGAAATCACTTCATCCATGCCTGCCGCAGAAACATCGGGCTCACGGTCGTGGTGTTCAATAACGAGATATACGGCATGACGGGCGGGCAGTATTCACCGACGACGCCGACGGGGGATCACGCGGCCACCGCGCCCTACGGCAATCTTGAGCGCAGCTTTGATATAGTCAGCCTGGCTCAGGCTGCCGGTGCGGGCTTTGCCGCGCGCGGGGACTGCTATCACACCGAGTTGACGGTGTCTCTTATTGCGCGCGGGATAAAGCATCAAGGTTTCTCTGTCATTGACTGCGCCAGCATATGCCCGACCTACTACGGACGAAAAAACGGTAAAGGCAGCCCAGTCGACATGCTCAGTTGGCAGCGCGATAATCTGAAGCCTGTGAAGAACGCGGAGCAGTTTGACGCTTATTCCATCGGAATCGCATTTGAAAATGATTATCCTGAGTACACGCAAACATATGGGAATTTGCTTAGCAGCTTAGCGGAGGACGGCAATGAGACATGAAATCAAATTTGTCGGCTCCGGCGGCCAAGGTATCATAACCGCCGCGATAGTTCTCGCCGAAGCTGCGGCAAGCTGCGGGTTCAGCGTCACGCAGACGCAGGCCTACGGACCGGAAGCCAGAGGAAGCCTTTGCAGTTCGGAGACGATCATCGGCAGCGGCGCGATATTGTTTCCGAAGATCGAGCATCCGGATATCCTGGTGCTGCTCACGCAGGAGGCCTGCGATGCTTATTCCGCAGCTGCTGGCAGCGAGTGTACGATCCTAACGGATTCGTCGCTTTCGGTTACCGGTTCTGCCAGAGTTATTAGTTTGGCGATTTTTTCTGCCGCGGAGAAAACTTGCGGGAAAAGCAACTGTGTAAATATGCTTACTGTCGGCGCGCTCAACAGGCGCTGGCACATTGTGCCGGAGACCGCGCTTTTGTTTGCTGTTAAAAAGCACCTGCCGCGGGCTTTCTGGGAAAGCGGCATCGCGGCGTGCATGGCTGGAGCCGAGCTTGCCGGAAGCGCAAAGCTTGACTGACTTTTTGGAGGAGAGTTTTATGAGCTCAGTGTTTGAGGTAGGGATGCTTCTGTGCTTTGGAGCTTCGTGGCCGTTCAATATCATCAAGTCATACCGTTCCCGCACAGCCGGCGGGAAAAGCATCGGCTTTGAGCTGCTGATAATGGTCGGGTATCTCTGCGGAATTACCGGAAAACTCATAATGCACAATGTCAATTTTGTTTTGTGCGTGTATATTCTGGATCTGGTGATGGTCGCCGCTGATTTCGCGCTTACACTGCGCAACAGGAAATTGGATGCGCTTGGCGCGAAAGGTTCTATATAATGGGATAACGGCAAATCTCGGTCACCTAAAGTGTTCTGAAGTGCTTTTGTCGGTCCTCAAAATTGGCTGACCCTGCCATCATTGTCAGCCAATTTTGAGGACATTGCGTCGAACGCAGTGTCCTCAAGGCTTTCCGGGCACAAAAGGCCCGAAAAATTTTTTGTTTTTCCATTGATGACAGACCCTGTTCTCCCAGACTTGAACAGGGACTTTTCCATATTTTAGGTAATATAGCCGCTGTGTTTTCCTGCTGCGCGGGCGAAATACAAACATGTACTGAAATTTTCAAAAAATAAATATCACAAAAATTCAAGCGTCGGATTGTTGGTTTTGTAGAATTAACGATCCGGCGCTTTTGCCATAGCCGGAGGTAAGTTAATGAGCAAGTAAGTTAGATAAACAACAAAACATTAAATCGGTAAGGCCGGAACTTTTGAGAAATCAAAGGTTCCGGCCTTTTTGCATTCTAAGGGGGTATCGAATTGGAGAACTACGAAATCAAACAGGCGTTCAAGAATCTGCCGGACGCTGGACGTCCGGACAATGAGACAGTGGCGTGCCATGAATATAGGCAGTGTGAAGGGTGCAATTATCCAGCGCACGGTTTTATCTGCTGGCACGGCGACGGAAAAT
>ERZ825137.4685-NODE-4685-length-13415-cov-3.232859_pt1 | contig 13415 bp, 13 predicted proteins | sample MGYA00519873_ERZ825137 | MGnify/ENA primary metagenome ERZ825137 (study PRJEB31778, sample SAMEA3449190) | human gut metagenome | biome: human gut; feature: human-associated habitat; material: faeces | place: United Kingdom | collected 2010/2012 ...
CCTTTAGCTCAGTTGGTAGAGCAACTGACTCTTAATCAGTGGGTCCCGGGTTCGAATCCCTGAAGGTGCACCAAGCCCTTCGGACGGAAACGGACGAAAGGGCGAAATAGTTGGTTTCGATAACGCGCAGGGTACACCCGTACCCATACCGAACACGGAAGTTAAGCTGCGTGGTGCCGAAAATACTTGACCGGAGACGGTCCGGGAAGATAGGAAAGAGCCAACACAGAGGGAAAGGCTGACGGGGTAAGTCAGTTAGTGTTGATAACGCGCAGGGTACACCCATACCCATACCGAACACGGAAGTTAAGCTGCGTGGTGCTGACAATACTCGACTGGAGACGGTCCGGGAAGATAAGTAGACGCTAACACTTCTCCTTCAGCCTTTTTCTTATTTTTACAATATTCCTCGATAGCTCAGTCGGTAGAGCGCATGACTGTTAATCATGATGTCACAGGTTCGAGCCCTGTTCGGGGAGCCAAGAGAAGCACTTGCATTCGCAGGTGTTTTTTCTTTTTATGTTGATTCGTTTCATTTTTCCTTGCCGAGTATCTGCGTTAGTGCGTGAAGCTTTTGCTTTGTTTAAGTGGTTGAAATGACGGTGATTTTGTGGTGTTATTTTAGAAAGTGGGGGTGATAAGATGAATCGCGTGAATTCCCAAAGTAAATTCCACAGTGAAAAAGCAGTAGAATTTAGTATGAGAAAACGATGGAATTTACTTTGGGAAAAAGCGAAAAAGGTGCCGAGAGAGGACAAAAAACAAGAAGAGAGATAAAAAAGTGCATGGCAAAAAAGCCTGAGAATGAAATTTCCCGGACTAAGTTCCACCTATGTGGAATTTACTTTAGGAAAGGTGCCTCAACAGTTTAGATGTTTGAATCACATTTTTGGGCTCAACAAAAGAGATGCCGAGAGCCTCGGCGAGCCTTTCGGAATACGCAAAGGAAAACATGTCATAGGCACTTTTCCCGTTAAATTGTTTTCTCTTCACGGCGTTAATATGGGAAAATATCAGATCGACATCTTGCTGTGTCCAATCATCAAATGAAGTGCCGGACTTGGCAATTCCCCTGAATAAGGTGTGGTTGTTTTCAACATGAGGCTTTTGGTAAGGTGCATTGGGATCACAGAAAAACAATTTTGTTTCCGGTTTCTCATCCAACCCGTTCTCAAAGGATGCAACAGCACTGAATTCTCCCCCGTTGTCCGTCAGAAGGACAGGAAAGATATCCGCAAAGTCAAAGCCGTAACTGCGTACGGTTTTCTTCAGCATACGAATTTTGGTAGCGGCTTCTGCGGCGGTCTTGTTATCCAAAAGCAGTCCGAACATGAAGTCAACATTTACAAATTGAAAGGTCATAATCACTTTGCCGCCGATCCTGCCGATGACCGTATCCATTTCCACATAATTGGCGGACGGATTTTCTTCAAGAAACAGCATGAAGTCATCAAAGCTCCTGCCGATCTTTACGCCTTTCGGAACGTATTCATCTTTTTCCTTTTTCCTCGGTTTGAATTTTGCGGCGCGCGGAAGATCTATTTTAGAGATCGAATAGTACCCGCGTTCAATATGTCGGTATACCGTCGTCTTGGAAACAGGCAAGCTGTTTGCCTGAATTGCATGATAAACATTTTGTCCGGCTTTCACTGCGGATGAAACAATTTGTTCTGTCCTGTAAAACTCCCCTTTCGTGAGAGGAATTCCTTCCCTCGACTCCGCTAATACAGTCTCATATTCCTGTTGAGCGGCTTTTGCCTGATATACTCTTCTCACATATCGACAGTTGCCGTGGTTGCGCTTGGGACATCCGTTGTAAACGAACGGTGCCTTCAGTAATCCGGGACAGCTCTCGTTTGTTTTGGTAAAACTGTTTGAGTATTTATTTCCGTGTAGCTTTACCTCCTTTGAAACAGTTGTCTGATCTTTTCCGATCCGCTTTCCGATTGCCTTAAAGGTCATTCCTTTGCTGAACTTAATTTCGCTTCAATTTCCACTGTGGAATTTACTTTGGGAATTCACTCATTGTTACAAGGTGTACTTTTAGCTGCAACTAGTGTTGACTTTATCGTAGAATGTGGTAAAATAAGCATATACTTACGGTTTTAAAACAAACTGCTGGGTTTGTATAGGCGAAATCAATAATATTTCTATCATGGGGTAAAACATGAAGGTTGCAATATGCGAAGATGAACCTATGTGCGTCGATTTACTTGACGCCTTTATTAAGCAATGGGCAAGAGAAAACGGTATTTTTGTTGAGGTTTTAAGTTATGGTACAGCAGAACAGTTCTTATTTGATTTCGGGAATGACGAATCTATTGATTTAATTTTCCTCGATATTAAAATGGGGAAGATGAATGGGATAGAACTTGCCCATAAATTGAGAAGTGAAAACAATAATGTCTACATAGTTTTTACAACTGACTCAAGTGAGTATGTTTTTGAGGGTTATAATGTATCGGCACTGAATTACCTAATAAAACCTATTGAATATAATAAATGTTGTGCCATGTTGGAGAGAGTTCGTAAACTGACTGCAGAACGCAAATATTATTTATGTAAAACGTCTGAATCGCTCATTCGTATCCCCTACGAAGAAATTCTATTTATAGAAATGCATTCACACAATGCGACAATTAACACTTCCAAGGGGAAATATATAACAAGAAAAACCATGACTAATATTCTTTTAGAACTTGATAGTGAACTATTTATGAAGTGTCACAAGTCCTGTATAGTAAATATTCAGCACATTTCTTCTATATCGCAAAAGAGTATTACACTATCTAAAAACATCTCTATCGATGTCAGCATGAGATATGTTGCTGACATTAATAAAATGTATGTGAAATATTATTCAAACAGAGGGTGAAAAGGTGCAAAATTTATTTTTGGAGTTAACTGCAAACGCTATGGATATTTCGGTTTTGACTTTGTTGTTTACTAAACGATTACCACCGAAAGATAATAATCTAATATTTACACTGTGTTTTGCTATCATCGGATTCATACTTGAGAGTGTCCCAACAATTTTTAATATTAATCATTATCCTACAGAAGTGATTTTAATTGCTTTCAGTATAGTATTTCTATATTTCTTTAGAGAGGGCTCGGTATTACATAAGCTTTTTTGGGTTGCAATTTCATTCTCTTTAATATTTGCAATAGCATTTACGGTGTTGCCGGTGGTATCTTACATAGTGAATGCCGATTCTGATGTAATATTCAATAGCTTTTCAAATAGAGTCTTGTATCTTGCCATAGTTAATATTATAAAATTTACGTTGTTTTTTTTAATGTCCATGAGACCGCAAAGAATATATAACAATTATTTTCCGTTGCTTTTATGCTTGTTTATTCCTCTGGTAAGTGTTGTTTCGGGGACATGGTTATTCGGAATGTCTGTGAATAATGAAATTGAAACTGTTCCGGACAAAATTATTGTTTTGATTTCAATCAGTTATTTGCTTATAAATATTGTTTCCTTTATGTTATATGAGATAATTGGGAAGAACGCAGAAAAAACTTTTTATCTTATGGCAAAGGAAAACCAGTATGAACTTATGACACAATACACAGAACAAATTAAACAACATAATAAAGAAATCAGAATTTGGCAACATGACATGAAACACCATTTAAGTTGTCTACACACTTTGATTAAAAAAGAGAATTATATCGGAGCAAGCGAATATCTTGAAAGGTTTATAGACAGTGCTCAAGCATCGTACCTAAGAGTCAACTCTGGAAATTATATTGCTGATGCAATATTATCAGCGAAATTTGACAGTGCAACGTCAAAGGAAATTAAAGTTGAGAGTGAAGTTTCTTTGCCTGAATCGTTTTCTGTGGGGGAAGTGGATTTTTGCTCAATACTATCTAATATTCTTGATAACGCTGTTGAAGCGTGTCAGAAAGTTGTGGATTACCCTTATATTAATTGTTAAACTTTTAGTTCTCGTTAGAAGCACTGCTTCTTATATCGTTCTATTGTTGATGTTTTGCGGAAATAAAATTGACATATCTGATTTTGTTTTTTATATTGGCGTTGTGACAACGTTTTCTGCGGTTTTATCAAGGCTTCAGGGAAATATACAGACTATTTATAATAACTATCTTGAGGTGAATGATTATATTGATTTTGAGAATTTATCTAATCAATCGGCTTCCGTTAAAGAGTGTAGAGAGTTGCCTCGAGATATTATGACGATTGAATTCGTTGATGTATCCTACAAATATCCGGAAAGCGAACATGTAATCTTAAATCACATTAACCTGATGCTTCGTAAAAACGAAAAAATCGGTCTCGTGGGTCTAAACGGCGCAGGAAAAACTACTTTAGTGTTATTGATGTGCGGTTTGCTTCAGCCGACAGGAGGCACAATACTACTAAACGGTGTTAATATAGCGAATTATAATAGGAATCAATATATCAGCCTTTTTTCTGCTCTCTTTCAGGAAATCAGCGTGTTGCCGGATAATGTTTTAAACAATATTGGTTTGCAAGAATCATATTCGGACGAGCAGTTCGAACGTATAAAAAATATCACTTGTGAGTGCGGACTTCAAAATATTGAATTAAATGATAATCTTATCCGAGAAATATTTGATGATGCGATATGTTTGTCCGGCGGGGAAATGCAGAAATTAGCTTTAGCCAGAGCCATATATAAATCGGCTTCGGTTTTAGTATTAGATGAACCTACAGCGTCATTGGATCCATTATCGGAACAGCAATTGTACCTGAATTACGGAAGGTTCAGCGACGGAAAAATCAGCATATTTATATCACACCGATTGGCGTCTACCGCCTTTTGTGATCGTATCATTATGTTGGAGAACGGAGAGATCATTGAGAGCGGCAGTCATTTGCAGTTAATGGACAAAAAAGGAAAATACAGAGATTTGTTTGAAACGCAACGTGAATACTATAAGAAGAAATCGTTGGAGGAGGATTGCTTGTGAGTAAGATTAAGAGTTTATATATCAGAACTCTATCTCTTTTAATTCGAAAAGCCCCCAAAATGGTTATTTATAGTGTTGCTTTGACCGTGATCACAGCTATTTTTCCTTATGTGAACATTATTTTATCGTCTAAATTGATAGATGAACTTATTCATTCACGATTTCATGTATTATTACTTTATGCAGGGATACTTGTTATTTCTGATTTTATGATTGGCGTGATACTATCCCGGCTACAGAAAATGACTGCAAGGGAATCTGAATGCTTTTTGACATTTCAGACGGGTTTGTTAGCTGAACGGGCGGCGAGTATCCCATATGAGATATTCTGTAGTAATGAATACCAGAACCGACGGCGTGAGCTGGACGAATTATCTGATGAAACAGGCGCAAGCCTGTTCAGCATCATTGACTTGATAAAACGGATTGTCGGATTTGGTGTTTCTTTCATCGCCGCAAGTATTGCAATCTTTAGTGCTTTATCGACTATATTGCATAATGAAAAAGTGTCAGGCATGGAGGCTTTGATTTGGCTGTCGGCGGCAAACGTATTATTGGTTATTGTATCGATGATTTCGTCTTGGCGCATCCAAACAAGCAAAAACCATGCGGAAGATCGGATTTTACCCAATTATAAAATCAAGTGGTATTTAGATCGAGAATACTTAAGATTTAAAAAAACCGCAAAAGAAATAAGGATTTTTAATCAAGAGCCAAAAGTGCTCAAGCTGTTTGAGGAGGCTAACAACCAAATCAATACTGTCAAAGATGATTTCGAAAAAACTGTTTTACGTCAGAATATAATCATAGATGGGACGAAACAGTTATCTGATTTATCCATTTATATTACATTTGCTGTCATGGCGTTGCTTGGCAATATTACTGTCGGTCAATTTAATGAATTGGCACAAACAACCCGTGCTATGTATGATAATATAATTGGGCTTTCATCGATTATTTCAGACTATCGTCGTGATAGAAAGTGGCTGAGAGCTTTTTGGCAAAACTATGATGCAGGGGTGAGTTTATCAGAAAAGGCGTCGAGCAGTGATCGCAAAAGAGACCAAAATATGATTTCATTCCGCAATGTCGAATTCAAATATAGTGATTTGGGCAGGTTTTCAATTGATAACCTGAGTGTGTCGATCAAAAAGGGAGAGCATATTGCGATTGTCGGCAAGAATGGCAGTGGGAAAAGCACTCTTGTTATGCTGATGTGTGGATTACTTAAACCGTCGCAAGGTGAAATATCCGTGTTTGGCAATGAACCGGATCCTAAGATGTTTTCGGCTGTTTTTCAGGATTATAATTTGTTCGCACTTCCGATCAAAGAGAATGTCGGTGTTTCCTGTGAGCCGAATATATGCAAGGTGGTAAACGCAATGAGAAGTGCGGGGGTATCGGAACGGCTGATTGGTGAACGGGATGCATATTTGTATCGGCAGTTGGATCCGGAAGGCATTGAAGTGTCAGGAGGCGAGGGACAGAAGATCGCTATCGCCAGGGCATTTTATAAGGATACCGATATTATTATAATGGACGAGCCAACGTCATCATTGGATCCCATATCCGAAGCGGCGGTTTATGAGGGAATACACTCAGAATATAAGGATAAAACGGTGGTATTTATATCTCACAGACTGTCTTCGTGTAAGTTTTGTGATAGGGTGTTGGTTATGGAAGGCGGAAGCATTATTCAAGAGGGAACGCATGACAAACTGCTTCTGCACTCCAAAGGAAGATACTGCGAGCTGTGGAATGCACAAGCTCAGTATTATCAAACTTAAAGTACCGGAGGGAAACAAATGAAAGCAGTAACAGTAAGCGGTATTTTGAGTGTTATAAATAAATCCAAAAAATTGAAATAAGCAATTGGATGAAAAGATTTCAGGGCAGGGTATGAACTCAATAGTATTTATACAAATCATTGTTGGGCTGGGAGAAATGTTTATTGCGAAATTCCCCTATTCTCAATTGTTAATCTCGGAAACAGAAACAGCTCAAAAAAAGTTTGATGTGTCACAAGAACTTTACAAGGATCAGCTACCGTATATACGTTAAATTCAGTGGATGTGGCTAATGATACAATGATAATGTTACTGATTAATATATGTTTTGAACCATATTGAGGAGATTCATTAATGAGCGCTTTTCTCGTTTCTCTTATGATGCTCGGATTAATTTGATTGTACATGGAGGCAAAGTAAAATCATTGCCCCTTTAGGGGAAATGACTATTAACAAGCGGATGTTTGGAGTATATGGATGAAGAAAATCGAATTGGATCAGATAATTGAAGTTTTGAATAATTGCATGGAAAACGCTTACATTACGCGCGAAATGCTTGATGACAACTTACCGGATATCGGCATGGACTCTATAACTTTTGTGCAAATAGTAGTTTCTTTGGAAGAGCGATTTGAATGCGAAATTCCGGATGAAAAGTTGTTGATATCCCAAATGGATACTGTGCATAAAATAGTAGATGTACTTCAGTCAATATAAAAACAATTTAAAGTATTCTACTAAATTTGAAATAGTGCGGTTTTGCAACGGAGGGAGAATAAAATTAAAATTAATATTGTTCAAATTTCCAATTATTTAATGGAACCATTTTTGAGGTCCTATATGTCCTCTGCGTTCGAGGAATTAGGTCTAAAAGTTCATCATACCTTCGTTCCCTATGAAGAATTTGGTAAAAGAACGCAAGAATTGAAACAAGCCCAGTTGATCATAGTTTCTTTAAGTTTCGGCGAATTATATCCCAACATAATTAATGATATTGTAACCGAAAGAGTGACATGCGATGAAGTGCTGAAAAATGCGACCTTGGAATGTAAAAAAATTCTGTCAGTTGTAAAAAGTAACACTGATGCTAAAATAATATGGGCGGGATTCGATGATTATCTCATTAACGTCGAGACGGTATACGGGAATACTCCGCCATTGTCAGGGTTGGTTGATAGGATCAACCAAAATATTATTGATATTTTAACGGACGATGATTATGTGGATATAAAGCGCTTGGTTGCAAGAATCGGAATAAATCAAGCGTACAGCATAAAAGGCAAGTATCGTTGGAATGCGCTGTACTCGAAGGATTTTATCAAGTTACTATCTGATGAAGTATTTAAACAATATTTAATTTACGCGGGGATTACTAGGAAATGCTTGATACTTGATTGTGACAATGTTCTTTGGGGAGGAGTAGTATCCGAAGATGGCATTGAAGGAATTCATCTTGGTAGAGACGGACTGGGGAGAGAGTTTCAGGATTTTCAGCGTTTTCTTCAAAATTTATATTATCATGGTGTAATACTGGCCGTGTGTAGCAAGAATGATGAAGAGGATGTGTTGCGAGTTTTTCGTGAGCATAGTGGAATGATTCTTAAAGAGGAACAAATTGCGTGCTTCCAAGTAAATTGGGATAGTAAAGCGACAAATATCAGAGCAATTGCAGAAGAACTAAATATTGGGACAGAAAGCATGGTCTTTGTTGATGATTCGGAGTTTGAAATAGAAGCCGTCAAATCGTTCCTCCCTGAGGTTATTACAATTTTGTATGATCGAGAACGGATGTATGAGAAGTTTTCGTGCTTTAATTTAAAAAGCGAAATTAACTTGGAGGATATTGAACAAAGAAACAACACTTATCGTACAAATCGCTCCCGCAAGGCCTTGATGGATAGCTGCAACAGTTACGACAAGTACGTGGAATTGTTGTCAAACAATATTGAGATTCACCGAATATTGCCGATGGAGTACAGTCGTGTTGCAGAACTAACACAACGGACAAACAAGTGTACAAACGGGAAGCGGTACACTGTAGCGGAATTAAAAAAACGCTTACGAAACCCAGAGGCTCATTTATATTCTGTTTCCCTTTCTGATCGTTTTTCAAATATGGGCATCGTTGGAGCTATGGAAATTGAGAACGGTGAGTTAGGACTGTTCAGCCTTTCTTGTCGAGCACTAGGCAGGAACGTGGAGAATAAAATGCTTGAATTTATTACGGAACGATACACTTTAAAAAGCATCTTGTTCAAACAGAGTGATAGAAATATGCAACTGTTGATGTTGATGCAGGAGTTGATACCTGATGCTGAGTTCTTGAAACTATGATTCATAAATATTACCTCATGAGGGATTACCGCGTTTGAGGATGAGTTTGGAAATAACGATTAGCGGACAAAAGGAATGATTGACTACCATTTTGCATAAGAACAACCTTGAAAGGAATAAAGAACATCTGTAATTAACGGTGTGTTTGTCTACGGTTCGAAATATGAAAAAGATCGTTGAACTACCAATTGTAAATCCTATTTATTCTGTATACCATAGTCAGGGCTCTGCCAGTGCAGTGATTTCAAGCAACCCCAGTGTTCGAAACTGGTATCTCAACCATGCGATTATTTTGAGCTGTGACAACCGTTTTTTGTATTCGTCTCATTCGCCGGATGTCAGTGTATGTCATTCCAATTTGGATTCGGCACCCTATTTGGATCAGCGTTCCGTAAACACGCTGTATCTGAACGGATATGTGCATCCGGTGATTCGGGCGATGTTAGACGACGGCTACTATGTCTATTACACCGTAATTGATGACTATTATATCAAGGGAAAGTCTGGGTATGGAAAGCGACATTTCTTTCACGACGGTCTGATTTGCGGTTATGATCAGAATGAAAAGACATATAGCATTTTCGCCTATGACGAAAACGATCGCTACACCGTGTTCAAGACGCCGCAAAGCGGGTTTGAGGCAGGACGTAAGTACGTCAAAAAGCACGGCGGAGGCGTAGTCGGTGCCCTGTGTGCAATTCGTCCGTGGGATATTCAATACGAGTTGGAGCCGGAGACGGTTTGTCGTAATTTGAAAGAGTACTTACATTTTAAAGTTGACCATTTCAATTTTGATTACGGTGCACCGGTCTACGGCTCCGCAGTTCATGATTATCTTGCGCTTTATCTGGGGTGTATCATTGACGAAGAGGCAGAAGCTTCCCATCTTGATTTGCGTGCTTTCAAAATGATTTATGAACACAAGGCTGTCATGCTGGAGCGCTTGCAGGCAATTGAGAGCTGTCTGCATTGGGAACCGGAATACAGCAAAACGTATTCCGAAGTTGTAAAGAATGCAGAGAAGCTATGGTATCGGTGTCTGTATTATTTGCAGACAAATCGGTGGTCGGTTCTCTTTCAAATGCGGGATCTGATTCTGAAAATCGGACATAGGGAAGCCAAAATATTGGAGAAAGTTGTTGCTAAATTGGAAGATGATTAACTGTTGAAATGAGCAAAATTTGGTACAAAGATTCGATAACTATCGTGGTATTCTGTTGGGTGAAAGAGTATTCCATTATACAAATGCGTTTCGTCAAACGGGTCTAATGTGGGAGTGCTATATGGGAATATATGATCGATTGGTAAAGTGCTATGATGCAATTGGAATAGATATCGGCAAAGATGACAAAGGGAATTACAAGGCTTTTTCGCTGGACTCGCTATTGTTTATAGAATTAATTGTTGAAATTGAAACGGAATTTAACGTCTTAATTTCGGACGAATATATGGACGTGGAGTACTTTCTGAATCCTGTAACATTAGTTGATATTATTACTTTTCTTATGGAGAAAGAACAATGAATGTTGATGTAGTTATAATAGATAGTGGGTGTGGTTACTATCAAAATAATCATGTTCTTGGCGGAGTCAGTCTTTGTTGTAACAAAGAATCGGATTATTATGATGGTATAGGGCACGGAAGTGCGGTGATTAACATAATTTTAAATCAAAATCCCAATAGTACATTTTTTATTATTAAAGTGACTGATAGTTATGAGTCCTTTTCGTATCAGACTTTGTGTAGAGCCTTCGATTATATACTACAAAATGGCATTTGTCCTAAAATTATCAATGTAAGTTTGGGAACGGCTGTGTTGGATAATTATACCGAATTACATAAGAGAATTGTAAAATTGTATGAAAATAACGTGTTAATTATCTCGGCATACTCTAACGAAGGATTAATCACCTATCCTGCTGCATTTGATGAGGTTATTGGAGTTGATATGTCCCCTAACTGCAAAAGTCAAACCGAGTATGAGTATGTGGAAGATAGTATTATTAATATTCGTGGTAGTTCATCATATTATCGCGCATTAGACCATAATCAAAAAAAGAGTCTTTTTCGTGGTGCTAGTTTCTCAACTTCCTATATTACTGGGTTGCTTTTGCAAAATATGCAGACTATATGGAATCAAGATTGTAATATTTTATTTAACAACGCCCATTCTTTTTTAAAACAAAATGCTAAATTAGTTCGTCCATATCGGGAAATTTCTCATTTATCGTCGCATGAAAACATATTGAGCGGAGTAAAAAAGGCTATTACATATCCGTTCAACAAGGAAATTCACTCTTTGGTCAGGTTTCAAGCGATGATTCCATTTGAAATAACTGGCTTTTATGACTATAGGATTAGTATGTATAAAGGTAAGAGAGTTGGAGATTTGGTTAATGTTAAAAACGATGCGATTGTTACGTCTTATACGGAAATAGACTGGAATGGCGAGTTTGAGTTACTTATTTGTGGTCATTGTCAGGAGAGCAATGCGTTAGCCGGTCATGATACGTTATTAGAACTAATCAGATTATGTATCAAATACGACAAAAAAATGTATGCTTTTGATAGTCTTTGGAAATATATGAACCATATTCCGGAAGAAAAACAACATCTGTTTTATTTTCCCTATGTTAATGAAAAAATGGTTAAACAAAATAGATTTGGAAAGCTCAGAAGCTCATCCAAACCTATTATAGGAATATATGGAACAAGCTCCTCTCAAGGTAAATATACTTTACAAATGTATTTGCGAGAAAAGTTTATTGAAGATGGTTACAAGTTAGGGCAAATAAGCACAGAGCCGAGTGGATATCTGTTTGGAATTGATTATGTATATCCAATGGGGTATAATGCATCTGTGTATATTAATACATATGATGCTGTTGCCTTATTGAATGAGGTAGTATGGGAGATTGAAAGGAAAAATGTAGATATAATAATCACTGGATCACAATCTGGTACAATTCCGTACAATGTCAATCATATGTCAAATATAAACTTTTCTGTGCATGATTTTCTTATCGGTACAGCGCCGGATGCTGTCATACTTTGCATTAATATATATGACGATATAGGCTACATACAAAGAACAATAAACTACATTGAAAGTTTGGTAAGAGCAAAAGTGTTGGGACTGGTGCTTTTTCCTATGGATTACGACAAATCTCTGCTATCAAGTAGAAATCGAACTATAGTTGCTACCGATCGAGAAATGAACATAAAAAAAACAGAAATTAGTTTTGCTACTAACTTGCCTGTGTATACAAATAATAAAGAGAGTATCCAGGATATATATGATAATATTATTAATTATTTTTCATAATGTATAACTTGGGGTGAATAAAGTGAAAAATAACTTGTCGCACTTAAAGGTGTTATCTAATTTTGCCTATGCGTTAAAAAACATGCTGAAGGTATATTCTGATGAGTTTATATATAATATAATATTTAGCATTATACGCGGTTTTCTTTTGTTTTTTAGCAATGCATATATGCTTCATTATATTGTGAACGGAATTCAAAGCGGTCAAAGCATTCTGTATCTTGGTATGTATGTTGTAATTATTGTTATCCTGAATATTACATTCGGTGTTGCAAGGAAGTGGTATGATGAAGTGATAAATCCAATTATATGTAGCCACAATGATATGCGATTGAATCGAATTATCTACGGAAAATCCGCAGAGCTGGACATTTCGCATTTTGAGGATCCGCGGTCGTACGAAAAATACAACAGAGCGGTATCAAACGGCGCCGATGCCATTGAGGGTACAATGTGGTTTATCATCAATGCGATAGGTGTGATACAGACTGTTTCTCTGAATACATATCTGATTCTCTTAATTGACCCGATTCTGTTTTTCTTTGCCGTTTTGCCGGTGATATTTGGCATTTTTCAGGTAAAGGTCTTTCGGCGGCGATATGCCTACCAAATGAAAACCAAGGAGATCGAGCGGAAAAGGGACTATGCACGGCGGACATTCTATCAGTCGGAATATGCAAAGGAAATGCGCCTGACAAATATCGGGCGGGTGATGCAGAGAAACTATGCGGATGCCGTCAGGGAGCTGATCCGCGTGGCAAAAACAGACGGTATCAAGGTGGCAGTCGGTATGCTTTGTGTGAACGGTCTCGGGCAGTTGATATCGATATACGGCGCGGAAATTTATGCGGCGCTGTGATATAAGACGCAAATTTTTTGAAAAAACCTATTGACAAACTCCGCTATATTTGTTATATTAACGGAGCTGTGGCCGAGTAGTTCAGCTGGTTAGAACGCCGGCCTGTCACGCCGGAGGTCGAGGGTTCAAGTCCCTTCTCGGT
>ERZ825137.4687-NODE-4687-length-13398-cov-3.843813_pt1 | contig 13398 bp, 9 predicted proteins | sample MGYA00519873_ERZ825137 | MGnify/ENA primary metagenome ERZ825137 (study PRJEB31778, sample SAMEA3449190) | human gut metagenome | biome: human gut; feature: human-associated habitat; material: faeces | place: United Kingdom | collected 2010/2012 ...
TATTTTGTATGATTACGGCGAGGAGCGCTTTGCGCCCCGGATCGCCGCAGCCATCTGCCGCCGCAGAGAGCAGGCGCCCATCGAGACGACCCTGGAGCTGGTGGACGTGATCAAAAGCGCCATGCCGGCTTCCGCTCTGCGGGAGAAGCAGCACCCGGCCAAGCGAAGCTTTCAGGCCATCCGCATCGCCGTCAACGACGAGCTGGGGGCGGTGGAAACGGTGATGAAAAAGGCCGTTCCGCTGCTGAATCCGGTTGGGCGGCTGGCGGTGATCACCTTCCATTCTCTGGAAGACCGCATTGTAAAAAACGCCATGGCAGAGGCGGCGAAGGGCTGCACCTGCCCGCCCAGCTTCCCGGTGTGCGTCTGCGGCAAGAAGCCCCAGGTGCGGATCGTGACCCGCAAGCCCATCGTTTCCGGGGAAGAAGAGCTGGAACGGAATCCCAGAGCGCGCAGCGCGAAGCTGCGGATTTGTGAGAAGTTATAATCGGCAGAAATTTCCGGAAAGGGGATAGAATGATGACGGAAAAGCCCAAAATTCAGTACATTGGTCAGTTCTATGTCCCCGGCAGCGAGGCGCAGGTGCTTGCGCCGAAGAAAAAGAAGAAAAAGGCCAAAACAAAGCTCCCCATCGCAAAGCAGGAGCAGGTAAAGGCAATCTATATCGACCCCGTGGCGCTGATTGGCATCACGGTGGCAGTGGTGATGCTGGCGGTCATGGTGGTGGGAGCATTGCAGCTGCGCAGCGACTGGGCGCAGTATGAGCAAATGTCCAACTACGTCTCCCGGCTGAACCAAAACAACGCCGAGCTGGAACGCACCTACCGGGATGGCTACGATCTGGAGGACATCCGGGACAAGGCGCTGGCTCTCGGCATGGTGCCGGTGGAGGAAGTGCCGAGCAGAACCATCACCGTCACACTCTCCCAGCCGAAGCCGGAACGGACGCTCTGGGACGACATCGTCTGGTTCTTTGGCGGCCTGTTCGGGGACGGGGAAGCCGCTTCCTTCGGATGAGCGGAAAAAGCGGTTCCCCTGCATAAAGTCCGTCCCTCCTCATAAAGTAAGATAGCAGCTGCACTGGGCGGCGAGGGATTCCCTTGCTGCCCAAAGTTGTATCTTGACGGAAAGGCCGGTGGCTTATGGGGAGGAAGAAGCGGGAATTTAACCGCCTGCGGTTGGACAGCGGTCAGCACAGGCGCATCATGCTGGTATCCGCGCTGCTGGGGGCGCTGGCCTTCCTGCCGGTGGGGCTGCGGCTGTACAACCTGATGGTGACGAACTACGATTATTATTCCTCCCTCGCTCTGCGCAACCAGACCCGCACGACGACGGTGACCGCCGACCGCGGGGACATCTTTGACCGGAATATGAATATTCTGGCGACCTCCGTCAGCGTGGAGAATGTGTACCTCGACCCTCACGAGCTGAAGCAGTCCAAGGCGGACATCCCCGAAATTGCCCGGACGTTGGGGGAAATCCTGGGAAAAGACCCCGCCTGGATCGAGGAACAGGCGGCGGACATCAGGCGGCGCTACAAGCAGGTCGGCACCCGCATTGACGAGGAAACTGCCGGAATCATCCGGGATTACATCAATGAAAAGGGCATTTCCGGCATCCATCTGGAACCCACCTCCCGGCGGGTCTACCCCTATGAGACGCTGGCTGCCCAGGTCGTCGGCTTCACCAACGCCTCCAACGAGGGCTGCGAGGGGGTGGAAGCCGCCTACAACAGCTTCCTCGCGGGCAGCACGGGCAGAGTCATCACCACCAAGGGCAATAACGAAATGGATATGCCCTTTTCCTATGAAAACTACGTTTCCTCCCGGCAGGGGGACAGCGTGATCTTAACGCTGGACGCCACGGTGCAGGCGTGCCTTGAAAAGCAGCTTTCTGCCGCCATTGCCCGCTATGACGTCCAGAACGGCGCCTTCGGGCTGGTGATGAACTGCAAGACGGGAGAAATCCTCGCCATGGCTACGCTGGGCAGCTATGACCCCAACAACTATCTGGAAATCGCCGACGAGGGAACGGCGGCGCAGCTGGAAGAAATGAAACGGGTCTACCTCGCCGAGCCGGAGGGGAGCGAAGCCTACGAGGCTGGGAAGACGGCCTATGGGGAAGCCCTCTCCGCCGCCCGATTGAAGCAGTGGCGCAACCGGGTGATCTCCGACGGCTATGAGCCGGGTTCCACCTTCAAGGTGCTGACCATGTCGGCGGCGCTGGACTGCGGCGCCATCGACCTGAATACCCCTTTCCACTGCTCCGGTTCTGAGCAGATTCCGGGACGTGCCCAGCGGCTCCACTGCTGGCGCTCCACGGGACACGGGGCGGAAAAAACGCCTCAGGCGCTGCAAAATTCCTGCAACATCGCCTTCGCCCACATCGCCCTGAAGCTGGGCGGGGAGCGGTTTTATGAGTATGTCAAAAACTTCGGGGTGCTGGAAAAAACCGGCATCGACCTGGCAGGAGAGAGTAAGGGTGTCTTTTTTGACAAAGCCCTGGTCACGGACACGGACAAATGGGGGACGGCGTCCCTGACCTCCGGCTCCTTCGGCCAGACATTCAAAATCACCCCCTTGCAGCTGGTGCGGGCGATTGCCTCCGTGGTCAACGGCGGGCAGCTGCTGGAGCCGTACATCGTCTCGGAAATTCTGGACGCCGACGGCAACACGGTGATGAAGGCGGAGCCGACGGTGGTGCGCAGAACCATTTCTAAGGAAACCTCTGACACCATGCGCACCCTCATTGCGTCCGTCGTCACGGAGGGAACGGCAAAAAATGCCAGAGTTGCCGGGTTTTCCATCGGCGGAAAGACCGGAACCAGTGAAAAAATTGACGTTTTTGACGAGAATGGCCAGCGCGTGCAGGATAAAATCGTATCTTTTGTGGGGATTGCGCCTATGGACGATCCGGAGTATATTATACTTGCCGCGTTGGATACACCGTCCCGGACAACGGGAATTTACATTTCCGGCGGCGTCATGGCTGCGCCCACCGTGGGCGCGGTGATGGCGGACGTGCTGCCATACTTAGGCGTGAAGCAGTCCTTTTCCGAGGACGATATCGCGGGAAAGCAGATCGTCATGGAAGACCTGACCGGCATGACGGCGAAGGATGCCCAGACGCTTCTGAAAAAAGAAGGGCTGACGGCGGCAATTTCCGGCAGCGGCGAAACGGTGACGGGGCAGATCCCGTCTCCCGGACAGACCGTTCCCGGGGGAAGCCAGGTGCTTCTGTTTCTGGGGCAGACCCCGGAGCCGGAAACGGTGAAGGTCCCCGATTTTTACGGCATGAACCGTCAGCAGGCCAGCGACGCCGCGGGCGCGCTGGGGCTGTACATTCTGGTGACGGGGAACGATGAAATTTCCACCGGCGTGACCGTGACGGCGCAGAACGTGGCCAAGGATACCGAGGTTCCCGCGGGAACGACGATCACGCTGGTATTCGCGGATACCGCGGCCAGAGACTGACAACGGAGGATGAATATGAAGCTGAAGGAACTTTTGACGGGCATTTCCGTTCTGGAATGCACCGCAGACCCGGAGCTTGAAATCAAAGAGATTTTCTACGATTCCCGGAAGGTGACCCCGGGCAGCCTGTTTGTGGCCGTGTCCGGCTTTGCCGCCGACGGAAATAAATTTATTCCCATGGCCGCGGAAAAGGGCGCGGCGGCGGTGGTCACGGCGAAGAAGCCGGAGACGGATATTCCCTATGTTCTGGTGGAATCCGACCGGCTGGCGCTGGCGCTGCTGGGGTGTAATTTCTTTGGCCGCCCGGCGGAGCATATGACCATGATCGGCATTACCGGCACCAACGGAAAAACGTCCTCCACGCTTCTTCTAAAGCAGGTTCTGGAAACCTGTCTGGGGGCGAAGGTGGGGCTGATCGGCACCATGGCCAATATGATCGGGCAGGAGACCATCCCCACCGAGCGAACCACCCCGGAGAGCTTTGAATTGCAGGCGCTGTTCGCAAAAATGCGGGACGCGGGCTGCACCCATGTGGTGATGGAGGTTTCCAGCCACGCCATTTCCTTGGAGCGCATCGGCGGCATTCATTTTGACGTCGCCGCCTTTACCAACCTGACGGAAGACCATCTGGACTTCCACAAGACCATGGACGCCTATTGCGAAGCCAAGGCCGAGCTGTTCCGCCGCTGCCGTCTGGCGGTGATCAATGCGGACGACAGCTATTCAGACAGGATTCTCGCGGCGGCCGCCTGCCCGGTGCTGACCACCGGCGTACACCGTCCCGCTGATCTGCGGGGCGAGGACTTGGAGCTTCTGGCGCAGGGCATTCGCTTTACGGCCGTATCCGGCGAGGAACGGGCGGCGGTGTCTCTGCCCATCCCCGGAAAGTTCACCGTCTACAACGCGCTGACGGTTATGGGTATCGCAAAGCAGCTGGGCATTTCCCTGACGGACTGCGCCGCCGCACTGAAAACGGCCTCCGGCGTCAAGGGCAGGGTGGAGGTCGTCCCCACCCCCGGAAAGCCCTACAGCATCCTCATTGACTATGCCCACACCCCCGACGGACTGGAAAACGTGCTTTCCTCCGTGAAGGATTTCTGCAAAGGCCGGGTCATCGCGGTATTTGGCTGCGGCGGCGACCGGGACCCCATGAAGCGGCCCATTATGGGGCATATCGGCGTGAAGCTGTCGGATTTTGCCGTCATCACCTCGGATAACCCCCGCACGGAAGACCCCATGGCCATCATCGAGGACATCCTGACAGGGGTAAAACAGGAAGACGGGGAATATATTGTTATCGAAGACCGGCGCGCGGCCATCAGATATGCTATGGACATTGGGAAAAAAGATGATATAATTATTCTGGCAGGAAAGGGTCATGAGACCTATCAGGACATCGGCGGCGTAAAGCGCCACTTGGATGAACGGGAAGAGGTTGCCGCCCACCTGCGGGAAAAAGAGGAAACAGCATGGGAAAATTAACGCTCAGACAGGCCGCCGAGTGGTGCGGCGGCGTGGTGGAAGAGAAATACGCGGATATTGCATTTTTAGGCGCTGCCAACGACACCCGGGTCATGCAGCCGGGGCAGCTGTTCATCGCGCTCCAGGGCGCCCGGGACGGCCACGACTTCATCAAAAAGGCTATGGACAGGGGCGCTGCGGCGGCTCTGTGCAGCCGCAAGGTGGGGGACTACCCCGCGATCTATGTGGACGACCCCCGCATTGCTTTGGGGAGAATCGCCCGGGAAGAACTGAAACGCATCGGCGCAAAGGTGGTGGCGGTCACCGGCTCCGTGGGCAAGAGCACCACGAAGGAAATGGTCGCTGCCGTGCTGGAACAGGCTTTCGTCACCAGTAAGACCCCGGCCAACCACAATAACGACATCGGAATGCCCATGGCGGTGCTTGCCATGCCGGAGAATACCGAGGTCGCGGTGCTGGAAATGGGCATGAACCATTTCGGCGAAATTGCCTACCTGTCCCAGATCGCAAGACCGGACGTGGCCGTTATCATCAACATCGGCACCGCCCACATTGAATTTCTGGGCACGCAGGAGGGAATTCGGCAGGCGAAAATGGAGATCGTGGAGGGCATGACCCCTCACGGGATGCTCCTGCTCAACGGCGACGATTTTCTCCTGCGCAATCTGGACAAGGAGCCGCAGCAGCGGGTTACATACTTCGGTTCCTCCGAAGGCTGTGCCGTCCGGGCGTTTGACGTCAATCAGGAGGGCGACTATCTGCACTTCCGGGTGGAGGCCGGGCGGTTGTCCTTCCCGGTGAAGATGCTTCTGGAAGGCGAGCACTACGTCAACGACGCGCTGGCGGCGGTGACGGTCGGCCTGAAGCTGGGGGTGCTGCCCGAAAAGATTCAGGCGGGGCTTTCCCAGTTCCGGAACATTTCCGGCCGTCAGGAGATCATCCAGGCCGGCGGCATGACCATCATCAAGGACTGCTACAACGCAGGCCCCGAGTCCATGGCGGCGGCGCTGGCCGTCCTTGGAAAGAAGCAGGGGCGGCGGATCGCGGTGCTGGGTGACATGCTGGAGCTGGGGGACTGCACCCAGGCGGAGCACTACCGGGTGGGCAGGATCGCCGCGGAGAAAGCGGATTTTGTCTTTGCCTACGGCCCCAATTCCGGGCGCATTATCAGCGGAACCATCACCGGCGGTATGCCGGAGACCCGGGGAAGAGCCTTTACGAACCGGGAGGACCTGATCGCGGCGCTGAAACGCACGGCAAAGCCCGGCGACGTGCTGCTGTTCAAGGCCAGCCACGGTATCCATCTGGAACAGGTTATCGATGCGTTCTTAGGCGAAGAGAAGTAACGGAGGAAGAAGTCATGACAAGAATCTTGATTACGGCGGCGGCGGGCTGCATCCTGACCGGCGGTATTGGCTACCTGCTGCTGCCTGTACTGCGGGCGCTGAAAGCCGGACAGTCCATTCGGGAGATCGGCCCCACCTGGCACAACACCAAGGCCGGCACCCCCATGATGGGCGGACTGATGTTTATTTTCGGGACAATTCTCTGCCTGGTGGGCAATTTCCCCGCCATGAGCGATAATTCCCCCTTTTACGTGCTGGCGCTTTCCCTGTGCTTCGGCCTGATCGGGTTCCTGGACGATTTTACCAAGGTCAAATTTCACCGGAATCTGGGGCTGACAACGCTGCAAAAGGCCATGCTGCAAATGGCGGTGTCGGCGCTGTTCCTGTACGCCATGTACCGTTCCGGCTTTATGGATACCCATCTGTACATTCCCTTCGTGAATGTGAGCTTCCAGCTGCACCCCATCGTCTATATTTTCTTTGCCATGTTCGTCATGGTGGGGACGGACAACGCGGTGAACCTCACCGACGGTGTGGACGGCCTGTGCGCCAGCATCACCCTGCCTGTGATGATATTCTTTACCGCTGCGGCCGCCGCCATGGGCAAATACGATCTGGCACTGCTGCCCGCGGCTCTGTCGGGCGGACTGGTCGCATACCTCTTTTATAACTGGCATCCCGCTAAGGTCTTCATGGGAGACACCGGCTCGCTGTTCTTAGGCGGCGTGGTGTGCGCCATGGCCTTTGCCCTGGAAATGCCACTGATTCTGATTCTGATTGGCTTCGTGTATGTCTGTGAAGCCATGTCCGATATTTTGCAGGTCTCCTATTTCAAGGCGACCCACGGCAAGCGCCTGTTCAAGATGGCGCCCATCCACCACCATTTTGAAATGTGCGGCTGGAAGGAAGAAAAAATCGTGCTGGTATTCGCCGGTGTGACGGCAGCCATGTGCGTGCTGGCCTGGTTCGGCATCGCCGGTCTCGTCGGTTAATTATCCACTCCTGAAAGGAAGTATCTTATGGCGTCGGAGCGTGACCTCCATGCCAAAGAGAAACGCCGCCCGGGGCTTTCCCGGACGGGGGAAAGCGTCGATTATCCCTTTTTGCTGCTGGTGCTTCTGCTGCTGACGGTGGGATTGGCTATGCTGTATTCGGCAAGCTACGCCCAGAGCGAATACGACACCAGCTACGAAATTTCCACAAAATATCTGCAAAAACAGGCGGTTTGTGCCGCAATCGGCCTTGCGGCCATGTTCTTTTTCAGCCGGATTCCCACGGGTGTCTGGTATCGGTTCGCCTGGCCGCTGTACGGCGTGAGCATTTTGCTGCTGCTGAGCGTCCTCGTCATCGGCGAGGAGGTCAACGGCGCCCGGCGCTGGATTAACTTGGCGGGCATTCAGTTTCAGCCCTCCGAGATCGCGAAATTCACCATGATTCTGCTGTTCGCCCGCCTGACCCGGCTGTATGGGCAGGACGCGAAAACCTTCCGACATGGCGTTCTGGGCTTCGGCCTGGCGCTGCTGGGGATTCTGGTTCCCCTGGCGCTGGAAAAGCACCTGTCGGCCATTATGCTCATGGGCATGGTGGCGGTGGTGATGATGTTCGTGGCGGGCACCCGAACCAGATGGCTGCTGGCCGGGGCGGGCGCCGCCGCCGTGTTCGTGGTCGTCTACATCAGCTTTATGGGCTACGCCGGCGACCGGGTCACCGCGTGGCTCCACCCGGAGCTTGACCCGGGGGACACCGGATACCAGATTTTGCAGTCGCTGTACGCCATCGGCTCCGGCGGGCTGTTCGGGCTGGGCTACGGCAAGTCCCGGCAGAAATATCTGTATCTGCCTTTTCAATACAACGACTATATCTTTGCGGTGATCTGCGAGGAGCTGGGACTGGTTGGCGCGATGGCAATCGTTGCGCTGTTTGCCGTCACCATCCTGCGGGGCTACTGGATCGCGCTGAACGCCCGTGACCGGTTTTCCACCGTTCTTGCGGCGGGACTGGTGACGCTGATCGCAGTGCAGACCATTCTGAATCTGTGCGTGGTCACAAACCTGCTTCCCTCCACCGGCATTGCGCTGCCGTTTTTTTCCTATGGCGGCACGGCGCTGGCGGTGAATCTGGGGGAAATGGGCATCGTTCTGGGCGTTTCCAGAGGGCGAAACCGGAGAAAAATACAGGAGGCATGACCTATGAATCTGATTTTTACCTGCGGCGGCACGGCGGGACACATCAACCCGGCCATCGCGGTTGCCAATATGATGCGGGAACGCCACCCGGACTGCAATATCCTCTTTATCGGCGCAAAGGGGCACATGGAGGAAAAGCTGGTGCCCCAGGCGGGGTATGACCTGAAATGTCTGGAAGGTTCCGGCCTCAGCCGGGGAAAGAACCTTGCCGCAGTGAAAAAGAACCTCCACGCAGTGAAATGCGTGCGGGAGGGCGTGAAGGCGTGTAAGAAGATTTTCCGGGAATTCAAGCCCGACGTGGTCATCGGCACCGGCGGCTATGCCAGCTTCCCGGCGCTGTACGCCGCCCAGTCCATGGGCATTCCCACCTGCGTCCACGAGAGCAACGCCGTCCCCGGCGTCACCACCCGTCTGGCGGCAAACAAGGCCAGCCGGGTGCTGGTGGCCTTTGAGGAAAGCGTCCGCCACTACAAGCACCCGGAAAAGGTAGAGGTCGTGGGGATGCCCGTGCGCAGGGAGTTCATTTTCGACACCAAGGAGGATGCGCGGAAGGAGCTGGGCTTGAGCGGCTTCGTGGTCGTCTCCGCCTTCGGCAGTCAGGGTGCGAAGGTCATGAACGAGACCATCGCGGACATGATGCCTCTGGAGCAGGCCGACGGCTTCCCCTTCCACCACATCCACGCCACCGGCAGCTTCGGCAAGGAGTGGATGCCTAAGCGTGTCCTGGACAACGGCGTGGACTGGAAAAACTGCCCCGCGCTGGACATCCGGGAGTATATTTACGACATGCCCACCGTCATGGCGGCGGCGGATATCGTCATCGGCCGGGCGGGCAGCGCCACCTGCAATGAGATCGGCGCTTCCGGCACGCCCTGCATCCTCATCCCGTCGCCCAATGTGACGAACAACCATCAGGAAAAGAACGCCCGTGTGCTGGAAGCGGCGGGCGGCGCGGTGGTGGTGCTGGAAAAGGACTGCACGCCCGAGAAGCTGTATGAGCTGATCCGGTCGCTATTGGCGGACGAAGACCGCCGCAGGGAGATGTCCCGGAAGCTGCACACGATGGTTCGGCTGGATTCCGCAGAGCGGATCTGTGATATCGTGGAGCAGCTGACCCCGTGCAAAAAATAACCCGCCTTACCCCAGGAGGAACACTATGGATACAACACAGGATAGCCGGGAAAACGGCGGAAAGCGCCGCCCGCAGACAGGCGGGCAGAATCGCGCTTCCCAGCGCCCCGGACAAAGCGCCCCGGAGCAGCGCCCCCGCCGCGCAGCGGAACAAAGCGCTCAGGAGCACCCCCGCCGTCCGGCAGAGCAGGGGACTCAGGAACGCCCGCGCCGCGCACCAGAGCAGAACGCCCCGGAACAGCGCCGCCGCGCAGCGGAACAGAGCACTCAGGAGCGGCCCCGTCGCGCACCAGAGCAAAGCGCACAGGAACGCCCCCGCCGCCCGGTAGAGCAAAGCACGCAGGAGCGTTCTCGCCGTGCAGCAGAACAAACCGCCCCAGAACAGCGCCGCCGTGCGCCAGAGCAGAGCGCACAGGAGCGCCCCCGCCGTGCGCCAGAGCAAAATGCCCAAGAGCGACCCCGCCGCCCGGCGGAACGGGACGCTCAGAGACGCCCCGCCCGGCAGGAAGAGCCTGACCGCCCGGCCAAAAGGGAAGCCAAGCCCCGGCAGAGAGCCGGGGAAGAAGCCGCAGTACGTCAGCGTGCAAAGCACCCCGCCGATTCCCGGAGGGGCGCACCCCGCCGCAAGCCCGTGGACGATGATGTCCCCAACAGGAAGCGCGCCTACGGAAACAGCAAGCCCAAAAAGAAATCGGCGCTGACCATGTTTGCCGAGACGCTCATGAGCGCAAAGAACCGCCCGAAGAAGCGCACCTCCCGGCGAACCGAAAGCAGCCGCCCGAAAACGCCTACACCCGCCGTGATCTATACCCAGCCCCTGCCCTTCAACCGCGACCGGCTGATCGTCCAGCTGATAACGGTGACGGCGGTGGTTCTGGCCATCGTCATGGGACTGTCGGTGTTCTTCAAAGTAAAAAACGTCACGGTTACCGGCGCGGATACCTACAGCGCCTGGGCGGTGCGGGAGGCCTCCGGCATTTCCGAGGGAGACAAGCTCCTGACCTTCAGCAAAATCCGTGCCGCCAGCCAGATTATGGCAAATTTGCCCTATGTCAAGGGCGTGCGGATTGGTATAAAATTGCCAGATACGGTCAATATTATGATCGAAGAAGAGAGCGTGGTCTATGCCATCAAGTCCAGCGACGGACAGTGGTGGATGATGGACTCCGACGGCAGGGTCGTGGAGCAGGCGAATAACGCCAAGGCGGCCACGGCCACGCAGGTTCTGGGCGTCACGCTGGAAGCCCCCACGGTCAACGAAAAGGGCGTCGCCACGGAGATGACCCCTAGTGAGACCAACGAACTGGGAGAGCTGATCCCGGTGTCGACCACCGGTGCCCAGCGCCTGACTGCCGCGCTGCAGATCCTCAAGGCGCTGGAAAACAACGACATCGTGGGCGAAGCCGCCAGCGTGGACGTGACCAGCACCGAGGATATTATCCTCTGGTACGGCACCCGGTATCAGGTCAATCTGGGCGACACATCCCGCCTCGATTACAAGGTTGACTGCATGAACGACGCCATTTTGCAGATGAGCGACTACCAGAGCGGCGTTCTGGACATCAGCTTCACCATCTGGCCGAATCAGGTGGGCTATACGCCCTTCGCATGATGTTATTATTTTGTAAATAATTTGCCGAAATACCAGAATTTCTATTGACCAAATCGTGTTTTCAGGATAGAATAGGAGAATGTAGATACAAAATTCAGGCAGCGACGGCTCCGCCGTGTCTGCGAAAGATACATAGGAGGAAGAGATTATGTCCGAAACTATACAGGATCGCGTTGTGAAAATCAAGGTGATCGGTGTCGGCGGCGCCGGCAACAATGTTATCAACCGCATGATCGATGCCGGTGTGAACAGCGTGGATTTCGTCGCCGTTAACACCGATAAGCAGGATCTGAATAAGTCCGTCTGCAAGAACAAAATCCAGATCGGCGAGAAGCTGACCGGCGGCATGGGCGCGGGCTCCAGACCCGAAATCGGCAAGAAGTCCGCCGAGGAATCCCGGGCTGCCATTTCCAAGGCGCTGGAAGGCACGGACATGGTCTTTATCACCGCCGGTATGGGCGGCGGCACCGGCACCGGTGCGGCTCCCATCGTGGCGGATCTGGCTCACGAGGCGGGCATCCTCACGGTCGGTGTCGTCACCAAGCCCTTCAAGTTTGAGGGCGCGAACCGGATGCGTCAGGCCGAGCAGGGCATCACCGACCTCAGCGGCAAGGTCGATTCTCTGATTATCATTCCCAACGACCGCCTGAAATACGTCACCGATCAGAAGATCACCTTCGCCAACGCTTTCGGCATTGCCGACGATGTGCTCAAGCAGGCCGTCACCTCCATTTCCGAGCTGGTTGGTTTCTGCAAGAATGTCATCATCAACCTGGACTTTGCTGACGTTTCCGCGGTCATGAAGAACGCGGGTCGGGCCCATATGGGTGTGGGCACTGCTTCCGGCAGGGAGAAGGCCGAGCAGGCCGCTACCGCCGCCGTGTCAAGCCCCTTGCTCGAGACCTCCATCAACGGCGCTACCGGCGTGCTGGTGAATGTCACCGGCTCTTCCGAGATGACCCTGGACGACGTGGAGACCGCTGCCGGCATTGTGCAGGAGGCCGCCAACCCCGAGGCCAACATCATCTTCGGCGCCACCATCGCCGAGGACTTCCAGGATGAGATGCGGGTCACCGTCATTGCCACGGGCTTTGAGATGAAGCCCGAGACCAATGCCTTCGCGCCCAAGGCCGCGGCCGGTGCCAGACCCAGCACCCCCAGCTTCGTGCCCGAGGACATCGACACTCCCGTGGCCGCCTCCCGTCAGCCCACCAAGCCTGCGGACATGGGCGACATCGATGAGATTTTCAGCATTTTCAAGCGGTAAGAACGTTGTTTCGCATCCCGACCCTCCGGGGTCGGGATGCTTTTTTGGAAGCTCTGATTCAATCGGCAAGAGCTGGCAGCGAGAGATTTTGTTTCCAGTCAAGGTGCGAAAAATGAGGGAATACTGTATGTACCCGCAAGGGGTATGCCGCATCCGTAAGCCAGCTTTCGCTGGCAACGGCTGCGCTATATTTTCCATTTTTCACACCGCAGTATGGAAGCAAAAGATCCGTTGTCCAGCCGCAGACGATTGATTCAGAGTTTCCTTAGGAGAAATCATGGCAGCTTATGAAAACCTGGCGGCAAGCTACGACCGCCTGACAAATGACGTAGACTACCGGGCCACGGTGGATTTCTACCGGGAAATCCTGAACCGGGAAGGGGTCAAACCCAGAACCGCCGTTGACCTGGCCTGCGGAACGGGCTCTGTGAGCGTACTCCTGGCGCAGGCAGGACTGGACGTCACCGGGGTGGATATGTCCGAAGAAATGCTCACCATGGCCCAGCAGAAGGCTCAGGATATGAAAAATCCCCCTCGGTTCGTCTGCCAGAGACTGGAAAAACTGCGCCTGCCCCGAGCCGTCGATCTGGCGGTCTGCGCTCTGGACAGCCTGGATTACATTACAAACCCGGAAAAATGCGCCGAAGCCATTCGCCGGATTTACCGGGCGCTAAATCCCGGCGGCATTTTCATTTTCGACGTGAACACGCCGGAAAAGCTCCGGGCCATGGACGGACAGGTGTTCCTGGACGAGGACGAGGACGTGTACTGCGTCTGGCGGGGAGAATTTGACGAACAAACCAACATCTGCTCTTACGGCATGGATTTGTTCCAGCGGCAGGGGAAGCTCTGGCGGCGTTCCTTTGAGGAGCACCGGGAGTACGCCTATTCCGAGCCTCAG
>ERZ825137.4705-NODE-4705-length-13361-cov-4.842477_pt1 | contig 13361 bp, 10 predicted proteins | sample MGYA00519873_ERZ825137 | MGnify/ENA primary metagenome ERZ825137 (study PRJEB31778, sample SAMEA3449190) | human gut metagenome | biome: human gut; feature: human-associated habitat; material: faeces | place: United Kingdom | collected 2010/2012 ...
ACGAACCTTTCGGCAGGTACTTTTGTCCCAATTCGTAATATTTGTCACCTTGCAGTCCCGGATAGTGCACCCACGCCACCTGGTCGTTCGAACGCAGGTATTCGGCCACCTGCTGTGCGTTTTTGCAATGGCGCTCCATCCGCAGGTCGAGCGTCTCGAGCCCGAGGTTGAGCAGGAACGCGTTCTGCGGCGCCTGGATCGAACCCAGGTCGCGCATCAGCTGCACGGTCGCTTTGGTGATGTAGGCGCCCTTGCCGAAGGCGGTGCTGTAGGTCAGGCCGTGGTACGACGGGTCGGGCTGCGTAAGTCCTGGGAATTTATCCGCGTGCGCTTCCCATTCGAAATTGCCGCTGTCGACGATCGCGCCGCCGACCGCCGTGGCGTGGCCGTCCATGTATTTTGTGGTCGAATGCGTCACGATGTCGGCGCCCCACTCGAACGGGCGGCAGTTGATCGGCGTGGCGAAGGTGTTGTCGACGATCAGCGGTACGCCGTGGTTGTGTGCTATGCGTGCGAATTTCTCGATGTCGAGCACCTCTACGCCGGGGTTCGTGATCGTTTCGCCGAACAGCAGTTTCGTGTTGGGGCGGAAAGCTGCGGCGATCTCTTCCTCGGAAGCATCCTGGTCGATAAAGGTTACTTCGATACCCATCTTGGCCATCGTGACGGCGAAAAGGTTGAACGTGCCGCCGTACACGGTCGCTGCGCTGACAAAATGGTCTCCCGCCGAACAGAGGTTCAGGACGGCGTAAAAGTTCGCTGCCTGTCCCGACGAGGTGAGCATCGCGGCGACACCTCCTTCGAGCGCGGCGATTTTGGCCGCTACCGCATCGTTGGTCGGATTCTGCAAACGTGTATAGAAGTAGCCGCTCTCTTCGAGGTCGAACAGGCGGGCCATCTGGTCGCTCGTTTCGTATTTGAACGTGGTGCTCTGGTAGATCGGAAGCACGCGCGGCTCCCCTTTTTTCGGCGTCCAGCCCGCTTGTACGCACAGCGTGGCCGGTTTCAGTTTTTCGTTCATCTCTCTCTTTTCGTTTTATAGATACTTGGTGGATCGGGTTTGTCGGGCCGGAGGGCGGGAGTGTCGCAGCCCTTGTCGATACAGGCCGGAACTGCGGCTCAAGTTACAGCTATTTTTGTAAAACAGGTTCCGTTGTGGTGAAATTTCCGGCGAAAATCCGTTGAAAACAGGCGGAACCGGGTCTGGTCGGTTTGCTGATCCGCGAAAAAAACTATCTTTGTCTGCGGCATGAAAGCCGTTCGGAGGGGCGTATTCCGCTGTAGGAGGCGCGGGGCCTCGCCGTACCTTTCGGGGCTGTCCGACGGCTGTTCCCGGGGTTCCGGCAGGTTATGCGCCGGGTTGCGCAGTCCCGTTCCCGGAAAATCTGAATCGGGATCCCCGCAAACGACACGGGAGGACCGGTGTGCTGCAATAATCCGCATCCCGGTCCGAACCTCATATTGTAAGCTGAACCTGTTTGATGAAAACTATCTCCCTGAAATTCCGGTTGCCGTTGTTCGTGGCGGTCGTTTGTTGTTTGAGTGTTCCGGTGCGTGCGACCGCCGCTGTTATGGGCGGCACGGGGGCCGGTATCTGTTCGGAATTCGTAACCGGAGGGGGTGAAAAAAACGAATCCCGTCCTTCGGGCCGGGAAGGTGCTGTGCGTCCCGACCGGATGCGGTGCGAGTACCTTGAAAATCCCGAGGCGGTCGATGTCCCCTCGCCGCGGCTGTCGTGGATCGTTCGTACCGACAGCACGGTCTATGGCCAGTGCCAGAGCGGCTGGCAGGTGCAGGTCGCCTCGTCGGAGGAGCTGCTGCGTCGGGGCCGTGCCGACCGTTGGGACAGCGGCCGCGTGGGGGGTGATTCGATGCGGGTGCGTTACGGCGGGAAACCGCTCCGCAGCAGGGATGCCTGCTGGTGGCGCGTGCGCGTTTGGGATGCCGGCGGACGCCCCTCGGCATGGAGTGCCCTCGTCCATTGGCACATGGGGCTGCTCGGTGAAGCCGACTGGCAGGCGCAGTGGATCGGTGCGCCGGGGCAGGACGACGGGCCGCTTTCCCCCGATGGAACCGAACCGCCCCTTCCTGCCCCGCTGTTGCGCAAGAGTTTCGGGGTGGCACCCGGCCGCAAGGTGGTTTCGGCCCGTGTGTACGTCACCGGGCTCGGTTATTTCGAACTTTACCTGAACGGGGAGAAGGTGGGCCGCGACGTGCTCGCCCCGAACCAGACCAACTACGACAAACGTCCGGGGTTGGCGGATTGCGGCATTCCGGTCGAAGATAATTTCCGGGAGTACACGGTGCCTTACTTGGCTTACGATGTGACGGAGCGGCTCCGCAGCGGCGAAAACGTGATCGGCGCGATGCTCGGAAACGGTTTTTACAACGTGCGGGGCCGGTGGACGATGGCCTACGGCTCGCCGCGGCTGATCGCGCAGTTGGAGATTGTTTACGACGACGGTTCGCAGGAGCGGGTGGTTTCCGACCCGACCTGGAAGGTGGCCGAAGGCCCTGTGCGGATGGATCAGATTTATGCGGGCGAAGAGTACGACGCCCGCTGCGAGCAACCGGGTTGGTGCGCACCCGGTTTCGACGACTCGGCCTGGCAAAATGCCGTCCCGCGCCGGGCTCCTTACGGTCGGCTGCGGGCGCAGAACGGGCCGGCCGACCGCGTGATGGAGGTGCTGAAGCCGGTGAAGGTCGAAAAACTCGGCGGGGGACGCTATCGGGTCGATTTCGGTGAGACCGTCTCGGGCTGGGTGCGGCTGCACGGTGTGCGGGGCGAGGCCGGGCGGCGCATCGAAATCAAATACCTGAGCGAGTCGCCGAACGGCTCGAACGCTTATACGATGAAGGGGGAGGGTCCGGAAGACTATGCGACGCGCTTTACGTGGTACGTTTTCCGCGAGGTCGAACTCAGCGGCTGGCCCGGCGAGCTCCATCCCGGACAACTTACCGCCGAGGCGGTCTATTCCGATGTGGAAACGACCGGCGGGTTCGCCTGCTCGAATCCGTTGCTGAACCGGATCGACCGCATCTGGTGGCGTACGCAGCTCGACAATATGCACGGGGCGGTCGCGAGCGACTGCCCGCACCGCGAACGTTCGGCCTATACCGGCGACGGGCAGACGGTCTGCGCGACGGTGATGCACCGCTTCGATGCGGCGGCATTCTACAGCAAATGGATCGGAGATATCCTCGCTGCGCAGAACCCGGATACGGGTTACGTGCCCAACGGCGCGCCGTGGCAGCCCGGCTGCGGGGGCGGTGTGGCCTGGGGGGCGGCGATCTGCATCATGCCGTGGGAGTTTTACCTGCATTACGGCGACCGCGACATGCTCGCGCGCAACCTCGACGGCATGAAAGGTTATGTCGATTACCTGGGCGGCTGGGCCGATGCGGACGGCGTGATCTATGCCCGGGCGCCGCACGGCCGCGAACCGGTTTACTGGATGAACCTGGGTGACTGGTGTCCTCCGGGAAAACTGCCCTCCGATACGCTCGTGCATACGTTTTATTACTGGCGTTGCGCCGACATCGCGGCCCGCACGGCCCGCGTGCTCGGGGATTCGGCCGGGGCGCAGCGTTACGGCGCATTGGCGGAGCGTGTCCGCAGGGCGTTCCACGGGCGCTTCTACGATCCGGCCGCAGGGAGTTACGGCCCCTTCGGAGGCGACGTTTTCGCGCTGTACATGGGCGTTCCCCCGGAGCGGTATCCCCGCGTCTGCGCCGCACTGCGCGACAACATCCGGCGTAACGGAGGCCACCTCGATACCGGCATTTACGGCACCCAGTTCCTGCTGGAGGTGCTCTGCGACAACGGGATGAACGATCTCGCTTACGGCATTATGACCAAGCGCACGTTCCCGAGTTTCGGACATTGGGTCGAACAGGGGGCCACGACGATGTGGGAGCAATGGGACGGTGGCAATTCGCACTGCCACCCGATGTTCGGGGCCTGCCTTACGTGGCTCTACCGCCGGGTGGCGGGCATGGAATCCGATCCGGAACGTCCGGGTTACCGCCATATCGTATTCCGTCCCCGGCCCGTGGGCGACCTGACGTGGGCGCGGTATGCGCAACTCACCTCCCGGGGCGAGGCATCGGTTCGCTGGGAGCGCACTGCGGGAGGGTTTATGCTCGAGGCCGACATCCCGGCCGGCTCCACGGCGACGGTCTGGGTGCCGTTGGGCGATGGCCAGACCCGGGCCGATGTACGGCTTTCGCATCCCGCCGGAGTTTCTTTCGTCCGTGTGGATGAAACCGCTGAGGTCCGGCCCGGAAACGGCGGGATATCCGGAGACAGGTTTCACTGCTACGCGGTTTACGAGGTGAAAGGTTCGGGCCGGTACCGTTTTACGAGCGGTGCCGGAATCACGGATTGAATTCCGGTTTGCGGGCGACGGCCCGCTGTTCGCTGTGTTTCCCGCAACCCCGCCTTACTATTTTCCGATCCTGATGCTTTTTGCCGTACGAGGTTACATTTCCCGTCCTTCGTTCAGGCGTGACCCCGCACTATTCCCGCACTGTTCCGTGTGGAAGGGCCTGACTTTTCGTTTCGGGATGCTGGAACGGTAATTGCATCCGTCCTGAAAGGCAAATACCGGAAATGGGGATGCTCCCGGGACGATTTCCCTACAAATGGGGATTTCATCGCCCGGTACGGATATTTACCTTTGTCAAAAATCAGAAACCATGAAAACAGGAATCTTTTTCGGAAGCACGCTCGGCACGACCGAGAATATTGCCGGGCAGATCGCCACGGCGCTGCGCATTTCCCCGGACGACATCCACAATGTGGCAGATACCGATCCTTCGGCCGTCCAGGGGTACGACTGCCTGTTGCTGGGCTCTTCGACCTGGGGGGCCGGCGACCTGCAGGACGACTGGTACGATTTTATCGGAAAATTGAAAAATGAAAACCTTTCGGGTAAGCTCGTGGGGTTGTTCGGTTGCGGCGATTCGGGTTCTTATCCCGATACCTTTTGCGATGCGATGGGACACCTTTACGACGACCTTTCGGGCACCGGCTGCCGTTTTATCGGCGCATGCGATACCGCAGGCTATTCGTTCGACAGTTCCGAGGCGGTGCGCGACGGCAAGTTCGTCGGGCTGGCCCTCGACGAGACCAACGAGGACGACCGTACTGCGGAGCGCATCGCAGCCTGGGTGGAAACCTTGAAAAAAGAGGGGCTGTGAGCAGTCAGGATTTTGTCCGCTTCGGCGAGATGAAGATGTTCATGCACCACATCTATGAATATAAAAAGGGGGTGCGTGACCTGATCCTCTGCACGATGTGCCGCACCTGCGCCGAATTGGTGACCGAACGGCTTCGGCGGCAGCAGATCGAGTACCTCGCGCAGGATATAGACGGACAGCGGGTAAACCTCTATTTCGGCAAACGGGCCTGCCTCGATGCGGTGCGTATGTTCATCGACAAACCGCTGAACCGCCTGACCCCGGAGGAGGATTTTATGCTCGGTACGATGCTCGGCTACGATATTCCGATGCAGTGCGAGCGGTTCTGCAACCGCAAGCGTACGCTTGCCGCCGGATAAGAAGAGAAAAACAGGAGACCGGAATTACTACGGACTATTGTTGATTTGTGTTAATGTGTTGGTTGGACCGGCGTTCCCGTGGGGACGCCGGTTCCTTTTTTCGGCGGCGGTGCAAAAAAGAGTTGTCTCGGTCGCGCTCTGCGGCACCGGTTTTGAAAGCAAAGGCATGGAGAGGATACTAATAGATCACAACGAGATACAGTGCCCGTCGGCTTATTTCGGGCCCTTTCCGTTCGCACTGCGCGAACAGGCAGTGAATAGGTATGAACCGGTCCGGCCCTGAACTTGCGGTATACGGACTGTTTGCCGGGATTGCGCTCGGCGGTACTTGACTGCTCGGGACGGACTGCACCGGAGCTGGACGGCGGAAAGCGAGGGGGAGGGGAAGAACCGCCTGAAACGAACAAAGCGTATGACGCGAACGACACGAACGAAACGTTAAACCGTACGGCGATGAAAATAGCGATCAGCGGAGCATCGGGATTTATCGGCTCGCACCTGGCGGGATACCTTACTGCGCAGGGACATCAGGTGGTGCCGCTGGGGCGCGGTTATTTTTCGGGTTTTCCCGCTCCGGGACCGGGGGTGATCGGCGATCGGGCCTGGGACGGGGCCATGGGCCGTCTCGTTGCTGCGCTCGAAGGGTGCGGCGCCGTGGTTAACCTTGCCGGAGCCCCGATCGACCGTCGTTGGAGCGATACCTATAAAGAGGAGCTTTATGCGAGCCGTATCGGCCCGACGCGTCGGCTGGTAGAGGCGATCGGTGCGCTCGAAACCCCGCCGGGCGTGTTGGTGTCGGCTTCCGCCGTCGGCTATTATCCCGCCGAAGGCTGTTATAAGGAAACCGATGCGCGCAAAGGAACCGGGTTCCTGTCGGATCTTTGCGCGGCCTGGGAACAGGAGGCGCAGCGCGTCCCGCCCGGCGTACGGCTCGTCGTTACCCGTTTCGGCGTGGTGTTTTCACCCGGCGGGGGAGCGTTCCCGCGGCTCGCACGCCCGTTCCGTATGGGCGTCGCGGCACGGCTCGGCGACGGGAGCCAAAACGTCTCGTGGATCGCGCTCGAGGATCTGGTGCGCGCGATCGGTTTCGTGCTGGAGGACGCTGCGGTGCGCGGTACGGTGAACATGGTTGCCCCGCAACACCTGACCAATGCGGAACTGACCGGTGCGCTTGCGCGCCATTATCGTGTTTCGCTGCGGGTCGGCGTGCCGGGTTGGATCGTGCGGGCGATTTACGGCGAGGCCGCGCAGGTTCTGCTGTCGGGCCAGTGTGCGGTGCCCGAAAAGTTGACAGCGGCCGGTTTTACGTTCGATGCAGAGAATATCGAACGGTTTCTGGAACGGTCGGCACCGTTCGGAAAGTGATCCGGACGTTTTTTGTCGCAGTCGTTTTCGGATCGGTTTGTGACGGGATACTGGTTTTGAAAGAAATGTTAAAAATAAAAATTATGTCAGGATGTTGTTGCGGGTGCAACCGGCGCAAGGTGTCGGTCGAACCGATGGAAAATTTCGATGTGAACCGTTATCTGGGCCGCTGGCACGAGATCGCGCGGCTCGATCACCGTTTCGAGCGGGGGCTCGAACGGATTACGGCGACCTATACGCTGCGGCCCGACGGTAAGGTCGGCGTCGTCAACCGGGGGTACGATCCCGCGAAAAAGCGCTGGAGCGATGCGAAAGCCTATGCGGTGCAGACCCGGGTAAAGAACTACCTGAAGGTTTATTTTTTTCCGCTGGTCCCGGGCAGGTACCGCATCGCTTACCTCGACGACGACTATTCGCTGGCGGTGGTTTCGGGCGGAAGCCTGCGCTACCTGTGGCTGCTGTCGCGGACGCCGGAGGTCACCCCGCAACAGCGTGCGCGGATGCTCGGCGTAGCCCGCGGGCTGGGGTACGACACCTCGAAGCTGATCTGGCCGGAACCGGACGAGCCGTCCGGAGATTAAATTTGCTTCGGAGGGCCTTGGCATACCTGAAAATATGCGGTTTGGCTGAACCGGTGCATAAAACAGCAAACGCAGGAAAATCGTCCTGCGTTCGCTGTTTGTGCTGTGTGGAACTCGTTTGATTTCCGGGATTGTTCCGGATTCGGGTTTTTCGGTTTTTTTCCGCCGAACCTTATGCGGCTACATCCGGAACGTATCGGGATCGGAGCCCGATCCTTCGCACCGGATTCGGTCGATGAGTTTTATGTCTTCGGGACTCAGCGAGAAATCGAACAGCTCCGCGTTCGAGACGATCCGTTCCCGGGTGACCGACTTGGGCAGCGGCAGGATGCCCCGCTGAAGGATCCAGCGCAGCGCGATCTGTGCGATGTTTTTGCCGTAGCGGTCGGCGATCGCCTGCATTTCGGCGTTGCCGAAGATTTTGCCCTGTGCGAGCGGCCCCCACGCTTCGACGAGGATATGCTGCTCTTTGCAGTAGGAGACCGTTTCGTCCTGATTCAGTCCGGGGTGCAGTTCGATTTGGTTGACCATCGGAACGATGTCGGCCTGTTCGATCAGGCGCGTCAGGTGCCGCACCTTGAAGTTGCTCACGCCGATGGAACGGATGCGCCCTTCGAGGCAGAGCCGTTCCATCGCGCGCCAGGTTTCGCGGTTCATCTTATCCCAGTCCCCGTCGTGCCCTTTGGCGATCGGCCAATGGATCAGGTACAGGTCGAGGTAGTCGGTCCCGAGCGCCTGCATCGTTTTGTCGAACGCGCGCAGCGTCGAATCGAAGCCCTGGTCGCTGTTCCACAGTTTGCTGGTGATGAAAATATCCTTGCGGTCGATGCCGCTTTCGCGTACCGCGGCGCCGACGCTCCGTTCGTTGCCGTAAACGGCGGCGGTGTCGATGTGGCGGTAGCCTGCGGCGATGGCCTCTTTGACCGCGCGGACGGCCACTTCGCCGTCCGGGGTGCGGAACGTGCCGAAACCGACGCACGGAATTTCGACGCCGTTACTCAGTTTGAAAGTATCCTGAAGTGATTTCATGGTGAGATGATTTTGATTTGCCTGCGGGGAAGCGTGCGAATATTGTGCCGTTGTTTTTTTGCTCCGCTGTCCGCGTGTGTTCTCATAAAGGTAATGTTTCCCGGCCGGAATTGCAATGTCGTCCCCGGAAATCTTCCCCGGAAGTACCGTGGATACCGCCTCCCGCGCACGAAGCCGCGGGCCTCGGACGCCCGGGGCCGCTTACGGGGGCGGGCCGCCGGATTTGGCTCCGGATTATTTGAACAGGTCGTTGAGCGCTTCGCTCATGCTCGGATGGGTAAAAATCATGTCGCGCAGCAGGGACGCTTTGTTCCCGTTTTTCATCGCAAGGGCGACCGTGTTGATCACCTCGCTGGATTCGGGTGCGAAGAGCGTGCAGCCGAGAATTTCGTCCGTCCTGGCATCGATTACGGCCTTGAGCACTCCTTCGGTTTCCCCGATCGTGTGCATGCGCGGGATCGATGCGACGGGGATCGAATTGACGCGGACGTCCAGACCCTTGCGGCGCGCCTCCTCTTCGTTGATTCCGATGCGCGAAAGCGGCGGGTCGGTAAATACCGCGTAGGCTACCGGCAGTCGGTCCTGCGTTTTGCGTTCGCCGGTGCCGAACAGCTCGTCGCGAACGATCCGGTAGTCGTCGAGTGAAATGTAAGTGAATTGCAGGCCGCCCTTCACATCGCCCAGCGCCCATACTTTCGGGTTGGTCGTCTGCAGGCGGTCGTCCACCATGACGGAACCGCGCGGGTCGGTACGGATGCCTGCCGCTTCGAGGTTCAGTCCCGCGGTGTTCGGCTTCCGTCCCGTAGCGAGCAGTACGGCTTCCGCTTCGAGCACCTGGCGGCTGCCGTCGGTGCCGCTGCCGGTCGGGTTGTTTGTATTGCGGTTGCCTGTGCTCCCGGCACCGTTGCCACTGTCGCGGACGGTCACGTAGGCGCATGTCTTGCCGTCTTGGACCGATTCCACCTGCGTGTTGAGGCGGAACGTCACCCCGCGCTTCTCGAGCGTTGCGCGGACGCTGGCCGCGATGTCGCGGTCTTCGCGCGGGATCAGCTCGGGATAACTCTCCAGCACGGTCACCTGCGAACCGAATTCGGCGTACATCGACGCGAACTCCAGCCCGATGTAACCGCCGCCCACGATCACCAACCGTTTCGGCAGCTCTTCCAGCTCCATGATCGACGTGCTGGTATAGACCCGGTCGCTTTCGCGCACCCCTGCAATGGGCGGGATAACCGTCTCCGCACCGGTATTGATGAAGATGCGGTCCGCTTTCAGGCGCAGCTTTTCGCCTTTGGTGTATCCGCCCGCAGCGGTTCCGGCCGGGATTTTTGCCGTTGCCGTGCCGCTCGTAGCGTTTGTACTGCCGGCAGTTCCCGGATCCGTTCCGGCGTCCCGGCGGTCCGGATAGTCGGCCGTAAACGTCACATCCACCTCGTCCGGCCCGGCGAACGAGCCGGTGCCGGTATAGACGGTAATATTCGGTTTGTCTGCGAGGTTGCGGTAGTTTTTGTCCCGCAGCAACGCCGTGACCTCCTCTTTTCGCCGGATCGCGCGGCGGTAGTGTTCGCTCCGCTGTCCGAAAGTCAGTTCCGGACGGTAGGTGGCCAACTTGGCCTGGTGCACGAGGGTTTTGGTCGGAATGCACCCCACGTTGATGCAGGTTCCCCCGTACATTTGGTCGGATTGTTCGATAACGGCTACCTGCCAGCCGCGTGCCCCGAGGTCGGCTGCGAGCGTTTTGCCGCCCTTGCCGAAACCGATGATGATTGCGTCGTAGGTTTTCATAGTGTATTGCGGTTTGATGGTTTTACCGGTGTGATCAGCTTTCCTGTCGGCCGCTCCGCCTATTTGTACGTTAGCAGGGGATCTGTCGTACTTGGCTTCGATCTCCTCGATGAAGTACATATACAGTACCGTGCATTTCCGGATATCATACTCTTTCGGATCGCCGGTTCGTCACGCGGGGCGCGGGGTATCGTGCCGGGCGCTCTTTCCGGGTTAACGGTTTTGTATCCCGTCTGCGTTCCTTTTCCGCAGGATGCGCCGGGCCGAATCCGAAAGAGCGACGAGTGCCCCGGCGAGGATAACCGTGTCCTTGACCACGAGCCGTCCGGCTCCCGACAACAACGGGAAGCCCGCTTCGCCGCTGCCCAGGTCGGGAACCCACACTTCGGGTGTCGTGACGAGGAACGAGAGTGTGCCGACGGTCATAATCACAGCAAGGATCGCGCCTGCCAGGCCGATGCGCGCACTGAAAATGCCCAGGAAGACCAACACGCCGATCGCCATGATCAGGATGCCGAGCCCGTGCGAAAAACCGTAGGTGTTGTTCCGGACGTGCCATTCGTGTTTGGCGGCGTCGAATTCCCCCTCTTTGAGTTTGTAGTTTTTGTACTCGGGTGCTTTTTGCGTGTAGAAAAAACTCATGAAGGGACTGTTGGCGACGAACGGGACAATTCCTTCGGCTTCGTAATTTTGGAACTTGAGTCCGCCGATCCAGACGAAGACGATCAGGATCGCCGTCAGCGACTGGGTCCAGTCGCCGCCCAGCAGTCCGAAATGGAAGAAGACGAAGATCGAGACGAGCGTGGCGATCAGGATCGTGAGGATGCGCTTCATCGTCAGGTCGCGCTGCGTGCGTTCGGTAGCGGCGGCTTGGGTTTTGTTGCCCCCCCCCAACTCCGAAACGGCCAGCCCTACGGCCTGACGGATGATCTTCGACTGTTTGACGATGCCGATAATGCCCGCCATGGCGATACCGCCGATGCCCAGCGGCTTGCCGATGAAGGCGAAGAGGTTCTCGGCCGTGAAAAGACGCTGCGGATCGGCCATGATGTCGGCGCGCGTTACGCCCAGCAGCGAAGCCATGGCAGCCGGGTCGATGCTGTCGGCCAGCGAACCCACCAGCGGCACGACGAGGAACCAGACCAGACACGAACCTGCGGTGATGATCATGGCGTATTTCAGACCGATGATGTAGCCCAGACCCAGCACGGCGGCCGAGGTGTTGAGCGAAAAGACGACCTTGAACTTGTCGGCGGCGACCTGTCCCCATGCGCAGATGCGCGTCGAGACCGCTTCGGTCCACATGCCGAACGTGCCGACGGCGAAATCGTAAAGACCGCCTATGAGTCCCGCCACGGCCAGCAGCTTGGCCTGATTGCCGCCCTTCTCGCCGGAGATGAGCACTTCGGTCGTAGCCGTCGCTTCGGGGAAGGGGTATTTGCCGTGCATCTCCTTGACGAAGTATTTGCGGAACGGGATCAGCAGGACGATACCCAGCAGGCCGCCGAAGAGCGACGAGAGGAATACCTGATAGAATGCCGCGTCGAGTCCGAGGATGTAGAGCGCCGGGAGGGTGAAGATGGCGCCCGCGACGATTACGCCCGAACAGGCGCCGATCGACTGGATGATGACGTTCTGTCCCAGCATGTTCTTTTTACCCAGTACGTTGCCCATGCCGACGGCGATGATGGCGATCGGGATCGCCGCTTCGAATACCTGTCCGACCTTCAGGCCGAGAAATGCCGCCGCGGCCGAGAAGACGACGGCCATGACGATGCCCATCGTGACCGAATAGGGCGTCACCTCGCGGGGCGACGACGAGGCGGGCATGATGGGCGTGTACTCTTCGCCCGGTTTGAGTTCCCGGTAAGCGTTTTCGGGCAGCGATGTAAGTTGTTTTTCCTGTTCCATTTATTGAGGTTCTTTGATGTATTTGTCCAGATCCTTGAGGATGTAGTAGCGGTTGAGCGATGCGGGCGCCTTCTTCTCGTCGAGGTAGCTGTAGAGTGCGCCGATTGCGGCCGCCAGACGCAGCCGCTCGCCGTGCTCTTCGGATGCCGCGGCGAAGTCGAACAGCAGTTCGGCGAATTTTTCGAGGTCCGCGTCGCTGAATCCGTATTCGCCGACGAGGGTGGCGATGAAATCCTCTCCGGCCAGCAGCGTGTCGATGTCCAGATTCAGCTTCTCGGCCAGCTCCGTTTTGGCGGTTTCCCGGATGAGTTCGGGGGCGCCCGACTTTTTGAGGAGACCGATTTTGTCCAGAAGGGCTGCGATCAGCTCTCCGATGCGGTTGATTTCACGTAAGATATAGTCTTCCATAGTTAGCGGTTGTCGCCGCTGCCCGAAATGATGTGACGCTGCATGCGCGAACGGAGCTTATCGACGTTCATCTGCGCCACGTCGTCCAGTTCGTAGCCCAGATCGCGCGAGAGCGTAGCGCAGTACCACAATACGTCGCCGATCTCCTTGACGATTTCGAGCCGTTTCTCGTCGGAGAACTCCTCGTGTCCGTCGCGGATGACTTTCTTGACTTTGTCGGCCACCTCGCCCGCTTCGCCCGTCAGTCCGAGCGTGGGGTAGATGATGCGGCGGTTTTCAGGGTAGATCGCCGTTTCGAGCGCGTGCTGCTGATATTCGTTGAGTGTCATGAATGCTGAGAATTTGAACGTTTGGGAATAACTGTCGGACAAAAATAACAAAATAATTTAGAAATACGCACCAAAAAGCCCTTGTTCCTCACGAACAAGGGCCGAAGAATCGCGCCGCTTCCCCGGCGGCGGGGTGTTTTGCCGCCTACGGCCCGATTCGCACGAATCCGGATTCCGGACGGCGGGACGAATCGGGGAGTGCTGCGGTTATGCGCGGGGCGGTTCCGAACGCGGTCTTTCCGCTGTTGGAAATCAACGGGAACAGTCTGGCCGGATTAACGGCGGCCGCCGGCGATTATCATTTCGCGGAGCGTGGCGTTGAACGGCTCCTGCCGGAGCAGCTCCTCCAGCGTGAGGTGCATGCGGTAGCGCCAGTAGTAGCGGGGCGCGGC
>ERZ825137.4710-NODE-4710-length-13359-cov-5.885974_pt1 | contig 13359 bp, 12 predicted proteins | sample MGYA00519873_ERZ825137 | MGnify/ENA primary metagenome ERZ825137 (study PRJEB31778, sample SAMEA3449190) | human gut metagenome | biome: human gut; feature: human-associated habitat; material: faeces | place: United Kingdom | collected 2010/2012 ...
GCTGCCTGCCGCGCGCTGCGGGGCAGCTTCTCCTCCAGGCCAAGGCCCGCAAGGATATCCTCCACCGCCCGGTCGCTGGCCGGGTCCGGCGTTGGCTGCTGTTTCAGGTTTTCCAGGATCTCGTCTACCGAGCCGGAAAATTTGTTGTCAGGCATGGCTTTGTTTTCCTCCAACTGCAAGGCTCAGGCGCGGCGCTGGCGGGCGATCTCGTACAGGATGATCCCCGCCGCCACCGACACGTTAAAGCTGTCCACTCCCGTGCCGCGGCCCGCCATGGAAAGGCTCACCGCGCCGTCGCACAGCCTTTTCACCAGGGGGCTTACGCCCCGGCCCTCGCTGCCCATCACCAGCGCGATGGGGCCGGTCAGATTGCTGGTTTCCAGGGGCTCGCCCTCCATCTCGGCGCAATACACGAACACGCCCTGCTCCTTGAGCTTGCGCACCGCCTCGCCGATGTTGGCCACCCTTGCCACCGGCAGCCGCGCCGCGGCCCCGGCGCTGCTTTTCAGCACGGTGGGGGTCACCGCCGCGCCGCCGCGCTTGGGGATCACAACCCCGTGCGCGCCGCACAGCAGCGCCGAGCGGATCACCGCCCCCAGGTTGTGGGGGTCCTCCAGCCCGTCGGCCAGCACCAAAAAGGGCGCTTCGCCCCTTTCCTCTGCCGCGGCCAGCAGTTCCTCCAGCCCGGCGTACCGGATCTCGCTGGCCCAGGCCGCCACGCCCTGGTGGCTGTCGGTGCCGCAGGTCAGGCGCAGCTTGGCCGCGTTCACCCGTTTTGCCACCGCCCCCGCCTGTTTTGCCAGGGCGGTATAATAGGCGGCCACCTGGGGGGGCAGCCCCTCGCTGATGAGCACGGTGTCCACCCCGGCGCCGCTTTTCAGCAGCTCGGCCACCGGGTTTTTTCCATACACCAGGCTCGGGCTGCCCTCTCGTTTTTCAAATGTCTGGGCCATAGGATCTCCTTTGCGCCATAAAATTTATATACAGCTAAAAGTATAGCACCCCAGGCTCTACTTTGCCAGCATTTACCCCCAAGTTTTTACGCTTTTCGCGCGGGGGCACAGGTCAATCTCAGGTTGGCCCCCAGGGGCGCTGCTTAGACGCACATTTTCAAAAAAAATGCAAGACCCCCGCAAACCCTGCCTGGTAAAGGCAGTTATACACATCGTAGACTGATTTTCAGCTTTCCACATGTTGAAAACCCTGTTGAAAGTGTTGACAAGTGGCTTGTTTTCAAGTTCAATTCATGATTCTGACACAATTTCTCGCATGTTTTCAACATCCATATTAAAAACTTTCGACTCAACGTTCAGTTATAAATTCTTTGTCAATACCGGTATTTCGACAAAAAACCCCACCCAGGGGCTGGGCTTTTTCTCTCTATTTCCCACAAAAGACGAATCCCCCTGTTTTGTGTTATAATAGCCCCAATACGGCCAGGATCGGTCGATGCGGCGCATATGCCCGGCCGCCCCGCGGGGGGCCGGCACAAAAACGGATCATGGGCACGGAGGGTGAAACAATGCTGGTTTTGGAAGATGCACGCGGCCTGGAACTGGCCCCCACGCTGGACTGCGGCCAGGCCTTTCGCTGGCGCGAGGGCCCCGGGGGCTGGCAGGGCGTGGTGGAGGGGCGCGCGGTCACGGTGCGCCGGGCCGGGGCGGGCCTTGTGATCGAGGGCGCCGGGGAAATGGACCGGGCCTTTTGGGAACAATATCTGGCCCTGGATCTGGATTCCCCCGCCCTGATCGCCCGTTTTGGCAGGGGCAGCCGCCGGCTTGCCGCCTGCTGCGCGGCCTCGCCCGGCATCCGGGTGCTGCGCCAGCCCTTCTTCGAGGTGCTGTGCGCCTTCATCATCAGCCAGAACAACAACATCGGCCGCATCAAGGGCATTGTGGAGCGGCTGTGCCAGGGGCTGGGCGAACCCTTGGGGGGCGGGCTGTACGCCTTCCCCACCCCAGCGGCACTGGCCCGGTGCACGCCGGAGGGCCTGGCCTTTCTGCGCGCGGGCTGGCGGGCGGGATACCTGGTGGACGCCGCCCAAAAAGTGGCGGGCGGCCAGGTGAGCGAGGCCGCCCTGCGCGCCCTGCCCACCGCCGGGGCCCGGGCCCTGCTCATGACCATCCGGGGGGTGGGCCCCAAGGTGGCCGACTGCGTGCTTTTATACGGCCTCTCCCGCTGGGAGGCGGTGCCCATGGACGTGTGGATGAAAAAGGCCATGAACGAGCTGTTCCCCAACGGGCTACCCGCCTGCTGCCGCGGCCGCGAGGGCATCGCCCAGCAATTTATTTTTGATTATGCCCGCCGCAATCTGCCCCGGGGCACACAAAAAGTGCAAGCAAAAGGCACGGGCGGACATTGATTTCACAAACCCGATGGGGTATACTGAAAGGCAGAACGCACCACCACACAATTGATTTTTGGAGGGCAAAGAGAATGTTAGTAAGCGCAACCGAAATGCTTCAAAAGGCCCGCGACGGCCACTATGCCGTGGGCCAGTTCAACATCAACAACCTGGAATGGACCAAGGCCGTGCTGCTGACCGCGCAGGAACTGAACAGCCCTGTGATCCTGGGCGTGTCCGAGGGCGCGGGCAAGTATATGACCGGCTATAAGACCGTGGCCGCCATGGTGAGCGCCATGGTGGGCAGCCTGGGCATCACGGTGCCGGTGGCCCTCCACCTGGATCACGGCAGCTACGAGGGCGCCAAGGCCTGCCTCGAGGCCGGCTTCTCCAGCATCATGTTCGACGGCAGCCACTACCCCATCGAAGAGAACGTGGCCAAAACCACCGAGCTGGTGGCGCTGGCCCACGCCCAGGGCGTTTCCATCGAGGCCGAGGTCGGCTCCATCGGCGGCGAGGAGGACGGCGTTGTGGGCGCCGGCGAGGTGGCCGATCCCGCCGAGTGCAAGCGCATTGCGGATCTGGGCATCGACTTTTTGGCCGCCGGCATCGGCAACATCCACGGCAAATATCCCGCCAACTGGAAAGGCCTCGACTTTGACGCGCTGGACAAGATTCATCAGGCCACCGGCGGCATCCCCCTGGTGCTGCACGGCGGCACCGGCATCCCGGCCGATATGATCCAGAAAGCCATCAGCCTGGGCGTGTCCAAGATCAACGTAAACACCGAGTGCCAGCTCAGCTTTGCCGCCGCCACCCGCGCCTACATCGAGGCCGGCAAGGACGAACAGGGCAAGGGCTTTGACCCCCGCAAGCTGCTGGCTCCCGGCTTTGAGGCCATCAAAGCCACCGTGAAGGAAAAGATGGAGCTGTTCGGCAGCGTGGGCAAGGCGTAAGCGCCTTTCACACTTTCGTGCGGAAAGCCGCCGCAACATAATCCGTCCGGAACAAAATCCAGCGCCCCGTTTGGTCCAAACCGGCCAAACGGGGCGCTGGATCTTTATTTTGCGGGTCTTTTTTGCCAGGGGCCCACGGCCTGCGGCCGTTCCCTTTGTTTTTACCAGGTCCTCATCCCCGGGAACCACTCCCGGGCGCTGCGGCGCGCGCCGTTCACGTACACCTCGAAGTGGCAGTGATTGCCGTAGGAATTGCCGGTGGAGCCCACATAGGCGATCACCTGGCCCTGGCTCACCGCCTGCCCATAGCCCACCGCCAAACGGCTGGCGTGGGCGTAAAGGGTGCGGTAGCCGTTGCCGTGGTCGATCACCACATAGTTGCCGTAGCTGTAGTGATAGCCGGCGGTCACCACCACGCCGCTGTCCGCCGCCACAATCGGGGAGCCGTAGGCTGCGCAGATGTCTGCCCCCTTGTGGTAGCTGCTCATCCAGCGGCTCACGTAGGTGTAATTGGGCACCGGCCAGCGCAAGGAGCCGCTGCCGGTCTGTGCCAGCTGGCCGTCCGGCAGCTTGGTGCCCTTGTCAATCACACGCGTCACCGGGGCTTTCAGCGTCACCCGCTCAATCTCATTTACCTCGTTGGCCGTGGCAGAGTCGCCGTAATAGACGTTTTCATACGTGACCTCGTCCAGGCCCGTTTCGCCCTCCTGCACTACCCTTGTTTTGCCAAAAGCCAAATCGTTCGCATTTCGCTCCTCTGTGGAATAAGAGATTTCCTCCTGGGTCGTCACCTTTTCGATCCGCCGCACCTCCAGGTACGGCTGGGCACGGCTGATCAGCAGCTCATCGCCGGGCCGGAAGTACTCGCTCATATCGTATTCCGGGTTCATGTTCTGCAGCTGCTGGGTGGAAAGCCCAAACTGCGAGGCCACCCCGCTGGGCGTATCCCCGCTTTTGATGCTGTAGCTCACCTGCCCCTGTTCCTCGCCGTGCAGCAGCTCCACAATGTTGTCGCAGTCCGTGATGTGGCTGGTCAGGTATATCCCCTCGTCCACCCGCACCTCTTTGTTGAACTCCACCCGCAGGTTCTCGTTGCCCGGGTCCTCGTACGGCGCCTTGATCGCCTCGATCGCCTGCTCCAGCTTCTCCCCTTCCGTGGTCACCGCCACCAGCTGGTCGTTCACATACAGCGCCGTCCCCGGCACGATCTCGCTGCTCGAGGCCTGCAAAATCGCGTCCGCCATCGCATTTTCGTCCAGCGTGTAGTCCGATACCGCCAGCGTGTACGAGGGCGTGATGCTCCACTCCACCTCCTCGCCCTCCACCGGCTTGATCCGCTGCGCCACCTCCGCCTTCGCCGAGTCGAACACCTGCTCGTTCTCCACATAGCCCACCACCTGGCCGTCCACTTCCACCGCCAGGATGTAGTTGTAGCTCAGCACCGCGTTCACCGTGTACACAAACAGCGCCAGCGCGCACACCGGGATCACATACGCCACCGACGCACGCAGCAGCGGGAAATACAGCCTCACCCCGCGGCCAAAATACAGCAGCCCCTCCTTCAGGGCGTGGCCCCGGCCAGTCTGCTGCTTTTCCTGCCGGATCAGGGCATTGATATGTTTGATTCCGCTCCAAAAGCGGGTAAAGGGCGCGGTCAGCTCGCGCCAGCCCGTGAGCAGCGCGCCGCCCAGGTAGCTTCCGATCTTTTTAAGTACCGAAAGAAGCCGTGCGCCCAGGTTTTTTGTGCCGGCGCGCACCATGCGGCAGGCCCGCAGGGCGCTGTACTCGCCCCAAAAGCCCACGTTGTATAAAAATTCCCCCGCCGCTGCGGTCTGGGGCTTTTGCTTGGCCCAGCGCACCAGGGGGTCCAGCCTTTGCAAAAGCCTGCGGCACAGCGCCGCCGAGCGGCTTGGGCCCTGTTCCGGCCCCGAGACCCGGCCTTCCGCCTGGGCCTGCCGCTCGTTCACTTGTTCTTTTTCCTGGATCGGCAGCCTGTCCGCCCTCCCTTCTGGTTTTTCTTTCGCCCCGCCCTGCGGCAGGCCGGCCAAGAGGTGCCCCGGCCACGCTTGTGCGGGCGCGGCCGGGGCGGTGCTTTTCACTTGGGGGAAAAGCTTCAAAAAGCAAGTGTGGCTTGCTCTTTGCCAAAAAGTCAGCCCGCCGCCGGCCCGGCTATGGGCACTGGTGTTGGCAGGGGTTTGCCTGCGCCTGCTTCCATGTTGGGAAACCAGTCCTTCAGGCTGCGGCGCTCGCCGTCCACATAAACCTCCACATGGCATTGGTTTCCGGTGGAGTTGCCGGTGGCGCCCACGTAGCCGATCACCTGCCCCTGGGCGACCCCGTCGCCCACCGCCACGGCCAGCTCGCTCATATGGGCATACAGGGTTCTGTACCCGTTGCCGTGATCCAGGATCACATAGTTGCCGTAGCTGTAATGGTAGCCGGCGGTCACAACGGTGGCGCTGTCCATGGCATTCACCGGGCTGCCGTAGTCGGCGCAGATGTCGGCGCCCTTGTGGTAGACGCTCATCCAGCGGCTCACATATTTGTAATCCGGTACCGGCCACAGCAGCGTGCCGGTAGAAAGCGGCATATCCTCGGCCAGCGCGCTTTCACCATAGAGTGCTGCAATATGGCTGGTATTGCCCCGCATCAGCTGTTTCACGGCGGGCTGGATCACCGCGCTGCCCACCGCTTCGGTGCGCAGTGTCTTGCCGTCCTGGTCCAAAAACTCCCAGCCGCTGATCTCCCGCAGGCCGTTTGCCCCCTGCCGGTCCAGCACCTCCTGCCCCTCGGGCAGGCTCTCGTCCAGGGTGTACTCCACCAAATAGGGCACTTCCTCCTGCCAGTGCGCCCAGCGCACTTCGGCTTCCCCTTGCCCAAGGGCGGGCTTTTCGCCGGGCTGCGGCATGGGGGTGGGCACCGCCTCGCCCGGGGCGGGGGTGGAGGTCGGCTCAGGCGTGGGCACCGCAGGCACAGCCGGGGAAACGGCGGATTGCGGCGGCTGCTCCAGCAGCCTTGCCCCGCTGCCGGAACCGCTTCCGGCGTGCACCGGGGCCGCACCGTCGGCAAAGCCGGCCGCCGCACAGGCGGTCAGGGCCATGCCCGCCGCCAGCGCCAGCACCGCCGCCGCACAGGCTTTCCGGCCGCCCGGGGCCGGCGCAAACAGAGCCTCCAGCCGCGCCTTGAGCAGCTTTTTGGGGCTGCCGAACCCGGATGCCCCCGCCGGCAGCCGCTCCGGCAGCGCCGCGGTCAGCAGCACCGCACCGTAGGCCTTGCGCTGCGCCGCAGTCAGGCCCGCCACCGCCTGTTCATCACAGGCGTATTCACACACCCGGTTCAGCCGGGCCGCCTGCCAGCGGCATAGGGGGTTGAACCAGTGCAGGCGGCAGGCAAAGCGCACCAGCGCTTTCAGCCACAGATCGGCCCGGTTCAGGTGTGCCTGCTCGTGGCGCAGCGCAAGCTCCAGCGCCTCGCCCTGCAGCTGCCCGGGCAGATAGAGCACCGTGTGCCACAGGCCGGTGAGCACCGGCCCGGGCAAGCCCGGGCAGCGCCGCAATACCGGCGCCGCGGCCAGGCCCTGCCCGGCGCACATATCGTTCCACAAGGCCTGTACTGCCTCCTCGGCCGGCGCCGAAATGCGGTTCAGCCCCCGGGTAAACGCCCAGTAACGGCCCAGCTGCCAGGTTAAAAACACAAGCGCGCCCGCCAGCCACACAAAGGGCAGCGCAGCCAGCGCCCGCTCGGCCAGTGTGGCCTGCACCTGCGGCAGGGGCTGGGCCAAGGGCGCGGTCACGGGCGGCAGGCCGGCCACAGCCGCCGTTTTTTCCGCCGCGGCGGCAGCTACCCCCAGCGCCTCACCCACAGGTGCCAACGGCTGCGCAAGAGCCGGGGCGGTGGGCCGGCCGGCCAGCAGCAGTGCCAGCAGCGGCCCCACCGGAATCAGAAAAAACGCGAAGGTCGCGGCCAGCGCGGCCCGCCGCCAGCGCCAGCGCAGCCTTTTCAGCACCGGTTTCAGCGCCAGGCTCACCAGCACTGCCAGCGCCCCCGCCAGGCTGGTGGGCAGCAGCCAATTATAAAACAGATCATACACAGTGCGTCACCTCTCTTCCAGCCATCTGTGAAGCTCGTCCAGTTCCGAGGCCGAAAGGGCCTTGTCCTGATACAGGGCGGCCACCATGCTCTTCACGCTTCCGCTGTAAAATTTGCTCAGCATCTCCCGCGCTTCGCCCGCCCGGTACTCCTCGCTGGTGATGCGGGCGCTGTAAAAATTTTGCTTGCCCTGCCGCTGTGCGCTCAAGGCTCCTTTTTGCACCATGCGCGCCAAAAAGGTGAGCAGTGTAGTGGGCTTCCAGCCCTTGTCCTGCAGCGCGCCGCTCAGCGCGGCGGCGGTGACCGGGCCGTCCAGCCGCCAGATCTGCTCCATGATCTCCAGTTCAGCCGTGGAAAGTTTCACTGTGTCCCCTCCTTCTACATTTCGTAGTTCTATTTCATACTACAAGCCGTAGAAACTTATTGCAACCTTTTTCATCAAGCTTTCACACTTTTTTTACAAACCCCGAACCCCCTGTCATTCTGCGGGTCCACTGGAATAGTTGTGCAATGTGTTGCTTTTTTGATACTGTTTCTGCACATTTTACACACATTTTTGGTTTATTCTTAGAGCCGTTCCCCAAGGGAGCCCGTTCGAGGGCCAAGGGGGCAAACCGTTTTTTTGAAAAGGAGAACTTGAACATGAAACTTTCTGCAAAAATTTTGAGTCTGGCCTGTGTGGCCGCCCTGGCTGCCGGCCTGGTGGCCTGCGGCGATGATAAGAGCGCTTCCACTCCCGCCTCCACCCCTGCTTCCAGCAGCGTGAGCGAGCCCGCCAGCACCCCCGAGAGCACCCCGGCCGAAAGCGAACCCACCAGCGGCGAGGGCGAGCCTGCCGCCAGCGGCTCTGAGAGCCAGCCTGCGGAGAGCGCCGTGAGCCAGCCCGCGGGTGATTCGGGCGCCCTGATGGCCGATCCCGCCGCCGGCAGCCAGCCCGCCGGCTCTTCCTCCCAGGCGTAACCTGCCAAAAAATCCCCCGGGGCCGCTCCAAAACGGCCCCGGGGGATTTCTATTTTAAACGGCCCGTTCCAGGCGCATCACCGCCACGGTGATATCGTCCGGCCGGCCGGCGGAACCGGCGCGGGCCAGGGCCGTATCGGCCAAAATGTCCGCGATCTCCTGGGGGGTGTTGCCCACGGCGGCGCACAGCTCCAGCTGCTGGGCCACCCAGGTGCCGCCGTCCGCCAGGGCGCCGTCGCTCACCAGCACCACCAGCTGATCCTCGCTCAGGGTCAGGGCGTCCTGCTGGCCCACCACCCGGCTCAGGATCCCCACCGGCAGGCTGCTGCCCTCCACCGTCTCGGTTTTGCCGCCCCGCACCACAAACGTGGGGCACCCGCCCGCTTTAAAGAGCCTTGCCCGCCCGGTGAACAGATCCACCGTCACAAGGTCCAGGGTGGCGCCGCTCTCCTCGTCGCTCTTTAACGCCAGGGCCACGTTCACCAGGCCCACCTCCGGGCGGAAGATGAGGATGTCGGTGACGGCCACGCCCCGCTCGTCCACACCGGTGATGAACATGGCCGGCGTGTCGGCGTCCATCCTGCCGGACACCAGGCTGCCGCGGCTGAGGGCGGCCATGGTGCTGGACAGGGTGCAGCGGTAGGCGATGCCCATCTGTCCGTCCTGCCAGCCGTAGAACTCAGCCACAGGCAGTCCTTCCTCGCTGGTGCGCAGCACCAGCAGACTGGGCAGTCCGTCGCCGTTGAGATCCTGCATCATAAAGCGGGTGTAGCCGCTGGACATGAGGGCCACCGGCTCGCGCTCCACGGCGTAGACCGCCACGGTCTGCACATCGGTGCTGATACGCCAGCCCACCACCAGCTCCCGGCGGCCGTCACCGTTGAGATCCTGATAGTACACGCTGTCCACCGCCGTGCCGCTGCTCTCGATGGTGCAGTAGGGCCGGTAATTCTCATTCTCCATGCGGAAGACGAATATCTTCAGGGGTTTTTCGTCGCTGCTGCGGCGCATGAAGGCCAGCGCCTCCTGTCTGCCGTCGCCGTCCAGATCGACCATCTGCACCGACTGGATGTTGCGCCCGCCGGTGGGCGAGGCGTACTCATAGCCCTGGTTCAGCAGGCCGTCCAGCTGCTGGGCCAGGTCGGTGTAGCCCTCCGCCATGCGGGGCAGGGTGAACAGCTCCTCCACCGAAGCGTCGTAGCCGCAGCCGCCCAGGCCCAGCGCCGCGGCCAGCAGCGCGAGCAGCAGTCCTATTCGCTTTATCCGGCCCACGGCACTCACTCCTCTCGTCACGGGCTGTCGCGCCCGATACTCATACGAAGGTATCATACCACATCCGCCTGTGTTTTGGTAGCCCTCATTTTCACTTTCCGGGCAAGAAAATACCCCCTCCGTGTCGGAGGGAGTAGGCAGTGCAGCGGTCTATGCGTGATACTGCGGCTCGTTGCCCTGGTAGATGTCCTGCATCTCCCGGTCGATCTCGCTGATGGCGTCGGAGCAGAGCCGCAGCCGGGCCGCGTCCTCGTCGGTGAAGCGGCGGTCGGACTTGTAGCGCAGCTCGTGCTCCAGACTGGCCCACATATCCATGGCGATGGTGCGCAGCTGGATCTCCACCGGCAGTACCATGGTACCCTCGGAGATAACGATGGGCACGTTCACCACCAGATGGAGGCTGCGGTAGCCGGAGGGCTTGGGGTTCTTGATGTAGTCCACCTCGCGGATGACCTCAAACGACTCGAACCGGGTCAGCAGCGAGCGGAGGTAGTAGATATCATCCAGATAGTTGCAGATGACGCGGATACCGGCCAGGTCCTGTATGTGCGCGTAAATGTTGTCAATGCTTACCTCGAAGCCGCGGCGCTTCAGCTTGTCCACAATGCTGTCCAGTGATTTGATGCGGTACTCGATGTGATGGATGGGCGAATGGTCATACATCCGGGCGAACTCCTCGTCCAGGATCTCCATCTGTGTCACGGCCACCTTCAGCGCGCTGCGGTACAGGTGGGTCACACGAACCATGCCGGCTGCCAGCGCCTGCTGCTCCGGCGGCAGATTCCCGGCCACGGAGATATCCTTCAGCCGGATGCTGCCGCTCTTCTCGATCATCATGGGCAATGCCCTCCTTCTTTCCTCATACGCCTATGATAACACGAAAGTATGTCCTCCCTATGAACAAATCCCTTTCTTTTTTATATTATACACGACAGAGGACGAGAAATGCAAGAGAGCGGTTGTACAATTTGCCCGAAATATATAAAAGAGTGCCGGCAGCCAAGGCTGTCGGCACTTCTCCGTATCACACACTATACGGCGGCGTGAGCTTGCCCGCAGCGGCACAGCACCGCATCCGCCACACGCGCCGCCGCCCGGCCGTCAAAATCCCGGCGCTGGGCGCTCACCAGCGCCTCCCGGCGGGCGTCGTCCGCCAGCAGGGACAGGGCGCTGTCCGCAATGGTGTCGTTGGAGCAGGCGGCCGCCCAGCCATGTTCGGCAAAAAACGCCTGATTACGGGTCTCGCAGCCGCCCACCAGATCCGCCAGCAGCATGGGTACGCCCTTACAGGCGGCCTCGGTGATGCTGATGCCGCCGGGCTTGGACACCAGCAGGTCGGCGCTGTCCATATACTGCGCCACCTGGGAGGTGAACCCCACCGCCTGCACCCGCAGCAGACTGCGCCGCTGCAGAGCGTAGAGCATCTGGCGGTTGCTGCCGCACAGCACCGTGGCATAGTCCCCCGACCGCAGCTGCTCGTCCAGCTGCCGCGCCAGCTCGGTCATGGGGCCGCAGCCGATGCTGCCGCTCATGAGCAGGATGTGCCGCCCCTCCTCCGGCAGAGACAGCGCCCGACGGGCGGCGGCGCGGTCGACCGGAGCGTTGAACACGCTGCGGGTGGGGATGCCCGCCGGCAGCAGCGTCTCCGCCGCCATGCCGCAGCGGACGAACTCCTCCGCCAGCTCCTCGTGGGGGATAACGCAGATGTCCGGCGTACAGTCGCCTACCGAGGGGCTGCACGTATAGTCCGTGGCCACGAAGCAGAAGGGCATGGGCGCGCCGCCGTTTTTGCGAAGCATGGTCATCATCAGCGCCGGGATCACATGGACGCACACCACGGCGTCAAACGGCTGGGTCTGCAAAAAACGGTACAGGCGGCGGGCGCCCCGGGCCAGATAGCGCTCCACCGGGTTATTTTGGGGGACGGTGCGCCCCACCTCCTCCTCGGCGGTCATGTAGCCCGCCTTGTAGAGATGCGGATGGTGGCGGTACATCCGGGTATGCCAGCGGGACACCAGCTCGGACGCCTTCTGGGAGATGAAGGACAGGCCGTCCAGCACGGTGCAGTCCGCGCCGCAGCGGCGAAACGCCTCGGTCAGCGCGGCAGCCACGGCGTTGTGTCCGCCGCCGGTATTACAGGTCAGTATCAGTATGTTCATGGTGTCCTTTCCGCTGCTCCCGTCGTTGCAGCAAGCTCCGCAGCCGCAGGAGCCGCGGTCTGTTGTAGCGTTGAATGAGGATAAACGGCAGGTTCCCCAGCAGGAACCACACCGCCCACACGATGACACCGCCCCAGCCGGGCCACAGCCGCAGGCAGAGCAGCCCTAACAGGCTGGAGGCGGTGTGTACCGCCTCCGCCACGCAGGTCTCCTGCACCAGCACCGCCGCCTGCGCGGCGGTGACGGCGGTGGGATCCACCTGCTTTTTTACCATATCCGGCAGAAGGCGGCTCATATCCGGCACCAGCGTTTTCCAGCGCTCCACGCCGATGCGGGTATAGATCCTTCCCTGCTTTTCCCACTTATAGCAGCGGTAGGGAAAGCGCTCGCCGTCAAACCACCGGCGGGGCAGCGCCTGTCCCAGCGGGTGCGCCAACAGCGCCAGCGCCAATAGCCAGATCACGCATTTGGCAAAGCCGCTCATGTGTCCCCTCCCGTCTCGCAGCTGCGCTCCAGCATACGGCGCAGCGAGCCCTCCAGCAGGTAGCCGGTGCGCTCCACCGTCTGCTCCGCGTTGTCCTTCAGGCCAAACCGCAGCCAGCGGGAGATCATGCCCAGCAGGGCGCTGGTGAAGTACATCGTCACCGTGTGCAGATCCTCCTCCGACACCGGCAGACCGGCGGCGGTGCGGCGCACCAGCGACTCCGTGACGGCGTAGGTCACGTCATAGATGTAGTCCTCCAGCAGGTCGCGCTGGCTGGAGTGGAACAGGTGGGTCACCGCACGGCGATGCTCCCGGATAAAGGCGGTGAGCTGCTGGGCGATCTCCGTCCAGTTGCGGTCGGACAGCCCCTCGGCGATCATCCGCTGCGCCACGAGCTCCAGCAGCTCCCGGATCAGCGCATAGATGTCGCAGTAGTAGTAATAGAAGGTGTTGCGGTTGATACCGCAGTGATCGGCAACGTCCACCACGGATATCTTATCCAGCGGGCGCTGCTCCAGCAGCTGGAGGAACCCCTCCATGATGCGCTTTTTCGTGGTTTGAGCCATGCGTCTCCTCCGTTCCGCCGCTCCCTCCCGGAAGCCGCACCGTCAGTCGTCGGGGCAGCAGCCCCTCTGGCTCGATGGTAGCGGGTTTCAACAGATTTTGCAATCTGTCCGACTTGGACAAAATCGACGATCTGTCTGAATTTCAGACAGCGGCAGGTCGATCACAGGTCCAGCTTCAGGTCGCCCTCCTTGATCCAGCCCCATTTCCGCAGGGGGATGGCGATGAGCCATGTCAGCACGGCGGGCAGCACGAAGGAGATCAGCACCAGACCCAGCCAGTCCATACCGGTGATGGCGGCCTTCGTCCCGGCGGCGATGTCGTTGACCCAGCCGGTGTACACGCCGATCTGTCCCACCAGACCGCAGGTACCCATACCGGAGGACACCGGCGCACCGTTCATCTCCATGCGGAAGATGCAGGTGGCGATAGGCCCGGTGATGGCGGAGGCCAGCGTGGGCGGGATCCATATCCGGGGGTTGCGGACGATGTTGCCCATTTGCAGCATACTGGTGCCGATGCCCTGCGCCG
>ERZ825137.4717-NODE-4717-length-13353-cov-3.991954_pt1 | contig 13353 bp, 13 predicted proteins | sample MGYA00519873_ERZ825137 | MGnify/ENA primary metagenome ERZ825137 (study PRJEB31778, sample SAMEA3449190) | human gut metagenome | biome: human gut; feature: human-associated habitat; material: faeces | place: United Kingdom | collected 2010/2012 ...
GTTATTGTCTGTCATAATAAATAGATATTTTTAATTTTTAGAGTAGTAATACAAAAACTATATACGGCTGTACCACCGCACATATCATGAGAATAAGCAATCGATTAGAAAAAGTCTGCTAATTGCTAAAATCGCATTTATATATTTTCATTATTTTTTGATAGTAAGTATCCGCATTATATTGCTTTTGCGATGTTTCGGCAATCGTTCGATGGTCAAACTTACAGGCAAACATTGCTTCTATTGTCGATTTTAAATCATCTACGTTACGGCTTTCGAAAGTCATGCCGGACATTGGAGTTATCAATTCCGGGATACCACCGATGGCAGCTCCTAAAACAGGAGTTCCAAGACATTCCGCTTCAATAACCGAGAGTGGGTTATTTTCATACCACTCAGAAGGAATCACTGAGAAACGGGCTTTGCCCACCCATGTTTTTATCTCCTCCCATTGTCTGAAACCCACAAATTCGATATGCTTACCGGCCATGGATTTCAATTCCTTTTCCAAAGGGCCACCTCCTATGACGACTAATTTATGGTCAGGTAAACGGTTGGCTGCTTCAATTAGGGTTTTAACCCCTTTCTCATGACTCAACCGACCTATAAAACAATAGTAATCATCCCGTTTAGTATAATCCAAACCTATGCACTTCTCTACATTAATAAAGTTACATAGCGGATATAACTTCTTTTTATTGAAGCCCCCCTGCATCATCTTCTCAGCCATAAACCTGCTCGGACAAATAAAAACATCCGTACATGCCTCCAATCGTTCCCGATTCCATGCTAATGCCTCACGATAAGAAAGAAAGCTCGCCACTTTAGAATTCTTCATACAACCATATTTCATCACCTTACGCTTATCCGTAAAGCATTCTTCGCAAACGGTTTCTCCATTGCGCAAACAATCATAACGTGGGCACAGCAACTTATAATCGTGCAACGTCCATACTACTTTTATTCCTTGGTAATGAGCCATTTCCGCCATCACCGGAGAAAGTTGTGAATGTACATTGTTTAAATGTACCACTTCGGGTTTAAAGTTATCCAGCAAAGCGAAGAACTTCCTCTTTACCTCATTCGTGCCGAAAGGTCTCCTAAAAGCCTCTATCATCCCGAACCCCGGCTTAAATTTCACCTCTGAAGGAAAATATCCGCTCCAGGGAGTTTCCAAATTCTCCGGATAATCCATTGCAAACACCGCCACTTCGTGACCTTTCGACTTAAGTAACTGCTCCAAATTGAGCGTATAAATACAGTCACCGCCACGGCGGTAATAAAATTTATTAGCTAATAAAATTTTCATAATGAAATATCTTTAAAGTCCTATACAATTTTGTAGAATTTTGGGACCCCTCATTACTATTCTTGAAATGATAACCGGTATATAAAGGCCACAGACTATACTTGATAAGTAAAATATCCCATATAGCGTATCGGAAGGAAATCTTTGAAAAATAAATCGTATCGCCATTTGAAAAAATATCCCCATCAGGAAAATCTGAAAAGTATAATCCCTAAAACTTTCAAACAGACCGGGAACATACCTCACGCTATTTCCACATAACGACAAAGAAAAAAATATACCAGCCCATGGCATGATGAAATTCATCTTTTCCGGTAAGAACTGAAATACATTACAACAAAAGAAGATACAAGTAAAAATGAACAAAAACTTAAACGTAAATAATCTTTCGGCCCATCCATATTTACAAAAAAGAATTCCCATCACGAAAAAAGGAAGCATATATGCGACACGCCTCAATTGGAAAAAATCACATGGGGGGGGGAATAAGCTGATAATCAGAGATACTACAATTAGTATACAAGCACTATTGCTCTTTTGTACCATATTTTTATAAATAGGGTAAAGCGACATTAAAACCAATAAAACAATAATGAACCACATCTCTCCCAACGGGTTCGAACTAAAGAATAAAAAGGTATTCATTATTTCATGCACGTCTACTATTCTTTTCATATAGGGAGCAAATAATAATTTTAGTCCCATCGTGGTTACAGTAAAGGCTAAAAAAGGAATCCCCAGCCGCTTGAACTTCGCTTTCATCACCTCCTTATAAGGCTTATTTTTCTTTAGGCAAGTATAGTAAAACAACCAACCGGAAATAAAAATAAACAATGGCATGTGAAAGGAATAAATAATCCGTTCTACAGCCGAAACAATAGGATAATCAGGATCTTGAAACACATTTGTTAAAGTAACATGCCCTACAACAACTAAAAGCATACTCCATCCTTGCAAAATAGAGAGCCACTCAATTTTGTTTTTCATATTTTAAATAAGCAAGAAATAGGTAAATTACAGAGAACTAAGTAATTTACTGAATTCCTTTATTACATATGAGGTATAATGTTTTTTCAAATAATCAGAATAAAAAGTCATATCAACATCGCACGACAAAGCTCTTTTGACTTGTTCCTTAAAATGATCATAAGAGATTGTATTCGGACAGAATTTATCTAGCTCATAATACTCCGTATCTGAATTATCTGCATATCTGGCTATTATATGGCATCCGGATGCTATCAATTCCAAAAACCGTGGTGTAACTTGATTATAACCATTTGTATTTACCTTGTTATTATCCATGGAAGGAGTGGTATATAGCCCTATTTTAGCTGCTCGCAGAAGATTCAAAGCATCTTTTCTGTCTCTGCAGTTACCCAAAAGCTCACCCTTATTGGTATAATAATTAAATTCATAACCTTCCTTTTTTAAGTAAGCAAAAGTAAAAGAAGGATTCTCATCCGCATATTTCCAACAATATGCGGAAAGAACAGGATTGGGACGACCAAATATCAACAAATCAATCGTCTTGTCAAATCTTGTTTCCGCTGTTATTCGATATTTGTCAGACAAAGACAACGGCAGGTGTGCCATGTTTAAACCCAAATTCTTCTTACAAAGCATATCGTAAGCTTCTTTGCTTGATATAAGAACCAAGGGACATCGATCATACGCCTTTACAAAGTTTGCCAGTTTTTTTTCTTCAATCCAAAAATCAATAATCCAATGAACCATATTAGAACGATTATAATAATTATCATAATCCTTCGCATTCATATCAAACCGGAGAATTAAATCATTGCTCCTAAACAAGTTCTCCCATACAAACGGATTGATCTTTGAATATTTTACTATCCCATTTTTATATTTAGACAATTTACTCTCATATTTAAATGTAAGAGGCAACTGATTTTCAATCACGTCTTCCCATTCATAAACCAAATCCCATTCTAATTTCTTTTCTACCTTCCGGATAGTTTGTAAATACTTTATTTCCATTGTTTCGATAAATCTATTGCAGCACCTATAGCTACGTCCATATTGTAATATTCCCAATCAGCAAAACGACCCGTAAAATAAAAATGGGAAACACTTAGTTCCTGCTTTAAACTCGCAATCATATCACGTGTATCCGCATTCTGAATTGGATACGTAAATTCATTATAATGATGGGCAAGATATTTAGGATGTAAAGGAATTTTTGTCAGATTATCCATTATGGAATCAAGAGGAATATAATCTGTAAACTCTACAGTTCCAGTCATTACCCCCCCCCTCGCATTATTGCTCGGTGAAAAATTTCCCGTACAAATAATTCGATGAGATTCATACAGCTTGCTTGGCAAATAGATCCAACTATAAGGATTAGCGTCTATTTCACAGAAAACTGATGTAGTCCCATGATATTCCAAATCCTTGATTTTCTGTTCATAGCTCGACAAATCAATTTTATTCAAGATTTGTGGCAAGTCCTTGATATTCCCACAAAAAACAACCGAATCAAAATGCTCTCCCAAAATGTTCCATCCGTCAGACTGTCTATCAATTTGTTCAATGACTGAATTAAAACGAATATCTAATTTTTCAGATAATTTATTCGCTATAAATTGAGACCCGTCATGTTTCTCATACCAAAAAGAGCTATGGACAAATTGCTTTTCTTTAATATGATTTATATTATTGAAAATTATATCTCCAACAGTAGGCATAGGCAATTTACCTTCTAACCATGAAATTGGAACTTTATACAAATCTCTCCGCCACACTTTTTCATTGTAAGGCTTGAAATATAAATCATAAAGAGTGTTGCCAAATCTGGATTTGAGAAAATCCTCAAAATTAGATATTTCAGGATTGTCTGTTTTGCAAATCGCCATTAAATCACGGATGATAAGACGTTGAGTTTCTTTATCAAGAAGATAGAAATTATTTTCTATAGGATATGCTATTTCTTTACCATCATCTGTTAATATCACAGCATTACGATCTGCTTTTGACCAATCATTTTTATCAAGTTTGTTCCAAAACCAATCCAATACATCTTGACGCTTGGAATTAAAAACATGTCCGCCACATATATGGAACAAACTTCCATTCACTCTCTTGCAACGAATTAATCCTCCCGGAGTTTTCTCCTTCTCATACACAACGATACGATAACCCTTTTCCTGCAAAATATTTGCAATAGTCAAACCGGATATTCCAGCACCTATAACAGCGATCTTTTCCATTCTATTTTTATATTATAATAATCAACATCCTTCCGCAAAAAAATAATACCCTCTATAATGTAATTTGAAAGAATGATATTTTTATCCTCTCACTATATTCATGTATTTGTGTCTTATAAATTCTCCTATTCGTATATATAATCTGCATACAATTTTAATTCTCAAATAGTATATCAATCTTCGACATAATGGAATTGACATAAAAGCATCAGAGCTAAGTTCACTAATTTGAGTTCTCAACTCTTGGACTATTTGATCCTTGAATTTATTAGCTAATGCGCATTTTAAATATTCCACACAAGATCTTGCATATGATAACTCACAGAAAAAAACATAGTCATCACCTTTATCCGCAAAAAATTTATATACCAAATTTCTTGAATCAATTGTTTGCCTTAATTTATTTTCTGTCCAATTCATCATATAGCTACCAGGATTAAGCATTTCATAATGATAATAAACATTCTCAACCCAGTCTACTTTTTTCGAATAATACGATAACAACGGTGTAACCTGAAAATCTTCTGCCATATTTAGCCCTTCTCTACATTGAATATGATTATCTACATACAAAGACCGTCTATAAATTCTTCCCCACACCTGCATTCTATTACTTCCATGTATCAACTGAAGCGTAAAATCTTTGGCATTATTTGTCCTTGGTACAACAAATACAGTCTCAAAATCAGGAAACGAAACCTGTGCATCACACGAAACAATATCCGCATCTTTCTCCTTTTGTTTACAAACTAATTTTTCAACAAGATCATTATCAATCCAGTCATCACTATCAACATGCATTATGAACTCACCCGAAGATACCGCAACAGCAGTATTACGTGCCGCAGCCAATCCTCTATTCTTAACATGACGAATTATTTTAACATCATTCTCTCGATTGGGATATTTTTTTATTATTGCTTTCAGTTTTCGTATACTATTATCTGGTGTGCAGTCATCCACAAAAATATATTCAATATTCTCGTATGATTGCCCGAATATACTATTCGCACATCTTTCAATATATTTCTCTACTCCGTAAATGGGTACCAATATAGAAACCTTATAATTTGAGCACATATACAATCGATTAATAAATTTACAACACAATCAAGATATCTTAACGAAGTGATTTCAATTGATATGACCTATAAATTACAATAATTAGTGTAGAATACAATAATATATCTAGATAACCTGTTGCCACTTCAAGTACAAAAATTGCAGTTAGAAAATAAAAACTTATACGAGTAGGGACTTTTTATAGATATTAATTATGTCCTTCGCCTATCTACTATTATCAACTATCAATTGTCACATATAAAAGAAGTATTTACTTATGCAGACCTGTTTCAATATGCCAATAACGAATAATAATAGACATAATTACAAATAAATATGAAATATTTAATCCGGGAGAAGAAGTAATCGAACAGAATATAATCCATCCCAACACAAAACAAACCGCAGAAAAACGCATTTTCTTAGGAGAACAAGCAACAAATCGAAGACTTCCATATCCATATATACCTACAAGAAGAAATACCCCAACAATTCCGCCGGAAATCAAAGTTTGGAACCAAACACTTTCTGCCCCTAAAACGTCTGAATTCACTAATAACACACGATGTATTCCTTTTATTCCCAACCCCCAAATCAAATTATTATTCAAAACGTATTCTACAGCTTTTAATTGCATTAGACGCATTTCCACAGAACTACCTCCAATCTTATCATTATTCACTATAGAATCCACAACCTGCATAACATTATCTTTGAAAACAATAAGCCCGATAATTGACAATAATATTCCAAATAACTTTGTCTTAAGATTAAAACCACATAAAAAGAAGGGTATGACAACTATTATATAATAGAGATAAGCGGAACGTGAACCTGTCGTATAAAGACAAAAGGTAGCTATTATTACCATTCCCCACCAAAACAGAGGTTTCATCAAATTCTGCAATTTATCTCTGCAAAACATCATAAAGCCTACAAATATTACACAAAGACCACCCCATGATATATAAATACTAATAAGAGAAGAGCTACGTTCAATACCGAATCTGGTTGTGTCCGCCTCATAGGTCATAAGTCCGCGATAAAAAATCTTCCCATAAATTTCATCTCGAGTTCCCCATTTCATCACTTCACGAAACACTGGATTATCCTGTAAAAAATACTCATAGACACCATATCCAAGCAATAGCCCACCTACCCAAACAAATGACATAAGTACATATTGCAAATCCCTCTGATTCTTTATTTCGTGATATATCATCAAAATAATCGCATAAGAGGATATGGTATTAATCGCAGCCGGCATTGCCGCAATCATATCTGTACTTGAAAATAAGGCTTGAAGAGCAACACTAATAACTGATAAAATAAGAGCAGTAGAAAGTGGATGATAAGACATGTACTTTTTTCGTCCTTTCCAACAATAAAAACATAGCAAGATATTGACAACGAATGAAACAGTTAATGCAGGAGGTGCAAATCTTAAACACACCCACGGCTGTAACACAATACTAAATACAGAATAAAAAAGAATAAACCTATGCCTGTCTCTAAACAAAAAAACAAGCAAGCATAACGTCAGTAAATATATAATTGCCATTTCTATTTTTACTCTAATATCTTAATGACTTTTGCCGGAACACCTCCAACAACGCAATTAGCCGGCACATCTTTTATAACAACAGCTCCCGCACCAATAATCGCATTATCACCGATTTCAATATTACCTACAATAATCGCTCCCGCGCAAATCTTCACATTATTGCCTATACGAGGTTTTCTCCCTTCACAGTCAAGTTTATTTCCTATAGTCACCTGTTGCCAAATGGAGCAATTATTTCCCATACGATCGCAATTGATAACCGTGGAGAATCCATGCCATATCATCATAGGTTTTCCTATACCCCCCCCCTATAAAAAGAGCTGCTTGTCCTTTACATATACGCCTCAGAATTTTAACAATTCTCTTATCCCGATACCGATAATAATACAAGTCTCTAAATTCCGGAAAACATTCCAACAACCAAACCAAACGTCTCAGCTTTTGATACGGACATTTCCAATTTTCACCCCAAATTTTAATATCACTATCTAATTCTTGGGAATAATTAGTATACAATATTATATGAGCACAATACTTTATAAAAAGTAATCTATAATACAATCCTTTTATCATATCATTTTTTTATATTCATCAAAATCTATAAGGCCACAATTCTCCCTATATTTTCTATATAACGGCGATGAAGAAAGCCATTTTTCCTGACAAATAACTTTATTTCCCAAGTCATAAGCAAAATATAATAATGAACTACCAAATCCGACGATTTTCAAATTCTTATTTGATGATAATATCATTTCAAACGGTATATGATTCGGCAATAATTCATATTTATATTTTCGCTCCTGAAAATAAGATACTATCATGTCTATATCTTCCTGTGTCTGCGCAGGATGAAATTTAATATAATTATAACAATCCGCATATTGAAACACCAGATCCCTACATTTTTCCATATATAACATTCTCTCAATCAAATGATTCTGAACGAATCCATCAAATATGAAAATAGTAGAGTTTGAATCTATTTTTATACCTACATTAGCCATCGGCCATTTTATTATATGATTAACCGATGGTAGATTTTTAAAGAATAAAGTATTAATAGCATAAGAATGCAATTCTTTCTGTTTTATCATTGTTCCACGTGTATACCATCCACCACGCCATACACGATTTGTATGAAAATATATCTTATTCACAAAAAAAAGATAGAGACATTTTTTTAAAGACATATGAGTCAAGTAAGCTGTTGTAAACGGTATGCCCCCTTCCTGAATATATGACATTTCCACACAGCGTGAGTTTGTATATATAGCCTGCCAAACTCCATTCGCAAGATGTGGACAAAACAATTTATAACTCCCTTTTATGTTGTGTTCTACAAAATCATCAATTCTTTTGATACACTTTTTTTGTTCTGAAACAGAGCTAAAAAGTGTATCAAAAGAATTCATAAAATCCGAAACTTCAAGTATTTCATAACCATGAGATACGATACTGTTGCTATAATTCCGCATATACAGCATCAAAACACTCTCCAATGGCAATTTCAAATAATTAATTGTTCCTATGGCTGACAAAAATGTAGTATGGGAATTAATAATAAAAACATTTTTCATTTTCTTCTTTTTATCAAGCTAAAAATCTGATTATAGATCTCCATCTTATAAAGATATTTTGTACAGCAATAATATATTACACATCCTATAATACCTCCCACAAATAAATGAATAAAGGGCGGAAGTGTTATAGCTGTAAAAAAACAAACAACCACAGACGCAAGAATTGCAGAAACACAGCATGGCAGCATATCACGTAACTGTAAAACGAATGGTATACCTACAAGCTTCTTTGCATAATACAAATTAACACTGTATCCTACTATATTAAAAATACTAGCACCAATAGCTAGAATCAATGGTCCAAAAGGTAAAAGCAAAAATACCACTAGTACTCCCATTGATTTTTTTATTATTTCAGCTTTTAATGTTATATCCGATCGGCCTTTCACTTGAAATAAATTAAGATTCAATATATTGGGAGCTGCAACAACAGCGCTCATTGCAAATATTTGTATGTATATGACGCTGTCAATCCACTTATCTGTTAAAACTACTTGAACAAACGGAGTTGCTAATGCTGCTAACAAGAAACAAATCGGAAAGCTAACAAAAGCCACTAATACAACAAATTTTCGATAAACATCTACCAATCGTTGATTATCGTTTTGTAATTCTGATAATATCGGCAATGAGCTACGAATAAAAACACTTTCCAACACCCCTGTCGGGACATTTGCAGTATATTGCCCCCTGTTGAATAGTCCTAATGAACGACTATCATAAACTTTTCCAATTACAAGTGAATAGATATTTGCATATAGGCTACCTATTATCCCTGTTAAAAGCATTTTAGATCCGAAATTCCAAAGATAGCGGAATGATTCTTTTGAAAATACGAATGATGGCATCCAACGTGTATTCAGACTCATGCTAAATGCATATAATACAGATGATGAAAGTCCTTGTGCTACCAATGCCCATACCCCCAATCCATAGTATGCACACCCAACACCGATTATTCCGGATAATATAACAGAAACAGATTTAATCTTTGCCAGTTTTTTAAACTCCAAGTTCTTACTAAGCATTGAATATTGAACCAAAGTCAATGCATTAGCTATAACTAATACTCCATAAACCCGCAAAACATTGCATAAAATAGGAATATTATAAAAATCAGATATCAACGGAGCAATAAAGAAAAGAACACAATATAAGCCCAGACTCATCATAAGATTAAAATAAAAACCTGTACTATAATCCACTTGACTACAGTCCATTTTTCTTATAAGAGCATTAGAAACACCACTCTCAACCATTCTTTCAGCAACGCCAATAAAAACAGTTAATATCGCAATTGCTCCATAATCTTCCGGAAGTAGTAAACGAGCCAATATAAGGGTTACCACAAACTGTGTTCCCATATTGACAGCCTTTTCTATACCACTCCAAAATGCTGTGCGCGCAGTCTTATGTGAAACAGTCTCTTTATTCATAAAAATTTCGCAAGCTCCGATAACAAGAATCACAATTCCTGTTACCGGTAAGTGAAGTATCAATAGGCACTATCATATAAGCTAAATACATCTTATCACAGTTCTATTTTGTGGATTCTAAAACTCGCCAATATTCTTAACAATTTCCATTGGATCCGAATATCTTGTAACCTTACGTGAAACATTATGTTCTATTGAAATCTTCTCAATAATCTTCTTCATAATTTCTTTTTCATGCAGAAACGGTATGACTACAATACAATCATTGCCTGCAAAGATTAAATCTTCAGGTGATATGGCAACTTCAAATAATTTTATGGTTCTATTATAGCTTTCAAATGTTGCACGTTTACAGACATCCTTGCAACTGTATCCTCTTGAAAATAGCGAATAATTCATTTTTCAGATATTATTTCAGTCGCGTGTTACATCACCGACTATTTGAAGTTCTCGAACGAACTAAAAGCATTGCGCTATTAATCGTATTCTTTAAAAGATAAGTTCAACTTCTGACATTTCTAAATTTCAAATTAAAGAGTAGCTTTGCTAATTATTATAACCTCTTACCTATTCTTCATCTTTTTGCCCAATAATATTGGACTTTTTCTGTTTGCCACAGATATACACGGCACACATATTAATAAAACAATTAGTAAGGCTAGAATTCGAGTTTTGTCCATTGCTATTATAAAAAAATTCAGATATGACAATATTATTAAATGCATCGCAAGAATCAAGAAAGTTCCAGTACTTATTGTTTTCATTATATTATATTCAGGCAGTACTTTACAAAACAACAGTAGTGAATAGGTACCCATAAAAGCCACTACATAATACAATATTATACTTTTTCCAAACCTAAAATGAAACATATCAGGCATATCATTATTAAATACATAATAAACGAAAATGCATAATAGCATCAATATCATTGAAAACAGTACATTCCTATATTGTTTTCTAATTTTCCCCCCCCCCAAGCCGTAAGAAACATCCTTAATATTTCTAAACAAGTTTCCTGCTATAAAGAAAGGGAAAGCCATTAAGAGGCGGTCTATATAGAAAAATGTGGACGATCCAAAATGATACATTATAGAACTATAAATAATACACACAAAACAAACAACGAGTTTTAATAATAACGAACGACCGGCTATAATTCTATATAGATATTTCATGATAAGCAATACCCAAACGAACCAAAACTGCCCACAAATAGGATTGGGTATTGGGCTTCCTTTATAATAACACCATGTTATTCCAAGTATTGGCCTAATTATCAATTCATAAAAATCCGTACCACCATTGGCATGCATCAATCCTATACCTTTAACATGTGCTTTTATACAATGTAATACAATAAAAAATAAATTGTATATCAATATCGCATATATCAAATATTTACTTGATGAAAATTTACCTTGATTGGGCTTTGAATAATCACTTAAGTAACCAGATACAAAGAAAAAAGCAGGAATATGAAACAAGTAGATATATGGTGTGAACAAACTGCCGCTATGCCCTAAGACCACAAGAATAATCAATATAGATTTCATCCAATCCACCCAAACATATCGCATATTTATACCACTCATCATTTATACAATTGAATAATCTTTTCCGCAAATTCAAAATCTTCCGGCCAATCGATATCCACCCCTTCTATTTTATCGACAAGGGCAAAATAGGGATTAAAGCCTATGCGCTGGCCATGTTCTGTCCAAATTTCCTTTTTAAACATAAAAAATGCACTGGTCTCAACATAAATGGGTTCTATAGTTTGAGTACGTGGTATATCCTTTAATTCATAATTTAAAGGCTTATTCTTATACCAGGTAAAAGTCTGTATTTTCTCACAGCTAAAAGCCGAATCATGTCCTCCGTTTATAATCTGATCTAAAGCATTATTCACCGTCGATTGTTTCAGGAAAGGAGAGGTCGTGTGGGCAAGCACATAGATATCAGCGTCAATAGTCTTCACAAACTCCTCATAGATTTCTTTTCCCAACGTCTCATCTCTATCCAGAAATTCCGGACGTTTCAAGAATTTTATACCTGAGGGAAGATAGGATACAATATCTTCATTGCTGCAATACACATAAACTTCATCTATTGATTTTATGGACGAAAGGGTGTCAAGTATATGACACATCAAAGGTTTTCCACCTAACATTTTAAGATTTTTTCCTACCACTCGCTTACTATTTAAACGAACAGGTACGAATGCTACTGTTTTCATTTTAATATAGATATTTTTTTATTTTAAGAAAGAGACTTTTCCTAAGCAGATAATTTGATATCCCGCATGATATCCAATCTATGGTTATACATTCCTACACCCTTCATCATAAGCAACTGAAAGCATCAATTATCCCGACAAATTTCTGATTGTTGTCTACCACAACCAATGAATGAATATTATATTTTCTCATTAGTACTTCCGCATCAGAAAGCTTTGCCATTTCGTAGATAGTTTTAGGATGCGTACTCATAATTTCCTTCACGGTAAGAGAAAAGAAACACTCTTGCTTCTGTTGCATGGCACGTCTTACATCTCCGTCTGTTACAACGCCTACTACAAAGTTTTCATTTAGTACTACGGCTATGCCCTGTTTTGTCTTACTTATTTCAATTATGGTGTCGCTTACCTTCGTATCCAAAGAAACAATGGGTAAATTGCCTGAAACCATATAGTCCTTCACCTTCGAGAGAAGACGTTTTCCCAAACTCCCGCCCGGATGAAACTGAGCAAAATCAGAAGCTTTGAAATGACGGACTTCCATCAACGCACACGCTATGGCGTCCCCCATAGCCAAAGTGGCTGTTGTAGAAGAGGTGGGAGCCAAATTCAAAGGACATGCCTCACGTCTTACGCAAATATTTAAATGACATACGGAATACTGAGCCAATAATGAATGGGGATTACCCGACATTCCGATTATGGGAATGTTGCGCTCCAATAAAAATGGAATAAAACGTAATAATTCATCCGTATTACCTGAATAAGAGATTGCCAACACAATATCATCCGATGAGATCATTCCCAAATCTCCATGAATAGCATCCGCGGCATGCATAAATACCGCCGGAGTACCCGTGGAATTCATCGTTGCCACGATTTTTGTCGCGATAATTGCGCTCTTTCCTATCCCGGTAATGATAACAC
>ERZ825137.4718-NODE-4718-length-13353-cov-3.721913_pt1 | contig 13353 bp, 10 predicted proteins | sample MGYA00519873_ERZ825137 | MGnify/ENA primary metagenome ERZ825137 (study PRJEB31778, sample SAMEA3449190) | human gut metagenome | biome: human gut; feature: human-associated habitat; material: faeces | place: United Kingdom | collected 2010/2012 ...
TCGCCCGTGATGGTCTCGACGTTGCTGCCGAACTCGTTTACGAGCTGCCCCTCAAGCACACTCAGGAGGTTGAACACCGGCAGCGCTTCGATGTGCGCGTCGTAAATGGTCTGCATATCATAGGACGCGATGTCTCCGGCGGAGAGCATCCCGTGCAGGGTGCCGTCATCGCGCACGATGGGGATCGTGGCGATCTGGCCTTCGCGCATGATGCGCCACGCCAGATCCATCGACACGCCGCAGTTCAGCTCCGGCGGAGTGTCAAACTCGATGTCGCTTATCTGTGTGCGCATGGTCTTGACGAACATCGGCGGCTCAAACCCGAAGCGGTCGAGCATGGAGCGGGTCTCGTCGTTTATCGGGCCGATGCGTATCGCCTTGTACTCACGGTCGCCCAGAGCGTTGCGCAGGTTGGCATAGGCCATCGCCGCGACTATCGCGTCGGTGTCCGGATTGCGGTGACCTGTTACATATATATCATTCAACGTGAAATACCCCCTTTTTAATATAATTATAGGCGATATTGAGAATAATTTCAATCAGTAAAAATACTCTTTTAATAACATCTTAACTGTGATAAACTGTAATAAAAAACAAAAATGAGGTGCGACCATGAAAAAGAGAGCCATCCGCCTCCTGAGTATGCTGCTGGCACTGCTTATGCTCACCGGCTGCTCGTCGTCGATTCTTAATGATCCGCTCGACAGAGCCTACCGCGCATTGCAGCGGAGTTTTATAAGTGCGGGCAGAAATCTTGTCCCGTTCGACGAGATGGAGTACCTGCGGCCGGACATGAGCACGATAAGCGCCGACTTCGACGCCGTGAATGATGCGCTGGAGAGCGGGGATATCGACTCCGTTTCCGCCGCGCTGGACGCCTGCTATCTCGACTATTATAATTTTGACACCATGTACACGCTCGCGGATATCCGCTCGTGCCAGGATGTGTACGACAGCTATTACGCCGACGAGGTGAGCTGGTGCGGCGAGAACTTCACGGCGGTGCAGCAGAAGATGGAGGACATGTTCTATGCCTGCGCCGCGTCCGATCTGGCGCAGGAGCTGGAGGAGAACTATTTCTGGGACGGCTTCACGGACGATTATTCCGACCGTAGCCAGTCCCATTACAGCGACGCGGTGGTTGAGCTGATGCAGCGCGAGAGCGCGCTCGTCTCGGAATACCGCGCGCTCGCCGCCGAATCCGCCGCCGGCCTCGGAGATACGAGCGGTGTGGGGAGCGATATGCAGACAATGCAGAACTACGAGAAGTACAACGAGGACTTCGCGCGCATTTACATCGAGCTTGTGCGGGTGCGGCAGGAGCTGGCCGCCCAGTTCGGGATGGACTATGAGCAGATGCAGTACAGCTTCTACTTCGAGAGGGACTACACTCCGGAGCAGGCGGCGCAGTATGTCGCGGATATCCGGAACTATATGGTTCCCGTGTACGAGGAGGTAATGGAAGCTTCCCCGTATGACGATATTTATTACGACTACCTCGACGAAGACGAACTTATCGGCGTTCTCAGGAACGTCACCGAGCTCATGGGCGGGGACATCAAGGCGGCGTTCGACTTCATGACGAAGTATAAGCTGTGCGACGTGTCCGTGAACAGCAGCAAGGCGGCCATGTCGTTCCAGACCTATCTGGAAAACTACGAGGCGCCCTTCCTGTTCCTCGACCCCTACGGAGACACTGAGGATATCCTGACCTTCTCACACGAGTTCGGCCATTATGTGGACGCCTTTGTAAATTATAATGCCAGCGAGACGATAGATATGTCAGAGTGCTATTCTCAGGCGATGGAGTATCTGGCGCTGGGCTATTACGACGAAGTCCTCGGCGAGGACGAGGCGGACAATCTGCGCCGCATGAAGCTGCTCGATACGCTCGACCTGTACGTTCAGCAGGCGTCGTTCGCGGAGTTTGAGAGCACGGTGTATTCCATGGATCCCGATCAGCTCTCCGCCGAAGTTCTGAACGACCTGTCCCTCCAGCTCGCGCGTGATTACGGCTACTGCGACGAGAGCCGTGCGAAGTATTACGCGATGAGCTGGTCTGACATCGCGCACTTCTTCGAGTACCCCTTCTATGTGATAACCTACCCCGTATCCAACGACATCGCCATGCAGATATATGAGCTGTCGCAGGACGGCGGCACGGCAGGGCTTGATAAGTATAACGAGCTGCTCAGCCGCGAGTACACCGGATTTCTGGATAACATCGAGGAGGCAGGGTTCGTAAGCCCCTTTGAGAGCGGGCGCGTGCAGCGTGTTGCGGAGGATATGCGTCTGCTGATGCAGGAGCAGCGCGCGGCGTGAGTCAATGCGACTAGACATTATCAGGAAATTGCTCAGGGCAAATATTAAATATATTTAAGTAATTCACTTGACATAACACCTTATTCGGGCTAAAATAGATCAGATAATATTTTAAGGAGCCATGGGGAGGCTCCGGCTGAATATTTCTTTTCAATTCCGACGGGTGCGTTTTATGACCCGTCTTGCTTTAGATCAAATTCTGCAATAGCCGCGGACGGATTCCGGCGTCCGGGGCGTCCTTCCGCCTGACCATAGGAGGTTTTTCCGAAAACGCCCTCCTTATCAGACGGGGATTTCCATGCCCGGTTTTGACCGACGGTTGCTGTAAAGAATTGTCTTGAACCACCGCAAAATTCTAAAAAGAATGGAGGTGTGTTTGCTTACTATGTCTTTACCTTTATGGGTCGTTATAATAATTGCCGTCGTTGTGGCGGCGGTGTGCTTTTTCCTTGGCGTGCAGTACCGCAAAAAGGTTGCGGAGCGCGAGATAATGAGCGCGGAGGAAGAGGCTAAAAGAATAATAAATGAGTCAATAAAGAGCGCCGAGAGCAAGAAGAGAGAAGCTCTCGTAGAGGCAAAGGAAGAAATACACAAAAACCGCTCCGAGTATGAGCGGGAAGTCAAGGAGCGCCGTTCAGAGCTGCAGAAGCAGGAACGCCGCCTCCAGCAGAAGGAAGAAAATCTCGACAAGAAGATGGACGCTGTCGAGCGCAAGAGCGACACGCTCAACAACAAGATCGCCGCTGTTGAGAATCAGCAGCATGAGGTCGCGCTCATCAAGAAAAGCCAGCTTGAACTGCTCGAAAAGATTTCGGGCTTCTCCGTCGAGGAGGCAAAGCAGTACCTTATCGCCAACATCCGTGACGATGTAACGCATGAGATGGCGATGAAGGTCAAGGAGATTGAAACTCAGTACAAGGAAGAGGCGGAGGATAAGGCTCGCGCCATTATCGCCACCGCTATCCAGCGCTGCGCCGCCGATCACGCAAGCGAGATCACCGTTTCCGTCGTACCTCTCCCCAACGACGAAATGAAGGGCCGCATCATCGGCCGCGAGGGCCGCAACATCCGCAGCATCGAAACGCTGACCGGCTGTGACCTCATCATTGACGATACCCCCGAGGCGATCACCGTTTCGAGCTTTGATCCCGTCCGCCGCGAGATCGCGCGTCTGGCGCTCGAAAAGCTCATTCAGGACGGCCGCATCCACCCGGCTCGTATCGAGGAAATGGTCGCCAAGGCTCAGAAAGAAGTCAACGCGACTATCAAGGCCGAGGGCGAGCGCGCCGCGTTCGAGACGAATATCCATGGCCTGCACCCCGAGATCATCAAGCTTCTCGGCCGTATGAAGTACCGCACCAGCTACGGCCAGAACGTGCTCAACCACTCCATCGAGGTCTCCCACCTCGCCGGTCTTATGGCCGCGGAGCTGGGCGTCGATGTGAACGTCGCAAAGCGCGCAGGCCTGCTGCACGATATCGGCAAGTCCATCGACCATGAGGTCGAGGGCAGCCATGTCACCATCGGTGTCGACATCGCAAGAAAGTACAAGGAATCCGAAGCCGTTATCCACGCCATCGAAGCTCACCACGGCGACGTTGAGGCGCACAGTGTTGAAGCCTGCCTCGTTCAGGCGGCGGACGCTATCTCCGCTTCCCGCCCCGGTGCGCGCCGCGAGAATATAGAGAACTACGTCAAGCGTCTTGAAAAGCTTGAGGAAGTCTCAAAGAGCTTCCCCGGCATCGCAAGCTCCTATGCCATTCAGGCCGGCCGCGAGATTCGCATCATGGTCAAGCCCGAAGAGGTCAGCGAGGATCAGATGGTCCTGCTCGCAAGGGACATCGCCAAGAAGATCGAGGATGAGCTCACTTATCCCGGTCAGATCAAGGTCCACGTCCTCCGCGAGACCAAGGCTGTCGACTACGCGAAGTAAAAAAGCAAATCATATAAAAAGGCTGTGTCCTCAAAAGAGGACGCAGCCTTTTTGCGTAGCCTTAATATTGCCGATGCGAGGACGTGGAGTTATTCTTTATCTTCGTCCTTATCGTCGTCGCCGAGGTCAAACTCGAGCTTTTCGCCGCAGTTGGGGCACTCGATGGAGCCTTCGGCGAGAGTGTCCTCATCGAAGCTGATCTCCTCGCCGCAGACGGGGCAGGTGGCGTCATATATCACGCCGTCATACTCAGGCTCACCGTCGTCGTCTTCGTCCTCGTCATCGCTGTAGCAGCGGCCGCAGCCGCAGCAGCTGACGTCTTCGTCCTCGTCATCATAATCATCGTCGTCCTCGGGAAAGTCGAGATCGCAGGTGAGCTCTTCGAGATAGTTCAGCTCGTCGCAGACCTCGTCGAGAGCCTCGTCATGCTCGTCATAGCATGCATGAAGGTCTTCTATTTCATGCGCCATGTCGGAGAGAAGCTCATTGAGCGCGTTCCACAGCTTGCCTTCCTTGGAATCCGGAGCGATGCCCAGACCCTCGGTCAGACCCTTCAGATATGCCGCCTTTTCCACTACTGTCATTTTGAAAACCTCCTTAGAAAAAATACGGGGAAAGACTGCTGATCTTCCCCCGCTTATAGCCTTGAATTACGCTCTGGACAGATACTCGCCCGTGCGGGTGTCGATCTTGATCTTCTCGCCCGGCTCGATGAACAGAGGAACCTTGATCTCTGCACCGGTCTCGACGGTAGCGGGCTTGGTCGCGTTGGTCGCGGTGTTGCCTGCAAAGCCCGGATCGGTCTCGGTGACCTCAAGCTCCACGAAGAAGGGAGGCTCAACATTGAAGACCTTGCCCTTGTAGGAGTAGATGGTGCATTCCATGTTCTCTTTGACGAACTTGAAGTTGTCGCTCAGGACGCTTGCGTCGACGGGCTCGAGCTCATAGGTCTCGGGGTTCATGAAGTAGTACAGGTTGCCGTCATTGTAGCTGTACTCCATGGTCATGCGGTCGACAGTTGCGGCCTCGAACTTTGCGGTGGGGTTGAAGGATTCCTCACGGATAGCGCCGGTCATGATCTTCTTGTACTTGGTGCGGACAAAGGCAGCGCCTTTGCCGGGCTTGACGTGCTGGAACTCAATGACCTGGCACACATCGTTATCATACTCAAAGGTAACGCCGTTTCTGAAATCGCCTGCGGTAATAGTTGCCATATATGGGAACCTCCCAAAATAAAATTTATTATTTATCTTTGATATTTTACAGTATCTCCGCGAATTTTGCAAGCATTATTTGATGTTGGGCAAATTTTCTGTGCCTCTCACAGCACCACCAGCTCCTTGGAAGCCTTGGTGATGATCTCGGCGCCGCCCTCGCGGATGACCATGACGTCCTCGATGCGCACACCGAAGCGGCCGGGAATATATATCCCCGGCTCCGCCGAGCACACCGCGCCCGCGGGCATCGGAGCTTCGCCGGAGGGGTTCGCATTCGGCCATTCGTGGATATCAAGGCCGAGGCTGTGGCCGAAGCCGTGTCCGAAATATTTCCCATAGCCCGCGTCCGAAATGACCTTACGCGCCGCGGCGTCTATTTCCCTGCCGGGCACTCCCGCTTTCGCCGCTGCGATGCCCGCGAGCTGCGCGCGCAGGACTGTGTCATAGACATTGCGCATCTCCTCGCTCGCGCTCCCGACGGCGACAGTGCGCGTCATGTCGGAGCAGTAGCCGTGCTTTATGCTGCCGAAGTCCATAGTGACAAAGTCCCCGGACTGTATCACCTTGTCCCCGGGCACGCCGTGCGGCAGGCTCGTCTTGCTGCCGGTGATGACGATGGGGTCAAAGGAATTGCCCTCGGAGCCGTTTTTGAGCATATTATAGACCAGCTCCGCGGCGACCTGCCTTTCGGTCATGCCGGGCTTGATTATGTGCAGCACAGTCTCCAGCGCCTTTTCGCTTATGCGCTGCGCCTCGATCATGCAGGCGATCTCGACCTCAGTCTTTGACGCGCGCAGTGTCTCGAACAGGTCGCCCGCCGGGAGCAGCTCGCGGCCGAGGGCCTTTTCATAGCCGAGATAGCCGACGTGACTGAGCTTCTTATCCTCAGCGGCAAGGCGCGCCATACCGGCGCACACGCTGCGGATGATACCGGTGAGCGGGTGCTCCCGGTCATAGAGGACGACCTCGGTGAGACTGCCGTCAACAGCGGCTTCGGCGGCCTCAATATAGCGCGAGTCCGTTATGAGCCATGACTTTTCCAAGCCCACGACGACCGCACCGTCCGTTATCGGGAAGCCCGAAGCGTAGCGCTGGTTCTTCTCGTCGGTGACGAGCATGCCGTCAAGCCCGCGGCGGCGCAGCTCCTGCTGTATTCTCTTCACGTTATTCATATGCCTGTCTCCTCCGATGTGGGCCGCGGGAAAGTCACGATGAAGCGTGAGCCCTGCGGCTTATTCTGCCCGACGGCAATAGAGCCGCCGTGCGCCTTGACAGCGTCATGCACGATGCTCAGCCCGAGCCCGCTGCCGCCGGCTTCGCGCGAGCGTGCCTTATCGACCCGGTAGAAGCGGGAGAAGATGTTGTACGTCTCCTCCTCAGGGATGCCGATGCCGGTATCCGCAACGGTGAACTGGACGCTGTCGACCGTGCCCTTCAGGATCAGCGTGACGCTGCCGTTCGGGACGTTATATTTTATCGCGTTTTCGACGAGGTTAAAGATGATGTGGAACATATCGTCCACCGTCGCCATGACGACGCAGCCGTCCTCAAGCTCACAGCGCAGCTTCACGTCATGCTCCTTTGCCAGCGGGCGCAGCAGCACCATCGCGTCGACTGCCACCTGCTTTACATCGACCGGCTCCGGGACGACCTGGATATCGTCGTCGAGACGCGAGAGGTCAAGCAGCTTCTCAGTCGTGCGCTGGAGGCGCTCGGCCTCGTTGCCGATGTCGGTGACGAACTCGCGCACGGTCTCGGCGTCCATGTTCTCGTTCTGCACGATGCTGTCCGAGAGCAGACGTATCGATGCAAGCGGCGTCTTGAGCTCATGCGAAGCGTCGGAGACGAAGCGGCGGCGCTGGTGCTCGGTGTCGTAAAGACGTTCGGTAAGCGTGTTGAACTCGCGCCCGAGCTCGCTGAGTTCATCCGTGCCGGATATCGCGAGCCGGTGCTTATAGTCCCCGCCGGCAACGATGCGCATGGAATTGGCAAGGTCGTTCAGTCTCTGGAGGACGACCGAGGAATATACCACGGCCATCACGAGCGCCGCGAGGGCGATTATGAGGGAGACGGTGCGTATCTGCACCTGGAGGTCGTTTATGATGCGGCCGCGCTCGGCGTCCGTCTCATGCAGGTACACCGCCCCCGTGACGGTGCTCTGACTGCTGATGGGGATGGCGTAGCTGCTGGAGAAGGCCTCGTCCTCCTGCGAGGAGCGGAACACCGTCTTGCTGCCGAGAGCGGAGAGCAGATCGCCCGCGGCGGTCTGGGGTCTTGCGTGCGTCTGAGTATCGTATATTATATCCCCGGTCTTCCCGGCAACTATTATCCTGTCATAGCCCTGAATGTCGAGAAAGCGCAGCACCTCGGCAATGCTCTCCTGATCGGGATTGTCAAGGCTCGCAAGAGCGGAAGCGAGCGTTGCGGCCTGGCTCTCCATGGCCTTTTCCTTCTCCTGAAACACGGCGTCGCGCGCGGAGATGAGCGGATAGACATTCAGCAGCAGGAGCAGGATCAGCAGCAGCATCGCCAGAAAAGAGAAAAACTGAAAGCGGATGCTGCCGGATCTGAATGTCCAGCGTTTAATCTGCAAAGTAATACCCCACTCCCCACTTGGTGATGATGTATTCCGGCTGGGCGGGATTGAGTTCAAGCTTCTCGCGCAGGCGGCGGATGTGCACATCCACCGTGCGCGTATCGCCCTGATAGTCATAGCCCCACACGAGGTCAAGCAGCGCCTCGCGGCTGTACACCTTGCCGGGGTTCTTCATCAGAAACAGGATCAGGTCAAACTCCTTCATCGTGAGCTCGACCTCCTCGCCGCTCTTCATCGCGCAGCGCTTGGCCTCGTCCACGGTGATGTGCCCGCGGCTTATCGTGCCGCTCTTTTCCTCGGCAGCGGCGGGCGCGGCGGCTATCGACGCTCTCCTCAGGAGCGCCCGGATGCGCGCCTTGAGGGCAAGGATGTTGAAGGGCTTTGTGACATAATCATCCGCGCCGGACTCAAAGCCCATGAGCAGGTCTGCGTCCTCGCTGCGCGCGGTGAGCATGATTATCGGCACGGTGGAGAAGCTGCGGATTTCCTGACAGGCTTCGAGCCCGTCTTTCTTCGGCATCATCAGGTCGAGGATTATGAGGTCATAGTTCCCCTCGCGCGCCATCGTGACGGCGGTCTCGCCGTCATAGCAGGAATCGACCGTATAGCCCTCATTCTCAAGATTGAACTTGATGCCCTTGACAAGCAGCTTTTCATCATCAACTACAAGAATTTTCATTAAGCTCTCCGTTTTTTGCCATCCGCCCATTCGCTTGACGGGGCAGGAATAATTAGATATAATACACTTTACGGGCTTTGCCTATCGGCGTAACACCCTATTTATATTACTATAACATATTCCTGAAAAAACGGGAGAACAAAATGAAAAAAATAAAAATTTTTCCGCTCCTTCTTCTCATGTGCGTTATGATGACAGCCTTGGCGCCGTCGGCATGGGCCATGGAAGCGCCGCAGCTCAACGGCAAGGCCGCCGTCGTGATCGACCTCGACAGCGGCAAAATGCTCTACGGCTATAACGAGAACGAGCAGCGCGCCCCCGCCAGCCTTACGAAGGTTATGACGGCGCTGCTCGCACTCGAAGCGCTCGACTCCGGCCGCTGTGAGCTGACGACCATGGTCACCGCACAGAACGACTGCCGCGACGGCATGAGCGACGACAGCAGCACCTCCGGCCTGCTGCCGGGAATGGAGCTTTCCATGCGCGACCTGCTCTACTGCGCGCTGCTTCAGTCGGCAAACGAGGCCTGCAACATCATCGGCCGCTATCTCGGCGGCAGCATCAGCGGCTTTGTGGAGCAGATGAACCAGAAGGCGACTGACCTTGGCTGCACGAACACGCACTTTGTGAACACCAACGGCCTCCCCGCCGAGGGGCACTACAGCTCCGCCTACGACCAGTCGCTTATTTTCCGCGCAGCGCTCGATCACCCGCTCTTCAGCGAGATCATCGACAGCACGAGCTATCAGCCGGAGAACACCGCGATAAACGAGGGCAAGCCTATCGGCAACTCTAACGCCCTTATAAACATAACCTCCATCTATTCCTACAACGGCCGCTATCTCTATGACGGCGCCAAGGGCGGCAAGACCGGCTACACCCGCGCCGCGGGCTACTGCCTCGTCTCCAGCGCCGAGCGCAACGGCGTCCGCATCCTCGCCGTGGCGATGGGCTGCGACGGCCCGCTCAATGCGGACATAGAAGAATGCTACAACTTCGTCGACAGCCGTACACTGTATGACTGGGCTTTCGATAACTTCTCCTACCGCAGCATCCTCAGTTCCACCGAGCCTATCACAAAGGTGAACGTCGAAATGGCCGAGGGCGACGGGACGGTCATGCTCTATCCTGCGGGCAACCTGAACGTGCTTATGCCGAATGAGGTCTCCAACGATGCGATAGAGCGCGAGGTCACGATATACGACCAGCGCCTTGTCGCCCCGCTGCCCGCGGGCACGGTGCTCGGCGAGATACGCCTGTCCGCCGGCGGTGAGAGCTACGGCACGGTCAAGCTGATAACCGGTGCGGATGTCGAGCTTTCGAGAAGCGCCTACATCAGCCAGCGCTTGGGCGAGATATTCAGCAAGGGCTGGGTCATCGCGCTGCTGATAATCGTCATTGCCTTTGCAGTAATATACACGGTGCTCGTTGCGCGCTACAGGAAGCTGCGCAGAAAGCACCTTGAGGAGCGCCGCCGCGCTGAGCAGCGCAGGCGAGCGCGTCAGGAGCGGGAGGAAAACAGCGCCCGCGGCTACACGACCATCGATCCCGATGAACGCTTCGATGCGAACATCGACATGAGCGATTTCTTCGACGACGATAACAACTACAGATAAGCAAATTTGCAGTTCGAAATTAACGAGAAGGATTTCCCCTCTCGTTAATTTCTTTGCACCGTCTTAACGGGCGAACATGTTATAATGGAGACAAAGAAATAATATGGAAAATGAAGCAATGAAAAAAGCCGGCACATTCTTTTCAAAAGTCAGATCTCTGTGCAGGGAATACATAAAAACAAGCCTCAAGGGCTGGCTGATATTCTTCTCGACGCTGGGCGTCGCATCCGCGATATGCGCCATGCTCATGCGCACGACGACCTCGGATGTGCATGTCCCGCTGATATTCGTGCTGGCCGTGCTTATCATCTCCCTGTCGACCGACGGTTATTTTTACGGCTTCCTCGCGGCTTTCGTCAGCGTCGTGTTCGTCAACTTTGCCTTTACCTTCCCGTACCTGAAGCTGGACTTCACTATCTACGGCTACCCGCTCACGTTTATGACGATGCTCGCTGTGGGCTTTGCCACCTCGACGCTCACCGCCCGCCTCAAGGCGCAGGAAAAGCTGCACATGGAGTCGGAGCGAGAGAAGATGCGGGCAAACCTCCTGCGCGCGATATCGCACGACCTGCGCACACCGCTGACGGCCATAAGCGGTTCGATATCCACAGTGCTTGAGGGTGACGAGGTTCTGACCAAGCAGCAGAAAAATGAGCTGCTGCTTGACGCCAAGAAGGACGCCGAATGGCTCTGCCGCATGGTTGAGAACCTCCTGTCCATAACGCGCATGAACGGCGCAGATATGGGCGGCATCACGAAGAACGATGAGATCCTTGAAGAAGTCCTGAGCGAAGCGGTCATGGCTTTCAAAAAGCGCCATGACGACGTCCCCGTCTCCGTCTCCGTTCCGGAGACGATGATCTTTCTGCCGATGGACGCGATGCTCATCGAGCAGGTGCTTATAAACCTCATGGATAACGCCGTAGTCCACGGCGGGAACGTCAGCCAGATAAAGATCAACGCGCGCGAGGAGGACGGCAAGGCGATCGTCAGCGTCGCCGACAACGGGCGCGGCATAGATGCTGAGACTCTGCCCCATCTCTTTGACGGCAGTCTCCAGCTCTCCGGCAACAAATCCGCCGATACCACGCGCAGCATGGGCATCGGCCTGAGCGTATGCAAGACCATAGTTGCGGCTCACGGGGGAGATATATACGCCGAAAATCTCCCGGAGGGCGGCGCGATGTTTACCTTTACTTTACCGTTAGGAGGCACAAGCTATGACAATCAAGGATAGGGTCCTTGTCGTAGAGGACGAAAAAAGCATCTCCGGCCTTATCAAGGCTATACTCACCGCAAACGGCTACGACGTCATAACAGCCAGCACCGGGAACGAGGCTTTCTCGATGATAAGCTCGCACTGTCCGGATCTCGTGGTGCTCGACCTCGGCCTGCCGGATATGGACGGCATGGAGATAATAAAGGCCGTGCGCTCCTGGACGAGCCTGCCCATCATCGTCGTCTCCGCGCGCAGCTATGAGCGCGATAAGGTACAGGCACTCGACATGGGCGCGGACGACTATGTCACCAAGCCTTTCAGCGCGGCGGAGCTTCTCGCCAGAGTGCGCGTCGCGATACGCCATACCCGCTCCGGGCTTTCAAACGAGGCTCTTGTCAACACCGGCAAGTTCGTCGCGGGCGACCTGACCATAGATTACGACAAGCATCAGGTGCTCATCGCGGGCGAGAACTGCCATCTCACGCAGAATGAGTACAGGATCGTCGCGCTGCTGGGCAAGTGCGCGGGCAAGGTGCTCACCTATGACTTCATTATGAAGGAGCTGTGGGGGCCGCAGAGCAAGGGCAGCAACCAGATCCTGCGCGTCAACATGGCAAACATCCGCCGCAAGATCGAGAAGAACCCCGCCGAGCCGCATTACATCTTCACCGAGGTCGGCGTAGGCTACCGCATGATAGAAGGAGATTGACGTCAGAATAACACCGTAAGGTCATACCGCGCCGCAAGCGGCACGGCATCGACCGACGGCATTATTCTTCCTTTTCCTCGCAAACCCGCTTCGTTGGGCTTTGCTCGGAGTTATGGGAGACCAGTCCCAATAAATTTGATTTGATTCTTTTCCTTCCTCTTTTTTCCGCCGCTGACGGCGGTACGGAGTTCCTCGGCAGATCATGCCGCGCGGAGCCGTGCCGTCCGCCGGCGGCGGTTTTTATTGCCGTGGGGACAGACCCGGTTTGCAAAAATTTAACGCGGGCTGTTTAGTTCTTTGCACTGATTTAATCTAAAATTTGCTATTATATAATCAGTAAAAGGAGGGCGTAAACGTCCCCGAATACGCAAAAAATTATAGTAAAATTGTGGAGGATCTGTATGGAAGATATGCTGAGCTCGGTTCTGGAGACCGGAGAAGAAGGGCGGATGGCCGCAGAAAGCCTTTGATCTGAATGCGGAGTCCATGCTGAAAACCATCAAGAGTGAGAATTTCCTGAGCCACTCGAAGTTTACGAAATAAGGCAAACAGCTATTTACAAGGCTGGATGAAGGAATATGAAGGATTTACAGTTAGAAATCCAAAATTAAAGATATTAAAAGGAGTCTGCAGAACATGGAGTTAAATAGTGCATTAGAGCAGCTTGGCCTGCTTCAGAAGAAGTTATATGCTTACCAGACAGCATCATCGTCTTTGTATCTGGATAGTGTGACAGTGGCACCGAAGGATACTTCGGAGGGCAGAGGTGTGGCCCTTGGTATTTTGGCAGGAGAGAGCCAGAAGTTGATGACAGCACCGGAAACAGGAGAATTACTGGCGTTTTTGGCGGATCAGAAGGAGAATCTGTCTTTTGTGGAGCAGAGACAGGTGGAAGAATTAAAGAGAAGCTATGACCGCCTGTCCGGAATTCCGGCGGATGAATATATGGATTACGCCATGCTGACCAATGAGGCCAGTGATGTGTGGCACAGGGCAAAGGAGACCAGTGATTTTGCGCTTTTTGCTCCGGTACTGGAGAAACTGGTTGCCTATAACCGAAAG
>ERZ825137.4722-NODE-4722-length-13340-cov-5.461122_pt1 | contig 13340 bp, 9 predicted proteins | sample MGYA00519873_ERZ825137 | MGnify/ENA primary metagenome ERZ825137 (study PRJEB31778, sample SAMEA3449190) | human gut metagenome | biome: human gut; feature: human-associated habitat; material: faeces | place: United Kingdom | collected 2010/2012 ...
GACCCCTTTCGTCCTTCACGCTGCCACAGTGCGCCCAGCGCGTCAATGGTCAAAATGCTTGCGCAATGGTGAATTGTGATTTCAGAAATAGTCCCACCCTGTGCTTTGCGGTCTTTCGTGTAATTTCCTTCGTAAGCCGGAATAAATTTGGTTACCAGCTTCGAATCGGGAACATTAGAGACTTCTCCGCTATCACTGCCATCACTGCCGGTGCCAGGTTCCAAAATGGTGAACATCTGTTCTTCTTCGCCCGTATAGGCACTCCATTTTAGGGCAGTGCCAACAGCCGTCAGGTAAATGCTGCGGTCCCGCAGCATAAGGTAATAAGTATTGGGGCGATTTTCTACCTCAACGGTAGTAATAACCGTGTCAGTATCATCCGCGGTATTCAGGTGCCAAACGATGCAATTGGTGTTTCGCGTATTATAGTTCAACGCGTACCAGCCTTCGCCCCGCTGCAAAACAATTCGAACATTGCCATTGCCGCCGAAATTTTCCAGCGCCCAGCGCTGATCAGGATTGTTTGTACGGCTAAAAAGGTTAACTGTTTCACCGTTTTTTACGGTACCATCCTCGTGATTGCCCAGAACATTCACATACTTACCTGTTGCCACATTCTGCAGCTCATAGTAGTGGTTAAATTCGTATGCCATTTGTGATTCTCCTTTTTCACTTTTTGAGCGGCCGCTCAAAAAGTAAAGAGAGCAAATCCTGCAAAATGTAAATTAAGTTTACATTTTGCGGAATTTGCTCTCTTTTGATAATAAATCTTATAAAAGGAGAATCCGAAAGATATGCAAACAGATTCTGTTGAAAAGGCCGCTGGCATCGGCGCAATCGGCCTATGGGCCGCATTGCATGGATGGCTTGGTTGGCTTGTTGTTCTCTATGCCGTCTGCATGATGCTGGATTGGGTAACAGGTACCGTTCTTGCTATAAAAAATGGTGTTTGGAGTTCCCACAAAGCAAGGCAGGGATTGTGGCATAAAGGTGGAAGCATTATAATGATTTTTGTCAGTGTGTTGACAGATATCCTGCTTGGATTGACATTAAATCATATTTCCGGACTTACGCTTCCTTTTAGTTATGATATGCTGCTTACGCCAATCGTTCTGTTTTGGTATATTGTATCCGAATTAGGCAGTATCCTCGAAAATGCCGAAAAGATGGGTGCTCCTATTCCGCCACTACTTAAAAATATTCTTGAAAAGATGCGTGACAGTAACGATGATAAGAATACTCCCTCGCTCTAGGTGCTCATTTTTTCTCATAAAACGCGCAAATGCCCATCGGCTTTTGAACCGATGGGCATTTGTGCGTTTTATGGCTTTCTATACAATGTACTTTATTTTTCTAGTTCGTGGTTTTATGGTTTGGTCAAAATTCTATTTCTCTGTTGTTTCTACAGTAACACCCGACTCAGACAAAAGATTCCCACATAACATGCCAGATAATAAACTTTTGCTTTGCGAGTAAAATCCCTTATTAAAAATACATAGACAAAAATTCCATAGCACAGTAACACTACACCGTGAACTGGCAGCAATTTTAGCGAACCATCTCCCAGGAACACTTCCGCAATGAAGGCAATAAACATCGGTGGAAGCATTGTCGCACTGATATCAATCAATTCGTGAATCTCAAACTTTTGATTTTTGAAGGATATCTGCTGCAGAATAACATACACCACAATTCCCGTCAAACTTCCCAATGTGTTTACAATAAGGTCATCTATATCTACGACACCAGTTTTTAAAACGAGCTGCGCGCTTTCTATGAAGAATGTTGTCAAGCATGACATTCCAACTGCTTTATATACGCGGAAATTCTTTTGATAATAGCAGTAAATTACTCCAAAAGGTACAAACATTACCATATTATAAAGCATATCCCATGAAATAGGATTGCGACCATATTGCAAGTTCTCTCTAACACTATGGAACGGCAGTAGATTAATTTCTTCCACCCGCGTTAGTTGACCACCCATAATTGTCATAATCACGTTAAAACGCGACACACACATACAAAATACTATCAAAAAATATAGTATCGTCATAAACTGGAAGCCATGCTTTCTTCTGCTTTTCATGATCGGTTGCCGCTCCAATCGCTTTAATTTATCATAGACTTCTTTAATTACTGCTGGGCATCGTATAGTTCCTTGTAGATTCTACATGTATCCTATAGTCTATCATGTTCTCCATGATAAATCAATTTTCCATCGTCAAATACGCAATTTCTACACCTGCCCCGGAAAATTTTGCTGGAATGGGGCGCGGGCATTTTTTTGGGGGTGTTTTTCACTGCCTGGCTGTAAGTTCAATCAACGAATCAAAGCGAATCCCGCAAAACAAAAAGTACCGTCCCCGCAGCGCTACTGCAGGTCCGGTACATCATAGTATATCCGTATGCTGATCTGCCTGCGCTGCGGCAGGCGGGATTTCGGGGGATTGCCATTACATTAAGCTGAACAGGTCAACCTGGCTGGTTTCCGGCAGATTTCCCAAAGCGCCGACTTCGTGCAATTTGTCGAATACCGACTGCGCCACGCCGGAGGCTTGCTGCAGTTCTTCCACCGAGATATATTCCTGCCCATGGATGGTAGCCTGTTCCAACGCCACAGCGGCAGCTTCGCCCAGGCCGCGGATGGCGGTAAAGGGCAGGCGCACTTTGCCGTCCTCCACCACATACTTGCTGGCATAGCTCTTGCCCAGCTCAATGGGCAGGAACTGGCAGCCGCGCTGCAGCATTTCATTGACCAGCTGCAGGCTGACAAGGGCATCATCGTCCTTAGCGGTACGCTCATCCTTGGGGATCTTTTCGTTGTCCCGCAGGTGCTCCTTGGCCACGCGCACACCGCCAACAGCTGCTTCATAGTCGATATCCGCGCCGCGAACGGTAAAGTACACAGCATAGAAGATAGCCGGATGGTACACCTTGAACCACATCAGGCGGATGGCCGCCATCAGGTAGGCAACAGCGTGAGCCTTGGGGAACATATACTTGATCTTGCGGCAGGATTCGATGTACCAATCCGGCACATCATGCTCCTTCATGGCTTCTTCCCAGCCGGGCTTAAAGCCGCCCTTGGCCACCTTGCCTTTACGCACGGCCTCCATAATGTCAAATGACATTTTGGGTTCCAGCCCCTTGCGCAGCAGGTAGAGCATGATGCTGTCACGGCAGCCGATCACCTCGGCAATGGTGCAGGTACCGGAGCGGATCAGTTCGTCCGCGTTGCCGGTCCACACATCCGTGCCGTGGGACAGACCGGAGATTTGGATCAGCTCGGAGAAATTCTTCGGCTGGGCGTCCAGAAGCATCTGGCGCACGAAGTTCGTGCCCATCTCGGGGATGCCGAACGTGCCGGTCTTGGAGCCGATCTGCTCCTCCGTCACGCCGAGGGCCTCGGGGCTGGTCAGCAGACTGTAGACCTTCTCGTCGTTCATCGGGACGGAATCAATCGGAATGCCGGAGTATTCCTCAAAGAATTTGTAGAAGGTCGGCACATCATGGCCCAGCTCGTCCAGCTTGAGCAGCGTATCGTGCAGGTATTTAAATTCAAAGTGGGTCGTCAGCAGACCGCCCTTGACGTCGTCCGCCGGGTGCTGGATGGCGCAGAAGTCGTAAATGTCGAAGGTATCCGGCACAACGACCATGCCGCCGGGGTGCTGACCCGTGGTGCGCTTGACGCCGGTGCAGCCCAGAGTCAGGCGGTTCTCCTCCGCATGGTTCACCGTGCGGCCGCGCTCGTCCAGATACTTTTTCACATAGCCGTAGGCGGTCTTGTCCTGAATGCCGGATACGGTGCCTGCCTTGAACACATTGGCCTTGCCGAACAGCTCCTCGGTGTAGCGGTGGACATTGGACTGATACTCGCCCGAGAAGTTCAGGTCGATATCAGGCTCCTTGTCGCCGTAGAAGCCCAGGAAGGTCTCAAAGGGGATGTCGTGGCCGTCCACCAGCATCCGGGTGCCGCAGTGGGGGCAGTCCTTATCGGGCAGGTCAAAGCCATCGTCCACGCTGCCGTCGGTGATGAACTCGCTGTACTTGCACTTGGGGCAGCGATAGTGAGGCGGCAGGCTGTTGACCTCCGAAATGCCGGAGAAGTGGGCCACGGCAGAGGAGCCCACCGAGCCACGGCTGCCCACCTGATAGCCGCCCGCGTTGGAGTAGGCCACCAGCTTGACGGCAATGACGTACAGAACAGCGTAACCGTGGCCGCAGATGGAGTCCAGCTCCTTTTTCAGGCGGTCCTCCACGATCTTGGGCAGGGGGTCGCCGTAATCCCGCCTGGCGTGTTCCCAGGTGGCATCGCGCAGCTGCTGCTCCGCGCCCTCGATGCTGGGCGGGTAGGTGCCGCGCGGGATGGCCCGCACGTTGTTGTCGATGGTGGCCGCGATCTTGCGGGGGTTGGTCACCACGATCTCGTAGGCCTTTTCCTTGGGCAGGTAGCTGAACTGCTTCAGCATATCCTCCGTGGTGCGGTAGAACAGCGGGGGCTGGGTGTCCGCATCCTTGAAGCCGTTGCCCGCCTGCAGCACCGTGCGGTAGATGGCATCCTCCGGCTCGGTAAAGTGCACGTCGCCGGTGGCGATGACCGGTTTGTGCAGGTCCTCGCCCAGCCGGATGATGGTGCGGTTGAAGTCCTTGATGACTTCCTCGCTCTCCACCTTGCCGTCCCGCACCATATACTCGTTGTTGCCCAGGGGCTGGATCTCCAGCACGTCGTAGTAGGAGGCGATCTTCTTCAGTTCCTCGTAGGAGCGCCCCTCCACAACGGCACGGTAAAGCTCGCCCGCCTCGCAGGCGCTGGTCAGGATCAGGCCGTCGCGGTACTTGTTCAGCAGGCTGCGGGGCACACGGGGCTTCTTGAAGAAGTAGTTGACGTGGGCCTCGCTCACGATCTTGTACAGGTTCTTCAGGCCCATCTGGTTCTTGACCAGAATGATGAGGTGGAAGTACTTCTTTTTCAGCACCTCCCGGTTGCCGCCCAGACCGGTGTTGATGCCCTCCACGGTGGTGACCTCTTTCTCGGCAAGGTCACTGAGCATGACGCAGAAGATGCGGCCCAGCGCGGCGGAATCCTCGCAGGCGCGGTGGGCCTCGTAGCTGGGCAGCTCCAGATGCTTGTTGATGGTCCCCTGCTTGTAGTTGTGCAGGCCCGGGTACATGGCCTGTGCCATGGTCAGGGTGTCGATATAGGTCGGCTCAAAGGAAATGCCGCTGCGCTTGGCGGCGGCTTTCAGGAAGCGGATATCGAACGCATGGGCATTGTGGGCCACCAGGATGCGGCCATCCGCGAACCGGAGAAAGGCTTCCAGCGCTTCCTTTTCCCCGGGGGCATCGGCCACCATCTCGTTGGTGATGCCGGTCAGCTCAGTGATCTTGGGGGTGATGGGCTTGCCCGGCTTGACAAAGGTGTCGAACTCCTCCACCACTTCCCCGTTCCGCACGATCACCGCGCCGATCTCGGTCAGGTACTCCACGCCGGGGTCCAGGCCGGTGGTCTCGGTGTCGAACACGCAGAACTCGCCGTCCAGCGGCTGGTCCTTCACGCCGTAGACGCAGGGCACCATATCATCCACAAAGTAGGCCTCGCAGCCGTAGATCAGCTTGAAATCCGGGTCGCTCTTGTGGATCTCGTCGGTGGCCAGCATGGCCTCCGGGTAGCCCTGACAGACACCGTGGTCGGTGATGGCAATGGCAGGGTGGCCCATCCGGTGGGCCAGCTTGACGATGCCGCCCGGGTCGCAGAAGGCATCCATGCTGGACAGCTTGGTATGCAGGTGAAGCTCCACCCGCTTTTCCGGGGCGTTGTCCTCCCGCTTTTTCCGCTCCACGAACAGGACATCGTAGGGGTAGACGATGTAGTCGTGCTCGTACTTGTCGTAGGTGCAGTCGCCGCGCACCAGCAGGGTGGTGCCCTTGGCGATGTTCTCCCACTTGGAGCAGTCCTCCCCTTCCTGCGCGCGGATCTTCAGGTTGATGGAGCCGGTGTAATCGGTGATGGACACCGTGTAGATCTTGCGGTAGTTGCCCTTGACCTCGGTAAAGAACACGTCGCCCCAGATCACGCACTTGCCGCCCTCGCCGCCCAGGTCCTTGAGGGGGGTGAGGTTCTTGGGGGTGAACATCTTGCCGTGGAAAATGGTCACGGGCTTGTCGGTCAGGTCAAGGCCCTCCACCTTGATGGAGGGGGCGGTGTTCTTTTTCTCGAACTTGACCACCGGCGGGGCGATCTTGCGCTCCAGCTTTTCCTCCATCTGGCGCTGTTCGGCCTCGCCCACCGCGCTTGTCAGGGTGACTTTGGGCCTGACACCGGTGTGGGCGGCAACGCGGTCCGCCAGCAGGCGCTCAAACTCCATCTCCTGCAAAAACTTGGTGCCGTGGCAGACCCCCACCGTGATGTTCTGGCCGGTGATGGTGATCCGGCACCGGTCCAGAAAGCCGTTGATGGGGATGCCGTCCCGCTTCATCTCCTCCATCAGCTCCCGCAGGGCGGCTTCGTCCAGCGTGGCATAGCCGAAGAGGTTGTCGATCTTCAGTTCAAAGCCCTCATAATCCGGCTGCAAAGAGGCCAGCAGCCGGGCGCACAGCCCCTTGTCCAGCGGGGCGGCACTGCGCAGGGTAAAAACGACCTGCCGCTCCTGCCGCAGCATCCGGGCATGCTCCACGATCACGCGCCCGAAACTGGCCGCGAAATCCGGGTCCGCCATGAACTGCGGCCATAGCTGAGATACAAGTGGTGTCACGATGGGTTACTCCTTTTGATGTTATTTCTGAACCTCTCAGGCGCTTCGCGTCTGCGCCCTCTCCGTCATCCCTGCGGGATGCCACCTCTCCCAAAGGGAGAGGCGATTGCGGCATGACCTTCAGGGGGTGCTGAACTTAACCCCCCAGTCGCCTGCGGCGACAGCCCCCGCTAATAGGGGGGCCTTTGGCATTTCGCAAAGCCCCTCCTCTTTGCCAAAGCCTCCCCTACTAGGGGAGCCTTTGGCATCTCGTAAAGCTTCATCTTTTTGCCAAGGCCGCCCCTATTAGGGGCGGTGGCATTGCGAAGCAATGACGGTGGGGTTTGACTCCAGCAGCTGCTCCCGGCTCAACCCGTACGGTGGCATCGAGCGTTAGCGAAGATGACGGAGAGGTTTAACCGTCAGCGATGGCTGAGAGGTTTAGCCTTCAACACCCTTTCCCCTTGCAGATGCGTTGGCTCCCCCTTTGGGGGAGCTGTCGAGCGCAGCGAAACTGAGAGGGCGTTCTTAAATCTTATAGATCTCCTCCATGAACTGGTCGAGGATATTATCCCCGGTCAGCTTCTTGATGGGCTGGCCGTGGATGAAGAGGACAGCCTCGCCCTTGCCGCCTGCAATGCCGATATCGGCTTCGCGGGCCTCGCCGGGGCCATTGACCACGCAGCCCATGACGGCCACCTTGATGGATTTCTTATAGCCCTGCAGGCGCTTTTCCACCTCGTTGGCGATCTCGGTGCAGGGGTACTGGGTGCGGCCGCAGGTGGGGCAGGTGATGACCTCGGGGCCAGCCACGGGGAAGCCCACGGCGCGCAGGATATTGTAGCCTGCTTCCACTTCCTTCTCAGGCTCGGCGGCCAGCGAGACGCGGATGGTATCGCCGATGCCCTCCAGCAGCATCCCGCCGATGCCCATGCCGCTCTTGAGCAGACCCATCTGGTAAGTACCGGCCTCGGTCACGCCCACATGCAGGGGGTAATCGGTCACGGCGCTCAGCTGGCGGTAGGCCTCCATCATGCGGGGCACGTTGGAGTTCTTGATGGAGATGACGATGTTGTTGAAATCGAACTTCTCCAGCAGGCGGACATGGTACAGGGCGCTTTCCACCATGGCCTCGGGCACGGGTGCGCCGTACTTTGCCAGGATGTGCTTTTCCAGGCTGCCGCCGTTCACACCGATGCGGATGGGGATATTCTTCTGCTGGCAGGCCTGCACCACGGCCTTGACCCGGTCGTCGTCGCCGATGTTGCCGGGGTTGATGCGGATCTTGTCCACACCAACGTCGGCGCAGGCCAGCGCTGCCTTGTAGTCAAAGTGGATATCCGCCACGATGGGGATGTTCACTGCGTTCTTCACGGCCTCGATGCACTTGGCATCCGCCGCGCTGGGGCAGGTCACACGCAGGATCTGGCAGCCCGCCGCCTCACAGCGCTTTGCCTGGGCAACGTTGCCCTCGATGTCCTCCACGGGGACATTCAGCATGGTCTGCACCGCAATGGGGTTGTTGCCGCCAATGGTCACATTGCCGATTTTCACTTCTCGTTTCAGCTGCCGCATGGTCGTTTTCCTTTCCGTATCACATTGCCCCGGTAATGAGCCGGAGGATATCGTTGTAAGTTGCAAAAATCATCAGCCCGAACAGCAGCGCAAAGGCTGCCACGATCAGGCCGCTCTGGATCTTTTCGGGCACGGCATGGCCGGTCACGCCCTCAATGAGCAGGAACACCACCTTGCCGCCGTCCAGCGCCGGGAAGGGCAGCAGGTTGAAGATGCCCACATTCACGGTGATGAGCGCCAGCATCTCCAGCAGGTCCTGCCAGCCGTAGTTGGCGGCCTGCCCGATGGCCGTTACGATGCCCACCGGGCCGGAGAGGTCGTTGATGCTCTCCCGCCCCCGCAGCAGGTCGGAGAGGGAGGCAAAGATGATGCGCCCGTAGTAGAGCACACTGTTGCCCGCCTCTTTCAGCACGTTCAGCGGTGTTTTTTTGATGCCGTAGACCGTAAAGCCCAGGCTCATGTGGGTCTCGCCCTTGTCATCCTGCCAGGTGTCGAACTGCACACCGGGCAGCTCCACCTTTTTGCCGTCCCGCAGAACGGTGAAATCGGCGGTGTAGTCCTCGGTGCGCATCAGCTCATAGAGGATATCGTTTGCCACAAAGCAGCGGCGGCCGTTCACCGCAAGGATCTTATCCCCTGCCTGTAGGCCGGTCTGGCCGCAGAGGGCGTTCTCCTCCACCTGATAGAGGACCTTGCTGGTAATGGGCTCGTTCTGGGCCGTGATGAGGATGGCCATGACCACAAAGCCCAGCACAAAGTTCATCCCGGCACCCGCCAGCATGATGAGGGCCCGCTGCCAGACAGGGGCCTCATTCAGAGGAATACCAGCAGGCTTTTCCTCCTCGGGGAAAGTCTCCGCTATGCCAAGGGCTCCCCTATCAGGGGAGCTGCCGCCATCGGCGGCTGAGGGGTTTGACCGTTCCTCCGCCTGCTTGCTCTCGGGGCTCTCCTCCCCTTCCAGCGCCACAAAGCCGCCCACAGGCAGGGCGCGGATGCTGTACTTGGTGCCCTTGCGCACCCGCTTGCACAGCACCGGCCCCATGCCGATGGAGAACTCATTGACCTGCACACCGCAGAGTTTTGCCACCATGAAGTGGCCGAACTCATGGATGGCGATCACGGCGCTGAACACGAACACCGCAGCAATAAAGGTGACAATAAAAGACATCAGTTCTCCTTACAGGTGCGCTCTCACAAAGGCGCGGGCCATCTTGTCGCACTCATACACATCGGCCAGGGTGTAATCGCCGCCAAAGCTGTCGCTGTCCACAACAGCCTCCACCAGACGGCCGATATCGAGGAAGCCGATCTTATCCTCGAGGAAGAGCTTGACTGCCTCCTCGTTGGCACCGTTGGCGGCGCAGGGGCCCAGACCGCCCTTCTTGATGGCCTTCTTGCAGGCAGCCAGGCAGCGGAAGGTCTCCTCGTCGGCCACATCGAAGGTCAGCAGCTTCAGGGTGGTAAAGTCCAGCTCGGGCACCACACCGGGCACACGGGCCGGGTAGGTCAGGGCGTACTGGATGGGGATGCGCATATCGGGCACGCCCAGCTGGGCGATGATGGAGTTATCGCTGTACTGCACGGCAGAGTGGACAATGCTCTGGCGCTGCACCACGATCTGGATCTTCTCGGGGGGCAGGCCGAACAGCCAGACCGCCTCGATCAGCTCCAGGCCCTTGTTCATCAGGGTGGCGGAGTCGATGGTGATCTTGGCACCCATGTTCCAGTTGGGGTGCTTGAGGGCATCGGCCTTGGTCTTGCCCCGCAGCTCCTCGGTCTTCATGCCGAAGAAGGGGCCGCCGGAGGCCGTGAGCAGGATCTTGGTCAGGCTCTTGGCGCTCTCCTTGTCCTGCAGGCACTGGAAGATGGCGGAGTGCTCGCTGTCCACAGGCAGCAGCTTCACGCCGTGCTTTGCCACAGCCTGGGTCACCAGGTGGCCGCCCGTGACAAGGCTCTCCTTGTTGGCAAGGGCCAGATCATGGCCGCTCTCAATGGCGGTCAGGCTGGCACCCAGACCGGCGATGCCCACCACACTGTTCAGCACCACATCGGGGCCGTCCATGGCGGCCAGCTCCTTCAGGCCCTCGGGGCCGGTCAGCAGCCGGGGGGCGTTGGCACGGCCCGCCAGAGCCGCGTCCAGCCGGGCGGCGGCATCGGGGTCGGTCATGCAGACATACCGGGGGTGGAACTCCTCGATCTGCTCCAGGATCTTCTCCACATGGCTGTGGGCGGAAAGGCCGAACACCTCATACCCCTGGGCACGGATAACATCCAGGCTCTGGGTGCCGATGGAACCGGTAGAACCCAGCAGCGTGATTTTTTTAGACATAAGCTACCTCCTGCATTCAGTGATAGAAAACAGCGATGACCACCATGGTGACGAACGGCGCAATGAACATGACGCTGTCGAAGCGGTCCAGAATGCCGCCGTGGCCCGGGAAGATGGTGCCATAATCCTTGATGCCGCACTGGCGCTTGACTACGCTGGCGAACAGGTCGCCGTAGATGCCCAGCACAGCGGCCACGCAGGCCAGCAGGGCAATGATCACGTACATCGAAACGCCGATGTTGGTGCGGGTGAACGCCTCCATCCGGTTGGCCGCAATGGAGTAGATGACGGTGGCGATCACGCCGAACACCATGGTGCCCAGCACGCCGCCGATGGCACCCTCCACCGTCTTTTTGGGGCTGACCACCGGGCACAGCTTATGCTTGCCGAAGGCGCGGCCCGCAAAGTAGGCGCAGGTGTCGCCGCCCCAGGCAAAGCAGAGGATGAGCAGGATGAAGAACACGGCATCGTAGCCGAACTGCGGGAAAAATGCCCCTGGGACCGCAAACAGACCTTCGAAAGCCTACGCACCAACACCATCGAGGAAGTATACGAACTCTCGGACGCCATCGTGGACGCCCGCCTGGACGAAGTGCGCAAGGAAGCCGGGGACGTCATGCTTCACCTGATGTTCTACGCCGTAATGGGACGTGAACAAGGCGCCTTTACCATGGAAGACATCCTGGAAGGGGAAAGCGAAAAACTCATCCGCCGCCACCCCCACGTCTATGGCGACGTCTCGGCCCAAGACAGCGAAACGGTCAAGCAAAACTGGGAGAAGATCAAGCTGAGCGAAGGCAACCGGAGCGTGCTGGCAGGCGTGCCGCGAAGTCTGCCCGCCATGATCAAAGCCCAACGCATCCAGGAAAAAGCGCACGGGGTCGGCTTCGACTGGGGCGACACCGAAGGCGTATGGGACAAAGTGCAGGAAGAACTCTCCGAACTCCGTACCGAAGTCCAGCGCGGCGACCGGGAACGCGCCGCCGCCGAACTGGGCGACGTCCTTTTTTCGCTGGTCAACTACGCCCAACACCTGGGTATCCGTGCCGACGACGCCCTGGAACGCACGAACAAAAAATTCATCGCCCGCTTCACCGAAATGGAGCGCGCCATCGCCCAGGACGGGAAGAAACTCGGCGAAATGACTCTGGAACAAATGGACGCTTACTGGGATCGCGCCAAGAAAAAACTCGGCTAATCCCGCCCCGTCCACACTCCGCTCCGCAACTTCCGTTTACAGGCACCCGAAAAAAACAGGGAAAAAATCAAAATTTCACCTCCCGCACCGCCAGCACATTGCGACCGGCGGCCAGCTCCGAAGCCATAAAACGGAAATAAGGTTCCGTACGGGCAAAGAAATGCTTGTACCCCCGGCACAGGTAGTTCAAGCGCCGCCCCTTTTCCCCCGTCTCCACGATCCGGTTTTTGGGACACTCGCCATTGCACAGCGAGCGGTATCGGCACGCGAGGCATTCCCGGGGTAGGTTCGCCGTTTTCCCCGCCCCGAACGCCTGCTGGAAGGGCAAGGCCGAGAGGGTGCGCAGAGGCGTATCGCGCAGGTTGCCCAAGCGGTAACGAGGGAAGACGTAGTGGTCGCACGCGTAGACATCGCCGTTGTACTCCAACGCCAGGGCATGACCACAACTGCGGGCGAAATAACAGTTCCCCGGATCGACCCCTACGTAACCGGCCAAGGTCGCATCGAACACATTGACGAAAAAGTCTCCCACGTCGTTTTTGACCCAGCGGAAAAAAATATCGGTCAGGAACTGCCCCCAGTCCTTCGGGCGCACGCTCCACGGGGTCAACACGCCGCCCGCCTGGTCGCCGGAGAGCAAGCCACCCTGCGGGTCGAGGCGCTCCACCACCGGGGTAAACTGCACGAACTGCGTCCCCAAACCTTTGAAAAACTCATAGACCTCCAGCGGACGGCAAGCGTTGTAGTCATTGACCGTGCAGAGGATATTGAACTCCACCCCGGCTGTCCGCAAGGCTTCGATGCCCCGCATCACCGCATCGAATGACGCGCCTCCGCCGGCCATGCGACGGTAACGGTCGTGGCACTCCCGAGGCCCGTCGAGCGAAATCCCTACCAGAAATCCATTCTCTCGAAAAAAATCGCACCACTGCGCGTCGAGCAACGTTCCGTTGGTCTGGATCGTATTGATAATCCGATGGCCGCGGCCATACCGTTTTTGCAACTCCACCGCCTTCCTGAAAAAATCCAGCCCGCACAGCAGCGGTTCGCCTCCGTGCCAGTTGAACAGCACATCGGGCGTATTCTGCGAAGCGATAAACCCCGAGACGAACGTTTCGAGCATCGCCGGATCCATCACTTTCCTCCCTGCGGAAGGGTAATAGGCGGACTTTTCCAGGTAATAACAATACTCGCACCGCATGTTGCAAGTGCTCGAAGCCGGTTTTGCCACCAGGTACAACGGACCGGAAAAAGGATAAAAAACTTCGTCGGCCAATGGATTTTGTTCAATTTCGTTATTTCCGGCGAAAATACGCATTTCCGCCGGGTTTCTTATCAAAAAAAGGGCTAATTTAGGGGCGTTTAATCCATCACTACATCATGAACAAATTACAGAAAGTCTCGCTGTGTACCGCGGGTCTGCTCCCCTTGGCCGGAGCAAACGCCCAACAAGCGTCTGCACAGCCGTCTCCCGAGCGGCCCAACGTGATCTTCATCTTCACCG
>ERZ825137.4728-NODE-4728-length-13328-cov-3.676411_pt1 | contig 13328 bp, 10 predicted proteins | sample MGYA00519873_ERZ825137 | MGnify/ENA primary metagenome ERZ825137 (study PRJEB31778, sample SAMEA3449190) | human gut metagenome | biome: human gut; feature: human-associated habitat; material: faeces | place: United Kingdom | collected 2010/2012 ...
GAAAATATTCTTCTGAATATACAGAAATATTTTAATTCCGCCATAATCAAGATCTCCGCTATGATAAAATTCAACTTCTGTATGCTCAAGCACCTGATTTAAAGACTGTAAAAATCTACATTCTTTCGGACTGAAAAATCCATGCGTAAAAATGTATAGCGTATGCTCTTCCCAAGGCATCATCATATAATTTGCTTTATTTTCAATGGTAATGACCCTTTGGATTTCCGGCTGCTGCCCGGCGATCTGTGCATACCGCAGTGTATCACTGTTCAGAATATTTCCATACCGCCAGTCTTCATTATGAATCTCCGTTCCGTCCTCCCATTTCAAATGCAGCGGACCTTTCAAAGCCAGCTCCTGTGCATAATCCTCGATCAGCAGAACCGACAGAATCTCCGAATCATTCATTGCATCATCCAGCAGTTCCTTCGCATATATTTTTGCCGTTGAAACAATAAAATCCTGAAATTCATTTTCAAAAATCTTTGTATCTTTTAAATATTTTTTGCTGAAGAGCCGCTTATACATCGGATCTTCCAATTCATCAATCCCACGCCAGCAGGCTCTTCTTTTCCTGAAAAGTTTCCACGCTTTCTCCAGAGTTGCTTTTTTTGCTCTGCCACTTTCCGATTCCTGCAACAGCTTTTCATAATACGCTCTGATCCACGGAGTCCTCAGAACCTGTAGCTCTGCCTGGATTTCTTCCTGATATTTTCGTACTAATTCCGCTCTTGCACAGAAATCAGAATCCACTCTTTCCCGGTACAGTTTATACAATGCCGGAATATCCTCCTGCCGATACCGGATCGCCTGAATATCCTGCTCCCGATAGCCCTGTACCCATTCAATCTTCACAAGTCCTGTCTTCTCCAGCTCTTTAGCCGCTTTCACAACATCCGACTTCAGATGTTTCCGGTCATCGTACAGATTTCCCGCTTTATTTGACAAACTCTTCCAGCCATTCGCTCCCGGTTTCCACTGATTCTCACTATTTTCAATCTTTTCGATCAAAAGCTGCAACAGATACTCCATCTCTATTCCTCAACCTTCAACTGGTCATACTCAACTTTTTCAAATTCCTGGATTGAAATATGCTTTTTATTCGGATTCGCATAGACAAACGTCTTGTCTACATTTTCCAGATAATTCTGGATCTTATCATTCGTCGCACTGATGATTGCCTGAAATCCCAGTCCACGGATCAGAGAAATACAGCTTGCCACTTTCTCTGCGTCCATCTTGGAAAATGCCTCATCCAGCACTACAAGACGGATTGTAGACGGTCTGCGGATCTTCGGTGACAGATTGATCCTGTAGACCTGTGCAAAACTTGCCAGCAGAGCGATATACAGCGGATTCTGTCCCTCTCCGCCGGAATTTTTCTTGATCATCTTGCTCAGTCCGATCTTCATATCCTTTTCACCGTGGATGATCTGCTGCATATCAAAGGATAAATACGTCCGGTAATCCGCATATTTCTCCATATTCTTCTTTGCAGTATCCAGTTCCTCTCTTGTCGCATCTTCCGGCGGAATAAAGATATTGATCAACTCGTTCATCATATCCCCATATTCCTCATCGTGTTCCATGGTAAAAAGGTTCATCTGATTTTCCATAGAATCCGAAAGCTGGGACGGATTAATGCTCAACGAATCATCCATGAACATTTTATAATATCTTCCGTCCGGTCCTTTATTCTTCGTAATGACAAACTGATATTTGTCTTTACCAAAATCCAGCCGACTGATGATACGGTTCAGCTCATCTCTCCGCTGGTAGGCTTCTTTGATGGCACTTCGTATCTTGTAAATGAAATCCTCTTTAAAATGTTCTACCGCTGATTTTGCCTGTTCCTTTGCCGCCAGCCTGAAATCTTCCAGCTCATCACACTACAGTTCAGAAAGGAGCTTTTCATAAGGTGTATTCTCTTCAATCGTAGGAGAAAATGTACGGTTCGGATACAGCTTCAGATAGATGGTTCTCCTGTCTACAAGCTGACTGTATGCCTTGTCCTTCTCAACTTCAACTGCGTCCAGTTCTTTACTCCGCTGCTGTCTGAGGTACTCATAATTTACAGAACGCTTCGTATCCAGATAGGCTCGGAATCCTTCTTCTTTCTGCGGATCTTCGTGAAATTCTTTCTGTCTGTCCTGCAATTCGGTTTCCACGGTCTGATAAAAATTCTGATTTCGCTGTGCATTTCCTCTGCTCTCTGAAATCTTTCCGATCAGCTCCTCCAGCTCCTGCTTGAGCTGTGCCTGCTGCCGCAAAAGATCTTCCTTCTGAGCTTTCAGAGCCGAAACCTCTCCATCCTGGAGTTTCTTCATCTCTTCCTGGATCTGCCGTTTTTCTCTTTCCTTTTTCTGAATTTCATCGATCTCTTTCTTCCAGCTCATGTACTCCTCTGCCGGTTGGGAAAGTGCTTCTAATGTCAGTACCCTCTGAATTTCTTCCTTCATTTCCTGCAGCGGAAGACGTTCCTGCTGTAAAGCATCACAACGTTCCTCCAGTCTGCGGATTCTCTGACGCATACTGGTTTCACCGATATATGCCCGCCTTGTATAACTTTCCGGGTTGATGTGCTGCAGACGATACCCCTGATACAACATACAATCTGCTGTGATTCCGATGGTCTGTTCACGAAGTTCATCAATTCCATCACATTTGATCACATTTCCAAGGAAGAAATCAATATACGCCCGGACATACTCCTCTTTCGCCAGCACCTCCTCTGCCAGAGAACCTGCCTTTGCCTTTTTATCACTGGAAAGGACCTTCTCTGTATCCAGCACTGCTGCCCGTGAAAACCGCTTCTTATCCATTCCCTGATAAATTTCCATGGCATCTTTTACATAGTTCGGTTCCACTACGAGCAGAAGTTTATTATTGCCCATATATCCCTCGATCGCATTATGCCATTTTTCATCTCGCACATCCAGAAGATCTGCAAGGATCTGTACCGGAACAAGCCTGCCACAACGCTCCTGCAGCCGGGTACGAAGCTCATATTTTGCTTCCTCCACTTCCTTCGGATATGCCTTCCTCCCCTGCTTTAATTCCTTTAATTCCTCTCTTGCATCCTTTTCTTCTTTCTTAATGACTCTTAACTTTGCTTCTGCATCCTTCAGATCTTCCCCCAGTTCTTCCCGAATCTGTACAAGGCTTGTCTGAAGCCGCTTCAAAGTTTCCTCATCCAGTGCCACAGTTTCAAATTTTTCAATATCCCAAAGCGTCTGATTCGGAGTCACATCTTTTGATTTCCATGCTGCAAGCCCTGCTGCCGTCCTCTGCCATTTTGCACGGCTCAACTGCAAATGCTCCAGCATCTCATTCACATTTCCAAGCTTCTGTTCCAACGCAGAATACCCACTGTTGGCGATCCTTAACAGCACTTCCTCATACTGTCCCTGGACTGTCTGCTGCTTTGTCTCCAGTTCTGCTTTTGCCTGCTCCTGCCGACCGATATCTTCCTGACTCTCTTTGATCTTATCCAGCAGTTCCTGCAGTTTCGCCTCCAGTCGTAAGATTTCCAGCCGGTCGATCTGATACTGATCATTTTCAACTTCCTTCACCTGGGTCTGATACACGGCATATCTGTCACGGATCTCTTCCAAATGCCGGATCTCCTTCAGCGTCTCCTCGATCTTGCTCCGCATTCTTCCATACTGCATCACACTTTCCTGCAGATCCTCAATATGGATATCCTGCTCCATACAAATATATTCTTTCACAAAATCTTCCAGCTTGATATTCATCTTAAACGGGATTGCACGCTTAAACAGCCGTGGAAATTTTTCCATATCCAGCCCGCCTAAATAAATGTCATAAAGCTGCTTGCGGAATCTTTCATTACTCGGCCCACAGTAAAAGTCCGTCGTACTGAAATTTCTCTGCAAATATTCCCGGATCTCTCCTGTTGTCAGACACCGCTTATCTGCCCGGTAATCATTTTCCAGAAGCCCGCCTTTGTGCCAAAAGAAAAGACGGCTGATCTCATTTGTAGCTGTCTCTACATCAAATACAACCCCGACGCACTGACTCTGCCGGCTTTCCGTTTCTGTAAATTCCAGCACGATCGTACTGGAGAAATTTTTATTTCTCAAATACTGGGACTCATTGTTCTCACCAATGTTCACCATTCCCCGCAGATACTCGATCAGTGACCGGTCTGAATCATCCGCAGCCGCCTTATTAAAAAATCCTCTTCCGTCTGTATTCGCATACAGAACAAGCTGCATCGCATCGATCACGGTTGACTTTCCACTTCCTGAATGCCCTGTAAAGAAATTGATCCCTTCGTGAAAGCTTAATATTTTTCTGTCTATATAATGCCAGTTATTCAGGCATATCTTCGATAGTGCCTTGAACTGCTGTCTCGTCTCCACTGTATTCCTCCTCACTGAACGTACCTAAAAGTTCCCTTACATCATCACCCACAAGAACGGTATTGATACACGGATAAATGACCATCCTCGAATTTTCATCCAGCTCTTCCATGACATCCAACGGCTCTAAAATCTGATACTTTTTCAGCAGTGCGATCGTCTTACGCATTTCCGTCGGAGACGGCATCCCGGTCAGAATATGAAAATCTCCTGCCTTTCCATTGATCATCCCGAGTGTCACCACCACATGATTGCTCGATGATACACTTGCCATCTGCTCATCATAAAGGATCTTCAGAATCAGAATATAGATCGTTGCAAGCCTTGAAAGCTTCTCTCCCCATAATGCTTCTTCCTGAATATAGATCAGCCCCATATGCACATTCTGTCGGAGTGTGATCCCCGCAATCCGGAAATATTCTTTCAGGAAATCCAGATGCCGGTCTGCAAACCGGTACTCCCTCACCGGAACCATCCTTCCTGCCCGGCGGTCATATTTCCTTTCCAGCAGAAATGTCTGACGCAGCAATAACTGGATCAGGTCTCTCATATCATCCTGCTCTTCCTCATTTAGTAAATCATAATATTCTATCATCAGGGCCTCCTCTGTATAAATTTCAGATCCGGATAACGATACCTGCCGTTCTCCACCATCCTGTCTTCTTCATTCAACGCAGCATATTTGCTGTTCCGACGTGTACTGTAATCATACGCAAGGATCAGTTTTTCAAAATCCTCATCCGTCATATCCTTCATTGCCCCTGCATCCATGATATCCCCGGTCATATGAGCCTGGATAAATTCTTCGATCTCCGCCCGGCTGTATCGCATCTGAATCCGGTTCATCTTCAGTACCTCTTCACGGTTCAGATCTTCCGTCTCCTCTTCCGTTTCCATCTTACTGATGAAATCCGTCCGACTCTTTCTTCTCTTATACAAAGATTTCTCTGACAGGATCTCCAGATAAGAAAGATTCATCCGTTCCGCTGTCTTCCGCAGCTTCTCCTCCTTCTTTACACCGTTCTCCTCTGCCGAAATCCGATTCAGAAGCTGTACCACCAGCCCCTTGGTATCCGTCTCACCGCTGAGCAGATAGTTCAGACGTGTCACCGTGGCACGCACGTATTTTGTATGCTCTTTATCCATATTGGCAATCCGGTGTTCAATATCATCAAATCCACGCTCAATCTGATCCAGGATCTCCAGCACATCTTCTTTCTCATCCCCTGCAGCTTTCGCTCTTGCACGCACGCTTTCGATCCATTCATCATTCTCCCGCATTTCCCGGAGACATTTCTTAATATCCATCTTGTAAATATAAAAATTATCCGAAGTCTTAAGAATATGATATTTCTTCCGCACAACCTCTTCCACGTATCCGTCCAAATGCTCCCGAAGCAGTTCACCATACGTCTTCTTATCCAGCAGCCGCTCAAAAAACTTATCCATATTATGAAGCATATCCTGCAGGGCTTTGTTCAACTTCTTTGTATTCACCAGGGCAGTCCGCAGCATATTCAGGTTGACTTTCGGATTATTCTGAAATGAATACAACGTAGCATAGACATTCTGAATATAAAGATCCGTCTCTTCCAGCTCCTGCGAAGACAGCTTCTCAAATGCCTCAATAAAAATCGCCGCATAATCCGGGATCACGATATTCGTTGTCAGTGAAGTATAATCTTCAATTTTTTTTAACCAGCCCGTCTTCACCAGCCAGTTCAGAATCCGGGAAGAAGTAGTCTCCAGCAGATCCAGCTCCGTCTCTGACTCCTCACGCTCCAGCCTGATCCTCTTCTGCGTATTCCTATCATTTAAGATCTGCAGGCAGACTTCTCTCGTCAGGAAATAATTGCTGTACTCATATTCCTGATTAATGCACAGCAGTGATTCTATATAAATTTCTCTATTCACCGAGCGGAATAAGCTCCAAAATGTATCCGGGATTTCATAATGTGACTGCATACTGACTCCTTACTGTCTTTTTCTTTACCGCCTTTTCTCACGTCGTTCTGTTTTTTTATTATACCACAGATTCAGCCCGCCTGCCTGACTACTTTCTCTTTCCCCATCTCTGCATCACAAGCACATACACGACTGCCGCCCCGGTACTCGCCATGGTTGCCAGTATCCCTCCGCCTATGATCCCTGCCGGATCAGCACTTCCATACTGACTCCTGTAAGCAATAACATTGACCGGGATCAGTTGCAGCGAAGAAATATTCAGGATCAGAAAGATACACATTTCATCTCCTGCCACCCCTCTTTTTCTCACTGGACCAAAAGCTCTGCCAAGTCTTCTGTCCTCCTCCAGCTCTCCCAGTGCTTCCATGGCTTTCAGTCCTGCAGGAGTTGCCGCCCAGCCAAGTCCAAGAATATTTGCAATGAAATTGATTGCGATCTGTTCATTTGCTTTATTTCCCACCGGAAGCTGCGGGAAAAGGAACCGGATCACCGGACGCAGCTTTTCCGCAGCCTTTTTTACAAGTCCCGCTTTCTCCGCAATCTCCATGATCCCACACCAAAATGCCATCACTCCCAGCATCGTAATGCACAATGACACTGCATCTTTTGACGAATCCAGTGCCGCATTTGTCAGCTCCGGCATTTTCCCGTTCCATGCCCCGAAAATAATTCCGATCAGGATCATCCCCGCCCACAGACCATTTAACAACTTTACGCCCCCTTTTTCTTACGCTCTTGTGTCATTATTGTGCATAGTTCCACATATACGTTTCAACCACATCGAACGGTGCAGGTCCTACACTCAGCACTGCCCGGTGAAACTCTTTCTGACTGAAATCCTCTCCCATTTTTTCCGCCCAGCATTTCTTCAATTCCAGAAATTTGACATATCCAATATAATATTTCAGATAATTGCCCGGTGAACCAAGGATCAGATCGTAGATTTTCTGTATCGTTTCTGCATCTGAAATTCCGTATTTTGCAAAAAAGGCTGTCGTATCTATCCTGCTCCAGCCATCATAATGGATTCCCATATCTGCCAGTGCATATAATGCAAGGATCACGGAACCATTTTTCTGCAGGATCGTAGCCTGTTCTTTCGGAAGTGGTGTCAGATAATAACTACACATTTCCGCATAAGTTGCCCATCCCTCCACATAACCGCCAAAATTGAAAATACTTCTGACTGGATCAGGATCTGTACTTTCATAAAAGATTGTCTGATATAAATGCCCCGGATACCCTTCATGGGCAAGCGTTGTGAAGAGCGACAGATCATCCCGCATCTGCCCCTGATTGATATAGATCACATTTTCCCTGCTGTTGTCGATTGCAGGAATCATATAAAAAGCCGGACTTAAATGTTCTTCCATTTCCTTCGGAACATACTTGACTTCCAATGTAGTGTCCGGTGTCTCCGGGAATGCTTTTTCTATCCCATCCGACAATTTTTTCAGGATCAGTTCCGCTGTCCCCTGCTTCATATCTGCCGCAGATTCTTTCGCTTCTTCCACCTTTGCCCCCAGTACGCCCTCCATGGCAGTAATGTCATCTTCCATCTGTCTGCGTGTCAGTTCTTCCAACTGCACGATCGATTCCTTCGTTCCCACGGACTGGTCCACCAACACCTGATAATATTCCTGCCCCTGTGGCAGCCCGCACAGACCTTCCTCATTTTTTCCTGTTCCTTTCAGTTCACGTACTGCTGCCATCAGCCTTTCATAAGCAGGACAGACCACTTCTTCTATAACCTGTGCATTTTTTTTCGTATACTCGCCCATCTCCTCTTCCGTAAATTTTCCGCTTTCCCGCATCCGCTCCACAAAAGTAGAATAGAGATAATTTCCGTTTCCCATATCCAGAAATGCCTGACATTGTTCTATCACTGCATCTGCCAGTTTCTCTGACATAAAAAGTCCTTTCTCCGATTTTCCCCGCTCAAATGCAATTACTTCATCAAAATAATTTCCTGTTGATCTCATCAGATCCAGGTATGTATCAGCATCCTCTTTTTCATAAAACCGGTATTCCGAAAGCACTATCGGAAGCTGGGTCTGCACACCGCTGACTGTACCAAGAGGTTCATCATACCACAAATACTCTGCACTTCTTTCTGCACTGTCCAAATAAGATTGCAGAACATCATAAGTGATCTGGTTTTCCACACTTAATTTATTTTTTTCAAAAGTTATCAACGCTTTCTCCATATTTTCCACACCGGCTTTCACCGCCTGTTCATCCGTGACCACTGTTCCGTAAACTGCAGGAGCGGATTCGATCCCATATTCCTGCGGATACTTTAATGTATAATGCAGACTGACTGCATTTGCCGATACTTCACTACAGAACACTTCCCTCGTATATGCTTCAAATCGTTCATCCTCACTGACTGAACTCCCTGCCTTCCCATTTTCATCTGCTATTTCTGCACAGCCGCCAAATCCCAGCACAACTAAAAAAAGCCCTGCCACACAGATCTTTCTCATCCTCTGCATGGTACAGCTCCTTTGTTCCTCTTTCTTTTCCCAGAATCTCATAGAACACTTCCGAACCATTTTCTTTCATTTTATGTATCGCCCTGGCCTCTTATTCCATCAGTCTTTGCATTGGTATATTACATATATTCAAAAGAAATACATATATATCTACTAATTGCCCCATAATAGAAAGAGGACACCCCTTGCACATTCTTCTCTACATCTCCAACTACTTTATCCCATTTCTGATCCTTTCCATCATCATCTGTGGACTGACTGCAAAAATTGATGTCTATGAAACCTTTATCACCGGTGCAAAAAATGGCTGCCGTACCGTCATCCGGCTTGTCCCGACTCTGATCGGACTGATGACTGCAACGGGAATCCTCCGGGCATCCGGGTTTCTCGACGTGATTTCCTCTTTCATCGGAAAATTCACGAATTTGATCGGATTTCCCGGAGAACTTGTCCCTCTTTCCATTGTAAAAATGTTCTCGTCCTCTGCTGCCTCCGGTCTGCTTGTTGATCTCTATAAAACTTACGGAACTGATTCCCGGATCGGACTCATCGCCTCACTGTCCATGTCCTGTACCGAAACCATTTTTTACACTATGAGTGTCTACTTTATGACTGCCAGGATCCGCCATACCCGTTATACGCTTCCCGGAGCTGTTTTTGCAACCTTTGCCGGACTCGCCGCCAGCGTCCTGCTCGCAGGTTACTATTCCTGATTTTCATGATTCATAACTCCCAACACCGGTCAATCAACAACACATCCATTCAAAACCATTGTTTACATATTCCCTTTGTGCTAAAATTATGCTAACAAGATTTCTATGGATGGAGGCATGAGGATGTCTGATATAATGTTTGAACACCTGACCAAAACTTATCCCAACGGATTCATCTCCGTTGATGATGTTACTTTAAAAATTCAGGACGGAGAATTTGTCGTATTTCATGGACCGAGCGGCTGTGGCAAGTCCACGATTCTTCGGATGATCGGCGGACTGGAAGATATCACATCAGGAAAGATTTATCTTGGCGATGAACTGCTCAACGATATCCTTCCCCGCGACAGAAAACTGGCAATGGCATTCCAGAATTATCTGCTTTACAAATATCTGAATGTCTATGAGAATATGGCTCTTGGTCTCCGGCTGAGAGATTTTCCGAGAAATGTCATCGACAGCCGTGTCAACACTGCGGCACAATTCCTCGGAATCTCTGATATTCTTCATGAAAAGATCAAAAATATTTCTGATGCAGAAAAGCAGCGGGTCGCACTTGGACGGGCGATCGTCTGCCACCCGAAAGTACTCCTTGTTGATGAAGATTTTGCACATCAGAACGATGATCGACGTCATGAGATGCTCAGCGACATCTTACGCATTAACAGAGAACTCGGCGTAACCGTCCTGTATGTGACAAATGACCCTGAAGAAGCTCTCTCCCTGGATTCCCGCATTATTTTCATGAGAGATGGCAAGATTGAAGAAGACCGCAGAGTATAATAAAGCTGCATCCGCAGGAACATTCAGCCGGCTGATTCTTCCAGCTCCTGAATCTTTCCTGCGGATGCAGCTTTTTACTCTTTTATCTTTTCAAGGTAATTATAAACTTCCCGCTTCTGCATTCCCCGGTCTTTTGCGGTCTGCTTCATGGCATCTTTCCGGTTCATCCCCTGTGCGAGATAATGTTCCATATGCTCCTCAATGCTCATCTCTTCCCAACGTGCCTGTTCCTCCTGCCGCATCTCTTCTCTGCTGCGTCCCTCGATCACCAGCACACATTCCCCTTTCGGATCATTTGCTTCGTAATAAGCCACCGCTTCAGGGATGGTTGTCAGAAATGCAGTTTCATGCTTCTTCGTCAGCTCTCGGCAAACCGTGATCCGCCGCTCTCCCAGACGTTCAGCCAGCAGTTTTAATGTCTTCACCAGCCGGTGCGGAGCTTCATACATAACAATCGTTCTCGTCTCCGTCTCCAGCTCTGTCAGCACTGCCTCCCGCTCTTTTTTATCTGGCGGAAGAAACGCCTCAAATGCAAAACGTCTTGTCCCAAGTCCCGACATCGTCAACGCTGTCACGCATGCAGCCGGCCCCGGTACTGAACTGACTCTTACTCCTGCCTCATAGCACATCTTCACCAGCTCTTCCCCCGGGTCTGAAATTCCCGGAGTTCCTGCATCCGTGATCACAGCGATATTCATACCATCCAGCAGCTTCTCAACCAGCTTTTTTCCCTTTTCATACTTATTAAACTCATGATAACTCGTCATGGGAGTCTGTATCTCAAAATGGTTCAGCAGCTTGATACTATTCCGTGTATCTTCTGCTGCGATCAGATCAACTTCTTTCAGAACCCGGACTGCCCGGAACGTCATATCTTCCAGATTTCCAATCGGTGTCGCCACCAGGTATAAGATTCCTGCCATTTCAACCTCCTGTATGCCCATATCCATTCTCCATCCGCAGACCTCCATCCCTGGAGTACATGATCAGAGGCGGTTCGATCTTCACTCTCGGCTTCGCTCCCCGCATTCCTTCCACAAGCACCATCGTTGGCTCTTTATCAAGATACGGATGAACAAACTGAATCCTCTTTGGCTCAATCTTGTACTGACTCATCTTCGTCAGGATCTCCGTCAGCCGGAACGGTCGGTGGATCATATAAAATCTGCCCTTATCCTGCAAAAGACGCATACTCTCCCGCAAAATATCATCCAATGTACACAAGACTTCATGCCTTGCGATCGCCTTTCTGTCATCTGGATTCCTGAGTCCATGCTCTGCCAGCATATAAGGTGGATTCGTCGTGATCACATCAAAAAAAGCCGGTTTGAAAATTGTTGCGGCCTCCTTTATATCTCCGGTCACAATCTCCACTCTGTCCTCCAAGTGATTATAACGGACACTTCTCTGTGCCATCTCAGCCGTATCTGCCTGAATCTCCAGTCCGGTAAAATGCTTTCCCTCTGTCTTTCCAGCCAAAAGAACAGGGATAATTCCATTCCCTGTTCCCATATCAAGTACCGTTTCTCCCTGACGCACCTTTGCAAAGTCTGAAAGAAGAACCGCATCCACACCAAAGCAGAACTTGTCCGGATCCTGGATCAGTCCCAGACCACCAAGCTGAAGATCATCTAACCTCTCGCCCTGCTTTAACAGATTACTTTCCATTTTCTTTTGAATCTCCATCTTTCTTAGGATTTTTCTTTTTCCTGCGAGGACGGAACTTCAGATCTGTCGCTTTATACTCCCGGATCTCTTTCTCATCATCCTCCAGATTTACGACCACTTTCACCAGTCCACGCAGAACACTTAAGGACTGCACAACTCCCGTAAGTCCATCTGAAGTTGTCACCATATCTCCCACAGACGGAAGCTGGCTGTTCAAAACCTCATACGTTTCCTCCTCGTTCGTCAGACAGCACATCAAACGGCCACAGACACCTGATATCTTTGTCGGATTCAGAGAAAGATTCTGTTCCTTTGCCATCTTGATGGAAACCGGTGCAAATTCATCCAGAAATGTATGACAGCAGAGCGGACGACCGCAAATACCGATCCCACCTACGATCTTTGTCTCATCTCTGACACCGATCTGTCGAAGCTCGATCCTTGTCTTAAAGACTGCTGCCAGATCCTTTACAAGCTCACGGAAGTCCACACGTCCGTCTGCGGTAAAATAAAATAACACTTTATTATTATCAAATGTGTATTCTGCATCGATCAGCTTCATATCCAACTTATGCTTTTTGATCTTTTCCAGACAGACAGCCATTGCACTTTTTTCTTTTTCGCGGTTGGAAGCTTCCTGCTTGTCATCCTTCGGGGTTGCGATACGGATCACAGGTTTGAGCGGTGCTGTGATCTCATCATCCGCGATTTCCTTAATGCCAAGTACCACTGTTCCGTATTCTACGCCACGGGCAGTTTCCACAATAACATGCTCCCCTTTTTTGATATCAAGCTTCTGGGGATCAAAGTAATAAATCTTTCCTGCGCTGCGGAATCTGACTCCTACAACTTTTATCATGCTTAATTCTCCTTTATTGTCAGTAAAAGCAATTCCATCGTCAGATCAAAATTAACGTTGGCACGTAATCTTGATTTTGCCTTTTCCAATGCATCTAAAATGATCTCAATGCCTTCATATGCACTCTGGTTTGCTATTTTTTTAATATACTGCAATTCGTCCTTAAAAATCAACTGATTTGCGTCATTTGTCGCTTTAAAGAGCAGCACATCACGATACCAGACAGATAAAATGTCCAGATAATCATTGATATCTATTTTATAGTCATTGATCTTTTTGATCGCTGACATAATATCCGTAATTTCCATATCGTGGATATATTTGAGCAGACTGACAGCCTCTGTTTTGATATTATCAAATTCCTCACTTGCAGCAAGCGCTTTGGCTTTGCCGAGATTGCCTCTTGCAAAGGCGGTACAGACATCTGCCTTATAATCAGGAATTTCCATTTCCTTCA
>ERZ825137.4731-NODE-4731-length-13315-cov-2.766667_pt1 | contig 13315 bp, 14 predicted proteins | sample MGYA00519873_ERZ825137 | MGnify/ENA primary metagenome ERZ825137 (study PRJEB31778, sample SAMEA3449190) | human gut metagenome | biome: human gut; feature: human-associated habitat; material: faeces | place: United Kingdom | collected 2010/2012 ...
TATTACCAGGTTCGCCGGCCTTAACGCCAGGTCAGGTCATCGCGGTTCCAGTACAGGTCGCGGTAGACGTCCGTGATGCCATCGCCCTCGCTTTCGCCATGGAGCGCAGGGACGATGCCCATGTCGGGGATGTCCTGCGACGGCTGATGCGACAGGCTCCACGTGGCGCTATCGGAGCGCGATGCGGTGTACATCAGGTCGCCCATGCGGCCGCTCGAGTTCACGTGGTAGTCGAACTCCTCGGCTCCGCCTTCGTACGAGGCCAAGTTCGCCTCGTAGTACAGGTTCGGGTCGGGGGTATGGTTCGTGATGGTGGTGCGCTCCACGTAGTACACGCTGTAATCGGGCGAGTAGCACAGGTTCAGCGTGCGCACGCCGTTCATGTTCACGTTATGGAACTCGGCGGTAGTGCCGTCGGCGAACGTTGCCTTCAGCAGGTAATTCTTCGGCATGCTGATGGTTTTGCCCGATGCGTTGGTATACGAGCGTTCGCCATAGGCGTACTCGAACGCCCAACCGGCGGACTGGCCGTCGGCCAGCGTCGCGGAAAGCTGGTTGCCCGGATACGAGGACTCGTCGGAAGTCTTGAACGTGAACTCCTTGATGTCCTTGCCCAGGCTGTTGGTCACCACGATCGGCGACACGTCGCCGGACGCGTCGCCGAGCTTCACGGACAGCCCTTCGGCGTTGTCGACGCTGTCCGCGTTCTGGTTCGAGATGCACGACGTGTAGCGCATCGCCTGCACGGTGTAATCGTTGCGCACATCGACTTGATTGGTATAGGCGCTGTTGCCAAGCGTCGTCGGAGCATAGCCCATATCGGCCGCGACGGCCGCTCCGGCGCCAACGGTCACCGCCAACGCAGCAGCCACGGTCACGCCTGCGGCCGCTTTGCCCTTCTTGCTCATACACACCCTCCTTCTCTTGCACTTGCCCCGCACGCCCAACGGCGGCGGAAACGAGTTGCGACGGCTTTCGCCGCCGTTGCCGAGGACCGAGCATGCCGCAGGCACGCCCGCCCCTTTCTCGGGAAACGGCTCCCAGGTTGAAACGCTTTCGGGACGTCTGCCGCCCGACAAGGCTTTTGCCCTCCGGGCGCGCAGCATGCATGGCGCGCTAGTGCGCTCCCAGGCGCCCACGCGCAGCAAGCTTTCGACTTGCCGGAGCTTGCAGCCTCCGCGAGACGTTTCCAGGTTGTCGGCCGCGTGCAAAACCCTTGGGGAAGGAGGATCGCAGCGATACGCACGTCCACGCGGCCTTCGCCCTCGAGCCCCACTCTACGCCCGCACGTGCGCGAAACGCTATAGCATAAAATCACTGAGATTGATGTTTCCCCAGGTCAGAGGAGAGCGGCGGCCATACGCCGACTCGCGGACGATTTTAGTGAGAAACAGGAACCCCCGGCGGCGGAACGCTAAGTCGACGCAGCTTGGCCTATCAACGATACGCGCCGAGCCCCATGCAGCGCGGCCTGCCAGCGCGAAACGCCGGGGCAAATCCGACTTTGCCGGAATGCGCAGGAACGTTTTCAGCGTTTCGTGTCACAGATTGCGAGTTTTCCGAATTTGCCGGCGGCTGAGGAGGAGCTTCCCGGCCGATTTCGCTCGCGAAATGCAACGAACGCTGCATCCATTGCATCAAGCGCGAATCGTCACACAGTCAACCGCGTTCACCATTCGGAAAACTCGCGATTTGGGACAACATCGCGGCAAAAGCTTTCCTAGCACTCGTACCGGGACAGAGACGCTCAGGCGGAAGCACGCGCTCTGCGGACGATTTCCTTCCCTCTCCGACAGTCAGTTGTTGTCAAATGTATTATGTTTTCGTTATACTCCTGCCATGACGAAATACGAAGACATATTCGACATCGCGGCCGACAACCACGGCCTCATCACATCCGCCCAGGCTCGCGAAGCGGGCATCACCAACAACGAGCTCGTGCAATACGCCAAGCGCGGGCGCGTGACGAAGGTCGGCCACGGCCTTTACCAACTCACGCAGTGGGTCCCCGAGCAAAACGACGCATATGCCTGGGCGGTCATGTCCGTCGGGCCCGACGCCGTGCTCTACGGCGAATCCGTCATCGCCATGCTCGGCCTGGCCCCCACGAACCCCACCCGCACGTTCGTTGCAACCCCCCGCCGCTGCCGTCGCGCACGGCGCCGCCCGCGGTGTAGTACCGGCCGGGGTACAGCCCGCCCAGGGTGCCTGTTTCAAAAAAACCCTTGTCGCTCTCGGCGGCACGCAGCGCGGAGGCGGGCACCGTTTTGCCCAGATTCGCGCTTTTGGCCCCCTCGCTGCACAGCACCAGCGTTCCCTCTTTGTCGGTAAAAAAGATGGTGGTACTGCTGGTCTCGCTGATCAGGGCCATGCTTTTCTGCACCGCCTGGGCCAGGTCCGGGTTCTGAAGTAGCGCCTCCCGCAGCTGCGCTTCGCTCTGAAACTGGGTGGAGGCGATGTTCACCACGTCGGTGAGCGATTCACGCTTGTCATTCTTAAAATAGCCCATGACCAGATACATCTGGATGAGCCCCATCACCGCCGTGCTGGCGATCAGCAGCGCCGCGGTGGTGGCAAAATACATGGAACTGATGCTCTTGCGCAAAACACGTCAGTCCTTTACTTCAAACTTGTAGCCCACGCCCCACACGGTTTTCAGGCACCACTGCTCGCTTGCGCCCTCCAGCTTTTCACGCAGGCGCTTGATGTGCACGTCGATGGTGCGGGAGTCGCCGTAATACTCAAAGCCCCACACCTCGTCCAGCAGCTGGTCGCGGGTGAACACCCGGTTGGGGTGGCCGGCAAGGTAGGCCAGCAATTCCAGCTCCTTGGGCGGGGCCTCCACCACCTTGCCACCCACCTTGAGTTCGTACCGGCCCATATCCAGCGACAGGTTCTCGAACTGGATGATGCCCTCCCTGCCGTTCTCGGCCGGGGCGCAGCGGCGCAGCACCGCCTTGATGCGGGCCACCACCTCCTTGGTGTCGAAGGGCTTCACCACATAATCGTCGGCTCCCAGCTCCAGGCCCAGAACCTTATCAAAGGTCTCGCCCTTGGCGGTGAGCATGATGACCGGCACATCCCCCAGCGCGCGGATGCGGCGGCAAACCTCCCACCCGTCCATTTTGGGCATCATCACATCCAAAAGCACCAGGCCCGGCCGCCAGCTCTCAAAGGTGGCAATGGCGGTTTCGCCGTCATGGGCAATCTGGGTCTGGTAGCCCTCTTTATCCAGATACAGCCGAAGCAGCTCGCAGATATTCTGGTCGTCGTCCACGATCAATATTTTTTCACTGGGCATTTTGCAAAACATCCCTCTCTGTTTCAAAAATCACACGGCGCGTTTGCCCGTGCTGCCCGGCGCAGGCAAAGCCCGGCGCGGCAGATCGCTTTTATTATACTGTACATTTGTGGATAAAAAAAGAACATATGGCCCGAAAATCGCCGGTTTTCTTGCCTTGGCCGGCCCAGTTCGCTATAATAGGGTGGTATAAAAGCAGCTGCGAGGCTTTGCGGCGCCGCCCGGCGCGGCAGGCCTTCCGCGGCGCAGAAAAACGGGCCGCGCACTTTTCCAGGTGCGCCGCGCCCGATATGGAAAAAGGAGCCGAGCAATGAAACTAGGCATCGTGGGCCTGCCCAACGTGGGCAAGAGCACCCTGTTCAACGCCATCACCAGCACCCGGAACGCGGCCGCGGCGAACTACCCCTTCTGCACCATCGACCCCAACACCGGCATCGTGGCCGTGCCCGACGCCCGGCTGGACAAGCTGGCCGAGATCTGGGCCACCAATAAAAAGACCCCCGCTATTGTGGAGTTTGTGGACATTGCGGGCCTTGTAAAGGGCGCGTCCCGGGGCGAGGGGCTGGGCAACAAGTTTTTGGGCAACATCCGCGAGTGCGAGGCAATTGTACATGTGGTGCGCTGCTTCGACGGCACCGACATCGTGCACGTGGAGGGCGCGGTGGACCCTCTGCGGGATATTGAAACCATCGACACAGAGCTGATCCTCAGCGATCTGGAGGTGGTGGAGGCCCGGGCCGCCAAATTTGAAAAGGCCGCCAAGACCGGCGACAAAAAGGCCGGCGCCGCCGCCGCATGGCTGCGGGCGCTGGCTGCCCACCTGGGCGAGGGCAAAAACGCCCGCGCCTTTGCCTTCGACGACGGCGACGAGGACCAGGCCCTGCAGCTCAAGGAGATGGGGCTGCTCACCGCAAAGCCGGTGATCTACGCCGCCAACCTCAGCGAGGACGACCTGATGGACGGCATGGAGGCAAACCCCCACTACCAGGCCGTGAAAGCGCTGGCCTCGCGCGAGGGGGCCGAGTGCATTCCCATCTGCGCCAAGACCGAGGAAGACATCGCCGACTACACCCCCGAAGAAAAAAAGGAATTTTTGGCCGAGATGGGCATCCAGGCTACCGGCCTGGACAACCTGATCAAGGCCAGCTACCACCTGCTGGGGCTCATCAGCTTTTTGACCGACGGCAAAAAGGAGTGCCGCGCCTGGACCATCAAGCGCGGCACCAAGGCCCCTCAGGCGGCGGGCAAGATCCACTCGGACTTTGAGCGGGGCTTTATCCGGGCAAGCGTGGTGGGCTACGCCGACTTCGAGGCCTGCGATTACAGCATGGCCGCCGTAAAGGCCAAGGGCCTGCAGCGCACCGAGGGCAAAGAGTACGTGGTGCAGGATGGCGACATCATCGAATTTTTGTTCAACGTGTAACCAAAGCTATAAGGAGAAAAACGTGGAAGATATCATCGGTATTCTGGGCGCCATGCCCGAAGAGGTGGATCAGCTCTGCGCCCTGCTGGACGGCGTGACCATAGAGCCTTACGCGGGGGTGGAGTATCATCAGGGCTATCTGGGCGAGCGCCGGGTGGTGGTGTGCTGCGCGGGCATGGGCAAGGCCAACGCCGCGGCCACCACGCAGGTGCTCATCACCAAATTCGGTGTGGACCGCATCGTTTTTTCCGGCATTGCGGGCAACATGAGCGCCCATATCGGCATCGGGGATGTGGTGGTGGGCCGCCGGGTCATCTATCACGATGCCCAGGACGATATGCTGGTTCAAAGCGCGCCCTTTACCGCTCAGTACGAGGGCGACCCCGAGCTGGTGGAGGCCGCGCTGAGCGCCTGCCGCGCGGTGGGCGTGCGCGCCATTGCAGGCACCATTGCCACCGGCGACCAGTTTGTGGGCGACACGGCTACCAAACGCGCCATTGAGCAGCGGGTTCATCCGGACTGTGTGGAGATGGAGGGCGCGGCTGTAAGCCAGATCGCCGCCAAAAACGGCGTGCCCTGTGTGATCCTGCGTGCCATGAGCGACAACGCCGACGAATCCGGCTACGAGGTGCTGGTGGTGAAGGATTTCAGCATCAGCGAATATGTGGCCACCGCCACCGCCATTGTGGCCCACATGCTCAAAGAGCTGGCCTGAACCCAGAAAGAAGCGCACATGAAAAAACGCCTGGATGACCGGCTGATCTACGAAATCCTCTCCGCCGTGGAGGAGATCCCCCGGGGAAAGGTGGCCAGCTACGGCCAGCTCGCCCGGCTGATCGGGCACGAAAAGAACGCCCGGCTTGTGGGCAAGGTTTTAAGCATGGCCGAATTTTACGGGTCCTACCCCTGCCACCGGGTCGTGAACCACGCCGGCCGCACCGCCCCCGGGTGGACCGAGCAGCAAAGCCTGCTCGCGGCGGAGGGCGTGGGGTTCAAGCCCAACGGCTGCGTGGATATGAAGCACTATCAATGGGATGAGTGAGAGCTGCATTCAGCAAAAGCAGGATGTTCAAAAGTAATTTTTTGTTACTCAAAGCGGCGTTCCGCTGCGGCCTTTTTTGCCGCGGCGGAACGCCGCTTTTTACGTGTTTTCTCTATATTTTTCAGCAGGTACGACTCAAAAATTTACCCCCGCGATTCATTTGTCGCAAAGGCTTCCAGCAGCGCATTGAACATATTCAGAGCAACTTTAAGCTGGGCAGGTGAAAGATTTTCAATGTGATGGATCAGTTCGGTTTTTGCCCCAACCACTTCATCCGGCAGTTGCTCCAATGCGTCAAACAGAAGTGTATCAGCAGAGATAGCCAAAACCTCACAGATGCGTTTCATGGAAGTGGGCGATAGCCCCGAAACACCGCATTCAATTGCAGAAACGCTTTGTGAGTTCAAATCAACGAGTTCCCCTAACCGCGCTTGGGTCAGGCCGGCCCTTTCCCGCGCCGCTTTAACGCGCAGGCCGATTTCGATATTGATAGGCTTTAGTTTCCTTGCAACGCTTGGCATAAGTTTCACCACCTATGCCTTTAGTTTAACCAATAGCAGAACCAACATAAAGCTATCAATGCCCATTATATAATCAAATGCATTAACATATAAACTTGGAGTAACATTATTACGAATTTTTTTATTTGAAATTCCCAGCCGCCCTATCGGAGGGAAACCGGTATATGCTAAAAAGCTATACATTTATATGCAACCAGAAGATGTTTTTCGCGTTTTGTTCTATGTATGCTTTATATATACATTAAAAGAGGCAATTAGCATACAGTACGAAGCGAGGCAAAAATAAAGTGGATAAATTAAGTTTTGGAAAACGAGTTGCCCAAGCGCGAAAACAACAGAATATTACGGCTGAGCAGCTCTCAAATATGTGTGATCACAATGCTGTTTTTTTGCGGCAAATCGAAAGTGGGGTACGTCTGCCAAGCCTGCCTACCTTTATCGAAATCTGCAACGCTTTAGCGGTTTCCCCCGATCGTTTGCTTCAAGATCAATTGGTGCGAAACGATTTGGACATGTTGGAGGGAATCGCAAAAAAGGCCGCTCATTTGTCGCCTCGCGATCTAAAAAAACTGGACGCGATGATTGACACCCTGTTTTCCGAATAATTGCAAAAAATCAAGCAATAGCACCCACACAGCTACAAATGTGGGTGCCTTTTTTATTACTACAAAGCGCATCTTGAAATTATTTTAATCTTCGATCTCTGTGCCAAAAACCGCATTATATAATCCTCAATCCCTTTTCCCTGTTGAAACTGTGGATTTTTTGATTTTTTTCATGCTTCTCGTCAAAGATTGACACAAAATTCATAGTTTAGAATATATGCTATTAGCATACTACTTTGTATGTTAAAAGTATATGTTGGGGCGATAAAAATGAAAAGCCGCAAAGGCGCGACATTGACAAGACCCATTGATAATCTGGGTCGGATCGTTATTCCCAAAGAAATCAGGAATAGCCTTGATCTCTATACGGGGAAGCACTTGTCTATTTATACTTATGGCTCGTCAATCATTCTTTCTGCTATGGATGAAAGAAACGAGGCCGATTCTCACAAGCCGGTGAAAAGTCTGCCGCCCCCTTTGATGGAGGACATCACGGAGGCTGCCGCACAACTGGGCAGTGAGGATGTGCTTGCTTGGGTCGATGTTCTGCGTCGGATGGCCCGCATACAAACACCTGGTGATACCGGCAGTAACCCTGCCAAATAAAAATTGCCGTCCTATCTTCCATAAGTCCCGCTGGTTATTTGAAAATCATAGGCTTGCTCATTGCGGCGCAGCCGCCTGGGCCTTGGGCAGCGGTTCGGTGCCGAAATAGGCGCAGACCGCCTCGTAATACACCCGTCCGGCGCGCCGGCAGCCGGCGGGCGAGGCCCATGCGTCATAGTCGCTGCTGTTGGACAAAAAGCATTGCTCCACCAGCACGGCCGGGCAATGGGGCTGCTCCACAATGCCGAAGCTCTTTTCCGCGCGGGGCTTTGTATCGGTGCTGTCCACAATTTTTTTGCGTTTTCCGTAATAGTAGGCAAAGCGCACCCCATTGCCGCCCCGCAGCCGGTGCCCCGCCTGCCCCATGGCCTCGGCCAGGCACTGGGCCGCCCGCAGCGATTCCCCGGAGTACACCCGCCCCGGTGGTGTGGGAAAGCACTCGAACCCGTGGGACTGGCGGGTACTCCCATCATAATTGGCGTGGATGCTCAGCAGCAGCGAGGCCTGGCGTTCGGTGACGTTCTTCACCCGGTCTGCGATGGATAGGTCCACCCCGTTTTCCCTCGCCCGCACCGGCTCGTAATTGGGGTCTTTTTCCAGCCAATCGTACAGGGCGTCCACCGTCTGCTCGCACACCGCCACCTCCTCCACATGGCGGGAATGCGCCCCCGTGTCCATTCCCCCATGGCCCGCGTCCAGCGCCACCGTGTAGGGGGGCGCCGTTTGCAGGGTATACGGGCGCTCCGGGTCGCCGGTATCCCTGCTCTCCGCGGCTGGTTCCGGCATGCAGGGCACGCCCCCAAAGCCCTCGGGCGCAAGCACCCGGCCCACCTGCCCCACACAGGCGCTCAAAAGGCCTGCCGCCATGCTCACCGCCGCCGCGTACAGTGCCCAGCGGGCCGGGCGGCGGCGCGGGCGTACACAGTATACGCCCCCCCTGCGGGGAGGTCTTGCCTGTTTCATCGGATCGATCCCTCCCCGTTTTTGCGTTACGGCGCGGCCGAGGCAGCGGCGCCCGGCGCCGGGGCTGATTCCCCCAGCTCGGTCACGCTGCCGAAGGTGTAGCCCATCTCTTCCCACTTGGTCAGCAATTCGTCCAGAATGGCCGCGTTGGTGGCGCTGGTGGAGTGCAGCAGCACAATGGCGCCGTCGTGGGTGCGGGGCAAAAGCTTGCTGAACGCCTTTTCCTTGGAGGGCTGGTCCTCGGGGTTCCAGTCCACATAGGCCAGGCTCCAAAAAACAGTTTTATAGCCCAGCGCCTGGGCCCATTTCAGGTTTTCATCCGAAAACTTGCCCTCGGGCGGGCGGTAAAACTTCTGCATGGGCTGGCCCGTCAGCTCCTGAAACAGCTGCTCCACGCTCTGCAGTTCCTGGGTGAAGCTCTCCTGGTCCTTCTGCGACATGTTCGGGTGGTGGTAGGTGTGGTTTCCCACCACATGCCCCTCCTCCGCCATGCGCCGGACCAGCTCCGGGTTCTCTTTAATGTACGGTCCCACCACAAAAAACGCACCGGGCGCTCCGTGCTTTTTCAGCGCGTCTAAAATGGCCGGCATGTTTCCGTTTTCGTAGCCCGCGTCAAAGGTGAGATACAGCCGTTTCTGCGCCGTGTCGCCGCAGTAATAGGCGTCGTAAGGGCGCAGCTGCTCCGCGGTGAGGTTTGGCACCGGGGGCTGGTTTTCCTCCTGGAAGGAAAGGCCCCACTCGTGGGCGAACACCGTCACGGCCGCGGGCTCATCACGCCCGTGGGCGCGCAGCCCCGCCGCGCCGCAGCACACCACCGCCGCGCACACAAGCCCCGCCGCCGCGCGGTGCGCCGCTTTTTTGGAAACGCATAAAAACATTTATGACCACCTGCCTCGTGGTGCCATTTTATGCGGGCAAATGCGGGAACATGAGAGAAATAACGGGGACAAGCAGGAAAAAGCCCGACGCTCCTGCGCGCGGGGCCGGGCGGGGGGTTCCCCTTGCGGCCCCGGCGCAAGGCGCCGGGCTCTGGCGCGGGCGTTTTTGGCCGGGCATCCGCCCGGTCAAAACACCCTTTCTGCTGTTTTACAGGTATTCCCGCATTTCCACAGCGGCGTGCTCCTCAAACTGCTGCAGCTCGTCCAGCAGCTGCATGGCGCCGGTGGAAGCGTGCGGGTGGTCCTTGCGGGCCTTCTCGCAGTCCAATACGCCCTGGTTTGCACCCTGGATGACCATATCGGCCAGGGCGCGGGTGGAGCTGTCCTTCATGGTTTTTGCATGGATGCCCATGCTGGTGGCCATTTTGGCCATCTTGCTCTGGCCGTGGCCATGGGTGCCGCAGGCTGCCAGCGCGGTGTGCGCGTTCTGGTTCAGCTTGCGGAATTCGCGCTGCTGGTTCAAAAGGCTGGCCTTGAACACCCGGTCGTCGGTGATACCGATCAGCTGGCCCAGGGTATTTTTGCCCATCTCGGTATTCCGCACCACCTCGTTCAGCACGGCTTCGTTGTCGCAGTCGCCGTGGTTCTGGTCGTTTTTCTGCGCTTTATTTTTTTCTTGCATAAAAGTAAAACCCCCTTTGCCGCTAGTGTTCGCGCTGCAAAGGGGGTTTATTCATTCTTTTGCAGCCCGGGGGGCGTCTGCGCATTCCACCCCGTCGCCGCCCGTCTGTTTTCGCCGGTACATGCGCTGATCGGCCAGGGCAAACAGCGCTTCCCAGCTGCCGCAGCCCTCGCCCCGGCAGGCGCAGCCCACGCTGACGGTAAAGCGCGCCCAGCCGCCGCCAGGCAGCTCGCACCGCCGGGCGCTTATTTCATACACCCGGCGGATCAGCGAACAGAACGCGTCGTAATCAATGCTGGGGGCCACCGCCACAAACTCATCGCCGCCGTAGCGGGCCACAAACGCCCCTTTCAGCGTTTCCAGCGCCTGGGCCCACTGCCGCGCCACCTGCACCAGCACCGCGTCGCCCGCCGGGTGGCCGTAGCGGTCGTTGATGCTTTTAAAATGATCCAGGTCCATCACCGCCAAACAGTATTCCTGCCCTGCGGGGGCCGATTCCAGCGTCGCCGCAAAATGCTCCTGCAAATACTGGCGGTTGTATACGCCGGTGAGAAAATCGGTGATGAGCTGGCGGTTGAACCGGCGGATCTGGTTTACCACGTCGCGCATGTTCATCTCGCCGAACTGGATGCCGCTGGTCACCTCGTTCACCATTTCCAGCGCACGGGGCTTGCCGTCGATCTCGATGTATTTGGAGTACACGCTGAATGCCCGGTCGTTCAGCAGCTCCAGCTTGTTCAGGTATCCCTTTTCCTGTACAACCCGCATGGACAGGCAATTTTCGCACCGTTCCGGCTTGCCCCACACCTGGTGGCAGCTCTCCGCACCTGGCTGGCCCTGGTCGTCGCATACCGCGCATTGGCGCGGCTCCACGATCCGCACCAACTCAAAGTTTTCCCGCAGAACCCTCAGCAGCGGCCCGGTCTCGGCCGCGGTATACTGAAATCTCATCGGCCGTGCCCCCTTTCGCACGGGGCCCTCCGCCCCTTGGTTTTACTCCGCCGCCGGCCCCCGGCCGTATACCGCGCACTGCCTGCGAATCGCCCCGGCCAGCGCCGGGCTGAATGCGCCGGGTTTTGCCCGCCATTGCCAGTTGCCGGCGCTGGTACCAGGGGTGTTGATGCGCCCCTCGGCGCCCAGGCCCAGCCAATCGGCCGCGGGAATGACCGCCAGCCGGGCCGGGCTTGCCAGCGCCCCCCGCAAAAAGCCCTTCACCTCGCCCTCTTCTTTCGTGAGGCCCAGGTACGCGCGGGCTTTGGCCAGCTCTTTTTTGCCCGCTGTGGCCAGCCATTCCGCGGCGGTGGCGTTGTCGTGCGTGCCGGGGTAGACCACACAGTTTTCCGGGTGGTTGTGGGGCAGGTATTCGCTGTCGCAATCCGGGTCAAAGGCAAATTGCAGCACCTTCATGCCCGGCAGGCCGCTGGCCTTCAAAAGCCGGCGCACGCTGTCGAACAAAAGCCCCAGGTCCTCGGCCACGATGGGCACCTGCCCCAGCTCCCGCCGCAGCGCCTCGAACAGCTCCATGCCCGGGCCCTGTTCCCACACCCCGTCCCGGGCGGTCGCCGCACCGGCGGGGATCGCGTAGTAGGTGTCGAACGCGCGGAAGTGGTCGATGCGGATCTCGTCGTACAGCGCCAGGGCATGGCGCACCCGCCGCACCCACCATGCGTAGCCGGTGGCGCGGTGGTGGGCCCAGTCGTAAAGCGGGTTGCCCCACAGCTGGCCGTCCTTTGCAAAATAGTCCGGCGGGCAGCCCGCCACCCGCCGGGGGCTGCCCTCGGCGTCGGTTTCAAACAAACTGCCGCCAGCCCAGGCGTCGGCGGAATCCGCCGCCACATAGATGGGGATATCCCCCAAAATGCGCACGCCTTTTTCGTTTGCGTACCCTTTCAGCGCGGCCCACTGGCGGCTGAACTGAAACTGCAAAAACTTCCAGAACGCGATCTCCCCGGCGGCGGTGCGGGCCAGCGCGGCCAGCGCCCCCGGCTCGCGCAGGCGCAATTCGCGCGGCCACTCCAGCCAGCTCTTCATCCCGTTCTGCCCCTTGGCGGCCATGTAAAGGGCATAGTCGTCCAGCCAGTCCTCATTCAAAAAACAAAAGGTGTAATATTCGTCCGGCGGGTAGGGCTCAAACCGGGCAAAAGCGGCCCGCAGCACCGAAAAGCGGTGCCGGTACACGGCACCGTAGTCCACCCGCGCCGGGTCCGCACCCCAGGGCAGCCGTTCATATTCACCCTTTTTCAGCAGGCCCTGAGCACACAATTCGTCCAGATCAATAAAATACGGGTTGCCCGCAAAGGCCGAGCAGCTCTGGTAGGGGCTGTCGCCGTAGCCGGTGGGCGAAAGGGGCAGCAGCTGCCATACCTGCTGCCCCGCCCGGGCCAGAAAGTCCACAAACCGGTACGCCTCTTTTCCAAAACAGCCGATCCCATAAGGCCCCGGCAGGCTGGACACCGGCATCAATACGCCGCACTCTCGCATGTTGGCTCTCCCCTTCATCCCTGCAGCTGTTCCAGCAGCGCGGCGGCGTACGCTGCGCGGTCGGTCTTTTGCCAGGTTTCTTTTTGCAGCAGGGCTTCGCCCTGGCTGCGGGCCACCTGGCCCAAGGCCGCAGGCAGCGCCGCCGCAAGATCCGGCAGGCCCTCGGCCTGCGTTCCTTTGGGTGCAAGCTTTTGGCCCTGTTCGCTGGCATAGAGCCACAGCAAAAAAGCCTCGGCCTCCCTTTGCCCATCCCCGCCGCCGGCCGCGGCGGGAACATAGATCCAGCCCCCCTGGCACAGCACGGGCTGCACCGCCAGCTCCTGCAGGCTGTAACCGCCGTGCAGGTCGCTCTCATCAAAGCTGAACTTCAGGGGCACCACCCAATGCCGGTCGCCGGGGTTTTCCAGCACACCGTAAGAGGCGCGGTAAAACAGGGCCGCCCCGTCGCAATAGGCCTGCCCGGCCTCCCCGCGGGTAAGGGGTTCCGCACCCTGCCCCCGCTTTACCGGGCCCTGCGGCCCCGCAAGGTTCGCGCTCTCCAGCTCCAAAAAGCTCCATAGGCTGTTCAGCGCGCCGGTCAGTTCCTCGGCGGTGCGCCCGCCCGCGGCAGTCTCTTCCGCCGTCTTGTAGCAGGTGCCCAGCACCGGGCTCAGCACCGGGCCGCTGAACTGGTCCTCCCCGGCCACCGTGAACACAGCTTGCAGCCCGCTCAGCTCCCCGGGGCGCTCCGCGGGCAGTGTGTATTCCCTGCCGTTCAGGGTCACGGCCGCCTCGGCGGGCGCTTCGATCCACCCGGCCAGGGCCTGCACAAAG